>JACCDG011607908.1_pt1 | contig 13130 bp, 12 predicted proteins | sample 7442471 | NCBI WGS metagenome assembly JACCDG01 (sample SAMN15323444, study PRJNA562643) | freshwater metagenome | isolation source: river surface water | place: USA:Blue River Watershed | collected 2017-08-17 | reverse complement strand
TTTATCAAGAGTCAAAACAAAATACAAGACCCTGCAAAGCTTTTCAAGCTCATTGACATGATAGACAAGGAGCAGTGGAGTACCATGGGTGCAGACATCAAAGGAAAAATATATGAGGGGCTTTTAGAGAAAAACGCTGAGGATACAAAAAGTGGTGCAGGACAATATTTTACACCAAGACCCTTGATACGTGCCATGGTTGAATGTGTGCGACCAGAGCCTCTCAAGACCATAGCGGATCCTGCATGTGGCACCGGAGGATTTTTCCTTGCTGCATACGATTTCATAGCCAACCCCAAAAACTACTCTCTCAACAAAGAGCAGAAAGAGTTTTTGAAGATGCAGACCTTTTTTGGAAATGAGATAGTAGCCAGCACCCGCCGCATGGCATTAATGAACCTGTTCTTGCACAACATAGGAGACTTTGAGTCGGATAGTCATATTTCTCCTGCAGATGCTTTAATATCAGACCCAGGATACCGTGTGGATTATGTATTAGCCAATCCTCCTTTTGGCAAGAAAAGTAGCATGACCTTCACCAATGAAGAGGGAGAGCAGGACTCAGAAGATCTAACCTACAACCGTCAAGACTTCTACGTGACCACCAGTAATAAACAGCTGAACTTTATGCAACACATCAAGACCATGCTGAAAACTGATGGTAAGGCTGCAGTTGTATTACCTGACAATGTGCTATTTGAGGGTGGTGTAGGAGAGTCTGTGAGAAAAAAACTGTTGGAGACAACAAATCTTCATACCATACTCCGCTTGCCTACAGGTATTTTTTACAAGCAGGGAGTAAAGGCCAATGTGCTCTTCTTTGATAATAAACCTGCATCAAAAAATCCATGGACCAAGGAAGTTTGGTTTTACGATTTCAGGACAAATATTCATTTTACTTTAAAGAAAAATCCTTTAAAGTTTGAAGATTTATTTGACTTTATCACATGTTACAATCCCCAGAATATTCAGAAGAGAGAGGAGACATTTCATGCAGAAACCAATCCAGAGGGTAGATGGCGAAAATTCAGCTATGACGATATCATCAGTAGAGACAAGACTAGCATGGACATCACCTGGATCAAGGACAAGAGTCTGACAGACTTGGATAACTTACCAGACCCTGATGTATTAGCAGAGGAGATCATAGAGAACTTACAATCTGGTATTGATAGCTTCAAGGAGATCATGCTGAGTTTGAAGTAAACATATAAATTTAAGGATGGAGAAAAAAATTATAATAGAGTTGGACCACTACGGCGGAGAATCAGCATTTTTCATGGATTTATTAGAGGTAACTGCAGTACGATTAAAGAATCATATTGCTGAGTTGCGAATTTGGCTGACAGAAAATGAAAGACTTATCTCAAAGACAGAAAGAGTAAAAGAAACAAAGCCTTTTTTAGTCTTATATAATCCTGATCAAAGGTTGTTTGACTTAAAAAAAGAAAGAAAACAATTGGAGAATCAGTTATATTCTTGTCTTGATAATCTGGAGGCTGTCAAAAAAATATTTAAGCAATCTCAAACTCAAATTTTAGCTACCATTAATAAGAACTTTGATGAATCCAAATTCAGGAAAGTTTTCGAGCCCGCTGGTCAGTACCCTGCAATTTGGGGCGGTTATAAATCTTATCATTACAGAGGAGTGTAAGTCAAATTCGGGAACTGCCCAGAGTGAAAACAATAATAGAGTTATGGTAATTTTAAAGGTCATATACAACCTAGCACTAGTCAGTGTCCTAATAATGGGGTGTGAAAGCATGTATTTGAGTTTAAAGAAATGGGTGCGAAAAGAAGATTATGAAGGGAAAACCATAATTCACAGGGCAAATGCAGAATATTTTGATGTCTTTGTTATCATCTTATTGGTTTTTCTGTTAATTATTATAATCAATAGAGCTGGTTGGATGGAAGGTCCTATACTTCATTATAGCGGTGATGCGAATTTTCCTGATGATAGAACACCAGCTGATTATTTGCGCTAAAATTTTGACAAGAATCACATTAGATATCTGAAACTAAGGTTGCGAAAACTCTGGATGAATTTTCCGTTCAATAAGATTTAATACTTGCACTTAAAAAGGTGTAATGTAATTTTTGTAGCATATTCCCCCAGTAGCCAATTACTACTGGGGTTTTAGTTATCTATTACTGTATACACAGGAGAAACTTTAATCTTCACAAGATTAAACTGCTTCATCTAGAGGGGTGTTTCGATCACACACATGCTGTGCCATCCTCAAGTTCATCTGATCAATGACTTCTTGATCAAACTGCTCCAGATAGATACCCGTGACTTTGTTGCCGTATTCATGTCCCAATGCTTCTGCTATAAGGTCTTTGCTAAAACCCAGCTGCTTGGCTATGTTGGCATAGGTATATCGGAATACATAAGTAGAGAGATCTTCTTCAGTATTAGCTAGTTTTCCTAGTTTGTATAGATGGTTGTTCAATACCCGTGTTCTTTGTCTCAACACAGCAATAATTCTTTTCTGATTTTGTAGATCAGCAGGGGAGACCCAACCCACCAAAGTATGTGTGTCGCTCAGCTCATCAAAGATGGCTTTTATCTCGGGTAACATCTGCACGCTGTAGAGTTTGCCTGTCTTAGATCTCTTGTACAAGATTCTACCTGCTTTGATCTTCTGGGGTGATAGTAACATAAGATCTCTGATATTGATACCTCTTAGAAGGAACAACAGTTTGCCAATACACCAAGATCTATAGTATACACTACAGGCAGTAACGTTCAGACCAAAGTAGGATTTGATTTCATCCTGAGACAATACCCGCGGTGTGGTTTTCTCTTTTCTGATGGTGAACCCGCGGAAAGGATACCAGGCATAATCTACAATCTCATGTTTGATGGCTCTATTACACATGGCCTTCAAGGTTCTCATGTATACACCTATGCTGTTGACCTTCATCCCGCGCAGGGCTAACTTTTCCTCTATGTCGTACAAGATCTTGGTATTAATCTGGTTAAAAGGCTGATCAACATTCAGTACTTTTTGCAGGACATTCAAAGACATCTGGTATACATCAGCACCTCCTAAACGGTTACATGTTTTTAGTCTGGCTATTTCATCCTCCCAGAAAGACCTGATGGTATGATGTTGTTGCTCTTTCTGCATTAGGAATTCCCGGAGTTCTTTTACCGTAAATTCTCCTGCACGTTTTAGAAGGAAGTCCTGCATTCGGCTCTGGTAGTGTGACAAGATCTTCTGCACCTGCTCATTCAATGCTCTATTTCCTAGTACTACGCAGCGAATAGGGTCAAAGCTCTTTTCTAACGTATATACTCCAGTAGCTATGTTTAGTTTATGTGATCTGTGGGAAACAGATATTATGAGTGGATATTCACCAGTAAGCGTAGGTCTTCTGGTATCTAATGACAATTTTATACTAGCCATAATTTGAATTATTATGACAGGCACATACAGGTTTTCATTTGCACGGAATTTGCACGGATGTGTGCCAAACACCCTCCATTTTCCCCAAATCCTCCCAACTCCCAACCCTCAGCCCAAAAATCTTCAGGCAACAAAAAACCCCATAAAATATGGGGTTCTGAGTTTAAACTTTGGTAGCGAGAGAGGGGCACGATCCCTCGACCTCATGATTATGAATCATGCGCTCTAACCAGCTGAGCTACCTCGCCAAAGCGGGTGCAAAGATAACAATGTGACAAGAAAAAAAAAATATTCCTTAAAATTTTATTCGGGTACGCTGTATGCCTCGACGGCTGCGACCAATATAATTGGAACTCTTGGTAACAATTACCAAGCCCGCGGAATGATGGAAATAATTGCTGCCAGCAATGGGCATTCGGGAATCTATTCCCATTTTTCCTTGAGATTCAACATTCAACCCCAAACGATTTCTGACAAACCACAAAGTGAAACCACCCCCAAAATTCAAATTAATGGAATTTTTATAAACGGTTTGTGAGCGATTGGTATAACCCAATCCTACAATGGGATAAATATTGAATCCCATGTTGCTGATGGCATTCAAAAAGGAATTGCCACGGGGTACGTACAACTTATCAAAGTAACTGCTGGCCAAATTGATTTGGTAGCGCACATTTAAATCCGTATTGAAAAAAGTGCCAGGTGCAATATAACGCTCACGGTAAACCAATGGACTCATCTTTAAATAACTGAGACCCAAATCAATTTTGAATTTATCTTGAATTGTTTTTCCAACAACAATGCGCGAAGGAATGTAGGATTTGGACCAGCTTGACAAAGAAAACAATCCTTTGTACGTGTTCCTGTCATCATCAATGGCATGGGCCTGCAACTTAATGGTGGTAGGGCGTGTAAGGAATTCCATGAACCCCGATTGGCCATTACTTGATACACTCATATGAAAAAGAATCATGAGTGCGGCAAGTCGAAAATATTGTCTTTTTGAGGCCAAGTTGCTGATTTAGATATGACAAATATAAAGAATTTTCTTAGAATCCCGCGATAAATGAGAATATCAGCGTACTTTCGCGGCGAATTTCGAATTATGCAAAAAATCAGAAACATCGCGATTATCGCACACGTTGACCATGGTAAAACCACTTTGGTGGACAAAATGCTATTGGCTGGAAAGCTTTTTAAAGAGCACGAAACATCAGAAGAATTGGTTTTGGATAACAACGATATCGAGCGCGAGCGTGGTATTACTATTTTGGCCAAAAACGTTTCTATTCCCTACAAAGGATACAAGATCAACATCATCGATACTCCCGGTCACAGTGACTTCGGAGGTGAGGTTGAACGTGTATTGAACATGGCGGAAGGTGCGTTGCTTTTGGTAGACGCCTTTGAAGGGGCTATGCCGCAAACGCGTTTTGTATTGCAAAAGGCTTTACAAATGGGATTGAAACCTATCGTGGTTGTCAATAAAGTAGATAAAGAAAACTGTACACCAGAAGAGGTACACGAACAAGTATTTGACTTGATGTTCAACTTGGGTGCAAACGAAGATCAATTGGATTTCCCAGTAGTTTATGGTTCGGCCAAAAACAATTGGATGGGATTGGATTGGAAAACACCAACGGGTACCATCGAGCCTTTATTGGACATGGTTATCGAAAAAATTCCTGCTCCTATTTCTCGTGAGGGTATTCCTCAAATGTTGGTTACTTCTTTGGATTACTCAACGTACACTGGTCGTATGGCCATCGGGAAATTGCACCGTGGTGAATTGAAGGCGGGTATGAACGTTTCTTTGGTAAAAAGAGATGGAGCCATCACCAAAGGTCGTATCAAAGAATTGTATGTATTTGAAGGTCTTGGAAAGCGTAAAGTAGATTCTGTTGTTTCAGGTGATATCTGTGCAATTAACGGAATTGAGAATTTTGAAATCGGTGACACATTCACAGATTTCGAGAATCCAGAAGCATTACCAAGTATCTCTGTTGATGAGCCAACAATGAGCATGTTGTTTACCATCAACGATTCTCCATTCTTCGGTAAGGAAGGAAAGTTTGTAACCAGCCGTCACATCAAGGATCGCTTGGAAAAAGAGTTGGAGAAGAATTTGGCATTGCGTGTTCAAGACACGGATAAAGCAGATCGTTTCAACGTTTTCGGGCGTGGTGTACTTCACTTGTCTGTATTGATTGAAACCATGCGTCGTGAAGGTTACGAATTACAAATTGGTCAGCCTCGCGTTATTTTGAAAGTAGTAGATGGAGTAAAGATGGAACCGATTGAAGAATTGACCATCGATTTGCCATCTGATATGGCAGGAACTGCAATCGAGTCTGTTTCCAAGCGCAAAGGTGAAATGAAAAACATGGAACCCAAAGGCGATAGAACAGTTATCGAATTTGAAATTCCATCTCGCGGTATCATTGGTTTAAGAAGTTATTTATTGACTGCAACACAAGGTGAGGCGATCATGAACCACCGTTTCAAGGAGTATCAACCAATGAAGGATGAAATTCCAGGTCGTTTGAACGGTTCTTTGATTTCAATGGAAACGGGAAATGCTGTTGCGTATAGCATCAGTAACTTGCAAGACAGAGGTAAGTTCTTTGTTGAGGCAATGGAAGAGGTTTATGAAGGTCAGGTAATTGGTGAGCACTCTCGTGACAATGACTTGGTGGTGAACGTTACAAAAACCAAGCAGTTGACCAATATGCGTGCTTCTGGTACGGATGCTAAAACTGTAATGGCTCCTCCTATCAAGTTTACTTTGGAAGAGGCATTGGAATACATCGGACCAGATGAATATGTAGAGGTTACACCAAAGTCTATTCGTTTGAGAAAGGTATACTTGAATGAAAACGATAGAAAGCGTTTCGGTAAGGATTTAGGAAAGTACTGATAGACTTTTATAAAGTAAAAAGGGTAGCATTTGCTACCCTTTTTTATTGCTCCATTTTAAGTAACGTCGATTTAGATCCTCTTGTACTTTTTTACAACGTCGTCTCCAAGGACCCTCTACCAACTCTTTGGCCTCTTGGATAATTTCCCAACACTCTGGAATCATCTCCGGGAATTTCTTTCCGCCCAATTCGATTACATTGAGTGCAGCATATCGCACAGCTGCTTCGGCATCAATTTCAAACATCCATTCTTTGGCGCGATCGAATAGAAGTCCAAATAGTTCGTGCTCTTCGGGTTTGAGCTGCAATAGAACCTTGAGTAATTCTCTTTTCACGGCGGCACTTAGGGGCCTATGAATGAGCGCCATCATCAATGGATCTCGGTACTGTTGAATAAATGCACACTCGCATTCCAATGCCGCTTTGTAAATAATCCATGCGGCTTTGTCTGCAGTTTTATCATCTGCTTGAATGCAGTATTGGAAGACCGCTTCAAAGTAATTTTGATCGGCTGCCGCAATTTGGCCAAAAAGAAGGGCGTCCTTGACGCCCATTCCTTTTTTTAATATCTCTTCGGAAAATTTATTTTCCATTTTTCTTGGTGTTCTTTTTTACAGGAGCAGCTTGGTGACCTCCTTCGTCTTCATAGTCTGTGCTCTTCATTCCTTCTGTATTGAGTTCTTTTCCGTCAATCAAATGCTCCAAGAACTTGTCAATTTGCTCTGCTCCAATACTCTTGGCGATGATTTTCATGTCTTGGTCCATTAGATAAACTTTTGGTGTAGAAGTAACATCCCAAGTGGTTCTATAATTCAAACTCAATAATGAGGTTTTCCCTTCTTGAATCAATTTGGTGGCCATCTCATTGGTCATGATTTCCTTGGTGTCACTGACGTTGATCCAATCCAAATTTTTCTCTTTTACAAATTTTACCCAACCTTCATTTTCCAATTCATTGCCTACCGCATAAACCACAAATCCTTTGTCTTTCCACTTGTGGTATACATCCAAGATCAATGGAATTTCTTTTTTACAATGCCCACAAGTACTTTCCCAAATCACAAGCAATGTGTATTTGCCTTTGTTCTTGTGCATAGAAACCCATTTGGTTTCTGAAGTATCTGGAAGAATAATGTCGGGTGCGATAGAACCGCAAAGGCAGTTTCTTTTTTTATCGGCAGCATCCTTCATGTCTTTCAAACTTTTTTCACTGCTCCAAGTGGCGCGACCTGAAGTGTAATAAGTGTCCACCAAGTTCACAAACAACTTGTCCATGCACATCACTTTGGATGTCTCAGACAAGTAAGTTGCTTGGTGCGTGACATATTTGAATAAATCAGGATTGTTTTCAACGCGTTTGATTAAGGCATTGACCTCAGTGATCATCGTATCTGGAATTTGAGGCAAAACCTTGGTCAAATATGTTTCCAAAATGCGATGGAACTGCTGATCACGCACCATTCGGGGATCAGTCAAATCGGTATTGTCCCAATAGTGTTTTCTAAAATACAAGTATTGCCACAATTGTTTTTTATCAGCGGACAAGGAATCTGGCGCGTCCAATGGTTTAACATCGATGGCCATTTTCAAGTATTTGCAGAACAAATTGTTGGGGTCAGCATTGATTAATTCCCACTGATATGCAGTCACTTCTTCATTCAATTTTTCCAACTCAGTTCTACAAGATTTTTTTTCTTCTTCGCTCTTTAGACTATCCGCCAAACATTGATCCAACGGCGTACGGATTTTTAGTTTTTGATTAATTACGCGGATGAATTCAAAAAACTTTTGATTGGTTGCCGATTTTACAACCACAATTTTGGTAGGATCCGCATCGGCCGTGCAAGCGAATTCTATATCCTCTTCAACAGCCATAAATTCGAAATAGCGAGGCCCGGGCATTACCAATGCATACTTGCCACATTCTTCATAGGGCTTGCCTTTGAATTCAAATCTGCCTTTGCTGTCTACTCTAGCGGTATCATTGTAATACAACTGCTTGCCGTAATAATTGGCCAAGTAAATGGTAGTGTCTTTTAGCCCCTCGATATGACCATAAATCTTGTGCTTGACCTTGGGCTTAGGACCGACCGTATTTTTGTTCTGGGCAAACGCTCCAGCGAATCCCAAGCAAAGAAACAATAGTGCAAATATCTTTTTCATTGACTCTAATTTATTGAATGGGTTTTTTAATTTGAATAGCTTAACTAATTTTTAAACTTTTGAAGCTCTTTTGATATAGAAAATGCAATGGAGGGCCCTTCATAAATGAATCCGGTATACACCTGAACCAAATCGGCTCCAGCCTCAATTGCCATTTGCGCGTCACGTCCAGTGAAAATACCGCCAACGCCGATGATGGCCAAATTTGGATTGCTTTTTCTAATGATTGAAATCACTTCTAGCGCTCTTTTTTGCGCGGGCTTTCCACTCAAACCGCCAGCACCTATTTTCTCCACTTCCTCTTTCGAAGTGGACAATGTGCTTCTGTCAATGGTTGTATTGCAAGCAATAATTCCAGCCACATTACTTTGCGAAACAACATCGATGACATCCATCAAAGATTCATTGGTAAGGTCCGGTGCAATTTTTAGAAAAATGGGTTTTGCATTTTTCTTTTGCAATTCGTGATTTTGCAATGAGGTAAGTATTTGTAGCAATGGACCTTTCTCTTGTAACGCACGTAAATTGGGTGTGTTGGGTGAACTCACGTTAACCACAAAATAATCCACGCAATCGTGAAGCGCTTCAAAACAGATCAAATAATCTTTGAAAGCATCTTCATTTTCGGTCCATTTGTTTTTTCCAATATTGCCTCCAACGACAACGTCGGATTTTCGCGATTTTAATTGCTTTACGAGTGTTTCAACGCCATCATTGTTAAAACCCATTCTGTTGATCAGGGCTTCGTCTTGTGGCAAACGGAACAATCTCGGCTTGTCATTTCCGGGTTGAGATTTGGGTGTAATCGTCCCCACTTCTATATGACCAAACCCAAGCAGAGCCAATTCATCAATCCATTTGCCATTCTTGTCAAATCCAGCAGCTAAGCCAACACGGTTAGGGAAAGTTATCCCCGCCACCGTTACATGCTGTTCATTGTTTTTTGATTTGGCAGCGTAGTAGGCCTTTACACCGGGTATGCGCGTGGCCATTGTCCAAAGGGACATTGCTTTATAATGCGCATCTTCTGGATTCCAACGAAAAAAGAAAGGCTTGATTATCTTTTTGTACAACATCCTATCGAACCAATTTTTTGTATTTGATGCGGGTAGGGCCAACATCACCTTTTCTCATTTTCTTGTTTTCCTCGTATTCCGAAAAAGTTCCTTCGAAGAAATAAACTTCGGAGTCGCCTTCAAAAGCCAAGATGTGTGTGCAAATGCGGTCCAAGAACCAACGGTCATGGGAAATAACCACTGCACATCCTGCAAAACTTTCGATACCTTCCTCCAATGCACGCAGTGTATTGACGTCAATATCGTTGGTAGGCTCATCGAGCAACAGCACGTTGGCTTCTGTCTTCAAAGTCATCGCCAAATGAAGGCGGTTTCTCTCTCCACCAGATAACACGCCACATTTCTTTTGCTGATCGGCACCGGCAAAATTGAATTTGCTGCAGTAGGCTCTGGAGTTGATGGTTGTTCCACCAATCTGAATTACTTCGTTGCCTCCTGAGATAACTTCATATACTGATTTCTCAAGGTCAATTTCTTTGTGTCGCTGATCAACGTAACCAATCTGCACAGTGTCACCAATTTTAATGGTACCTGCATCGGATTGCTCCTCGTTCATGATCATTCTGAACAACGTGGTTTTACCAGCTCCGTTGGGACCGATAATTCCAACGATACCTGCGGGAGGAAGTTTGAATGATAAATTCTCGATTAGAATTTTGTCTTCAAAGGCTTTGGAAACGCCTGTAAATTCAATGACCTCATTTCCCAAGCGAGGACCGTTTGGAATCGGAATTTCTAAATTTACTTCCTTCTCACTTTCTCCAGCGGACATCATTTTATCGTAGTTCTGCAAACGGGCTTTGTTTTTGGCATGTCGGCCTTTGGGATTCATTCGCACCCATTCCAATTCTCGTTCAAGAACTTTGCGGCGTTTGCTTTCCTGTTTTTCTTCTTGTGCCAAGCGTTTGGTTTTTTGATCCAACCAACCGGTGTAGTTGCCTTCCCATGGAATACCTTCACCGCGATCCAATTCTAAGATCCAACCGGCCACATTATCTAAGAAGTATCGGTCGTGGGTAACGGCCAAGACAGTTCCAGGGTATTGTTGCAAATGTTGCTCCAACCAAAGCACGGATTCTGCATCCAAGTGGTTGGTAGGCTCATCAAGCAATAATACATCAGGCTGTTGTAACAAAAGTCTACACAAGGCGACACGTCTTCTTTCACCACCAGAAAGTTTATCAATTTTCGAATCTTCAGGTGGGCAGCGCAACGCGTCCATGGCAATGGCCAGTTTCGTGTCCAAATCCCATCCTCCCAAAGCTTCAATTTTATCTTGAACAGCAGCTTGACGGTTCATCAAGCTGTCCATTTTATCCGGATCATTCAATACGGCCTCATCCATGAATTGCGCATTGATTTCTTCGTATTCTTTCAAAGCATCGGTGATGGGCTTAACACCTTCTTCAACAATTTCTCGGACAGTTTTGGTTTCGTCAAGTTGAGGCTCCTGGGGCAAGTAGCCTACAGAATAACCGGGCGACCAAACGACATCACCTTGGTAGCTTTTGTCCAATCCTGCGATGATTTTCATGACAGTGGACTTACCAGCGCCATTTAAACCGATGATACCAATTTTGGCACCGTAATAAAAGCTTAAATAAATGTCTTTGATGATGTGTTTTCCTGTTGGCGTATGCTTGTTTACGCCGACCATCGAGAAAATAATTTTCTTATCCATGGATGTACTTTTAATTCTTCCCGCAAATATACGTTTTGTAAGCCCTATCTTTGCGTCATGAGTTATACAGTAGCCATTATAGGACGACCCAATGTAGGAAAGTCAACATTATTCAATCGATTGACTGAAACCCAAGAGGCTATCGTTGACCCTACATCAGGGGTGACGCGTGATCGCAAGTACGGGACATCGTCTTGGAGAGGTAAAGAATTTATTATTATTGATACAGGTGGAATGGTTTCCGATTCAACTGATGAGTTTGAAAAGGACATCAACAATCAAGTGCGCATGGCCGTGGAAGAAGCGGATGCAGTGTTTTTTATGGTGGACGTACGCGACGGTCTATCAGAATGGGATGAAGCAGTAGGAGACATGTTGCGAAGAATTGACAAACCTGTTTTTGTCGTTTGCAATAAAGTAGATACAAGTGATAAAGAGGTTTTGGCGCACGAGTTCTGGGCTTTGGGAATGGCAGAAAAACTGTATTCTCTTAGTGCAAACAATGGATACGGAACAGGTGATTTGTTGGATGACTTGTACGAAATAATGCCAAAAATTGAGGAGAAAGAAGAAACCACCTTGCCACGTATTGCAATTGTGGGTCGTCCCAACGTAGGGAAATCGACCTTTATCAATACTTTGATGGGACAAAATCGTTCCATTGTTTCAGATGTAGCAGGAACCACGCGAGATTCAGTAGACACTTATTTCAATGCTTTTGGTAAAGAGATGGTGTTGGTGGATACTGCAGGTTTGAGAAAGAGAAAGCAAATTGAAGGGGATATCGAGTATTATTCCTCAATCCGCACATTGAAAGCTATTCGTAGCGCTGATGTTTGTATGCTGCTAATCGATGCAGTGGAAGGGATTACAGTGCAAGACTTGGCCATATTTCATGAAATAGACGAAGCCAACAAGGGCATTGTGATTTTGGTGAACAAATGGGATTTGGTAGAGAAAGATCACAAGAGTGTTCAAGTGATGACCGACGAAATCAAGAAGCGTTTGTCTCCATTTACGGATATTCCAATTTTCTTCACTTCAAACGTCACCAAACAACGATTGCTCAAGGCATTGGAGATGGCGTTGGAAGTATTTGAAAATAGATTCCAAAGGGTGTCTACATCAAAATTGAATGATATTTTGTTGCCATTGATTCAAGCTTATCCACCGCCCATTTACAAGGGAAAGGAAGTGAAAATCAAGTTTGTTACACAGTTGCCAACGAAGTCTCCAGCGATAGCGTTTTTCTGCAATACACCTCAAAATGTCAAGTTGCCGTATCAGCGCTTTTTGGAGAACAAAATCAGAGAGCATTTCAATTTCACCGGTGTTCCGATTCGATTGTACTTCAGACAGAAATAATACCATTTTTAAGGTATTGTAGGCACTATTGAAACCATCGACATTTGTACAATGATGGACGTGAAATTGTCGGAAATTGCATTGGGTCAAACCAGAATCATCAAACAGGTGACCTCTGGTTTTTTGGCCGCAAAAATGGCAGATTTGGGATTGTACCAAGGCAATACGGTGTCCGTTATTTTCAAAGCGCCTTTGGGTGATCCTTTGGCCGTTTCAGTGGGTGGTACTATTGTATCTTTGCGTTTGGATGAAGCGGAGTGGATTACACTAGAAGCATGAACAAGGAAATTTCTAAAATTGCAATCGTTGGCAACCCCAATACAGGGAAGTCCACCGTTTTTAATTGGTTGACAGGTCTTCACCAAAAGGTGGGGAATTTCCCCGGTGTTACAGTTGATCGGAAATCAGGCTCGCTTCAAATTGAAGGTAGGACGATTGAGGTGATTGATTTGCCAGGAACCTATTCTATTTTTTCCCGATCAGAAGAAGAGCGCGTAGTTCGAGATTTGCT
>JACCDG011933809.1_pt1 | contig 13131 bp, 9 predicted proteins | sample 7442471 | NCBI WGS metagenome assembly JACCDG01 (sample SAMN15323444, study PRJNA562643) | freshwater metagenome | isolation source: river surface water | place: USA:Blue River Watershed | collected 2017-08-17 | reverse complement strand
GATCTCACAACATCTTTAACAACAATAGGTTTATCATAGAGTACCTCTTGTACCGCCTGCGCACCGTTTGCGACCGAACCCAAAGTAATATGATTAGCGGTTTTGTACTTAAAACCACTCTTAATGCCCTCATCGGGATGAGCAAGTTCGTAATAATCAAAGTTGGACGTCATCAAACGTTGTTTTGTAAGAGCAATTGCAACCCTAGATGTATCGCAAGTAATCCACCGTCTGCCTAGTTTTTCTGACATATATGCTGTTGTTCCAGACCCGCAAGTTGGATCAAAGACAATGTCGCCAGGATCAGTACACATTAATACACATCTTTCAATAACTTTTGGAATAGTTTGTACTACATATGTGCGTGTCTGGAAGCTTGCGGTTGTATCTGTCCAAAAATTGTTTAAGGCGTAAACATTAAAATCGTCGAAATATCTTTTATACCCGATACCATTACCAGAAGATACGACCCTGCCTGCTTTTTTAAGGTTATCCATTCCTTTTTCATCCGTCTTCCAATAATTTCTTGGGTAATATTTTTGTCCATTCAGCTCAACCCAATATTTGGAACCAGGACTTGCAGATTGCAAATTATCAATATAGAAGTACTTACCTCCAGTATAGTTTCCTAGTTCATATTCTTTGCGAGAAAGCACTGTGCCATCTTGAAGTTCAACTTTTGTGTACTGTTTTCCTGTTGGGCCATCAATTTCTTTCTCAAGATAAATCTGACGATATTTAATTTTTGATATATCTTTTGCAAACCAGACAATGTAGTCATTGACTCTAGATAAAAGATTGGTGGTTGAACTTGTTGTTTTGATAAAAGGTATCACTGCAACAAGATTCTTAGAGCCAAATTGTTCTGCAATAATTTCTTTTACGTGATCCAGGTTTTCATCACTTATTTGGAGAAAAATACTTCCACTCTCATTTAGTAGCTGATGAGCAAGCTTTATTCGATCCCGTAGGTATGTCAGATAACTATGAATGCCTAACTCCCACGTATCGCGAAATGCTCGTATCACCTCAGGCTCTGCAGGCAAATCCTCATCCTTTTCTTTTACAGATGGCTGGTTCACAAAAGGCTGAAAGTTTGAGTTGTACTTTATTCCATATGGAGGGTCGATGTACACCATCTGTAACTTGCTTGCCATACCTTCTTTGTAAAGAAGACTATGCATCACTTGGAGTGAATCGCCAGCAATCAAACGGTTAGCCCATTGCTCTTCGTGAGAGTAGAAGTGGACAGCCTTTGAAAGAGGTACATCACGATCAGTATCAAAAAGCGAAGGTTGGAGTGAACGCTCCTTCTCCTTCATAAATGACTTAGCAATGGTGCGCGGATCAATACGTTCGTGTACGTGCAGCGATACATTCGGTACAGAAAATTCTGACCGTTCTTCTTTACCAGCCCAAACCAGTTGCGGGTCCAAATGCGGATCGTACTTGTAGACGGTACGTCCCTCATCTTTATCGGTCTGTGAGGTTACGAGACCAACCGCAGGATTATTCTTCCGCTTCTCGGTCTTGTGTTCGTAACTCTCGAGAGAAATATCTTTGTGTGGCTTGGCCGCTTTCTTTGCAGTCTTCTTGGTTGTTTTCTTGGTAGCCATACTAATTATTTCTTATTTTTACGCCGCTCCATAAAATCCTCTGCAGATTTTCGTGAGACCTTGTATCTCTTAAATTCTGGGTTCGTGCTTACATCCACTGCTTCAATCTCTCCGTTTTCGATAAGCTTTTTGAGGGTGATAACAGACTTCACCACAAACCACGGTTGTTTTACCAACGATTGCAAAGAGTAAAATTCTTTTCCTTCAGACCCCATAAAACTGCATAAAAGTCGATAAAACTGTTAATTCACTATATAATGGATTCACTACTTGAACGATGGTTCAGGTGAGGAAAACTCCATCATCACTATGCCGATCGACCCAAATATCATTCAGTTCACACTCAAAAAGACTTTCAAATCTAGTGTAGAAGACGGTTTGGAAAGTAATTTTTTGGTCGGTAGAGATAAAGAAGCAAATCGTCTCAAAGCGGTCCTTACAAACCGCAAAGCGAGTACCACTCTTGTAAGTGGTCTTCGCGGGGTTGGAAAAACTTCGTTCGTGCGTGCTGTACTAAATAAGATCACAAAAGAAAATAACAAGACTTTGCCGATATACATCTCATTTGCAGAACTTAAAGAATCACAGAACGAATCTTCATCTCTACGAGATGTGGTTCTGAAAACTTTAGTGCGCGCACTTTTCGTAAAAATAAACACCAACGACCAAATCAAAACCTCAGTCGGGATACAAGAACTATATGATCAAGTAAATTACTCTAGTATTAGCGAAGAGAATCGCATTGATCTCATTAAGACCAATTCAAAGGGTGAATCTCAGGATAAGACTGTTAAATACACTCACACATACGAACTATCAAAGGATGTAAAAGCACTGATTTTTCTAGTGTTTTTCGCACCATTCTTGATGTGGATTTTTCAATACAATGTTCCAACTGTAGCCAAATTAATTTCACTAGCTGTTGTAGCTATACCAGTCATTTACATCGTCGTCTTTAAAAATTTAGTACAGGAAAACGCTATAACCAAATTCACTGAAGAAAGTAACTCAACACAAAACCACAGCAATACTTCTAGGAACAAGATACTAGATAATACGTTTGAGACATTGGAACTAAAGTTCCAAAACGTCCTCCACGACCTCGCAAAGATGGGTCATAAAGTTGTCTTTGTATTGGACGAATTAGATAAATTAGAGGAAAAGACAACGAATCTCAAGGAGTCAAAAATCATTGAACTTATAAAACCTTTAAAGAATCTCTTTACCTTGTCGGAAGCTTCGTTCATATTCATCTCTGATGAGACTTTCTTTGATAAATTAACTGAGCAGAACACCTCCGAGCCATACACCAGTTCATATACTATTTTCACTGATAAGATCTTTTTACCTCTCCACAGCACGACCGATACTCAAATAATCATAAAGTCAGCAATTGAAAAGGTGTCATTGGGCGAGAGTAAGCTGGACCAATTCATTAGCTATCTCTGCTATATTTCCAAAAACCATATGTTTTCAGTCTATGAGACTTTGGAAAATTTCGTCACCTACTCACCAAGTGGAGAAATAACAGCACTGGTCAAAACCGAGTATCACGAACGAGGCAACATTAAAGATGACTGGGAGATCGAAGCAGGTAACGCAGTATTTATTGATGCAACGTGTCGTTTCTATAATAAACCCAACGATCCTCGCTATAATCAAAAACTTTATGAATTACTTCACCAAGTTGCAAACAATCTCATTGCACCAACGTATAAAGTAACAGCAACTGAAAGTGACTGGCTAAGCTCAGGAGATTATACCTCTACAGAAAAAGATAAGGATTTTATTCTTGATGCAAATGGCGCAGTTGAGTTTATGCTCAAGTCGATGGAGCGGTTAGGGTTTTGCAAGGTAAAAACTTCGATGATGGATGTGGGAGGAAGGCAAATTGAGCATTACGAATATGAAATAGATAGGTTGATTTACCCTGATATTAATACCGTCACCAATCTACAAGAGAAGTTAAGCTTTGAGGTGAAGTTTGTTGAAAGCTTTAATCGCTTAAAAGCTGAAGTCGAGCGAGTAGAAGCATCTATTTTTGCTGAGGTGGCAAAAGGACATAAAAATGAGTTCAGTGATTTGAAGAAGATACACGATCGAATCCAAGAAGGTAATAAATACAAGCTTGGAAAGAGTGAGATTGATGACGCTCAGGCAGATCTCGAAGTTCTCGAATCAAAAATCTCAGAGGAAGTAGATGCAAAAATACCTGAACAGATTCGAACCGATTTAGGCCTCAGTAAAACACCACTCACTCGATCACCAAATGGAAATCCTTGGTATTCATTTGATCCAAAACTGAAGGATTTCTATACAGCGCTGGACAGTTACAACAACTCAGGGAATCTTGTAATAATGACAAAGCCAAGTCATTCACGCGGCATCATTTTTGTGTTTGGTGCAGAGAAAGATCTGTTTGAAGTATTTGAATCAATCAATCAAACTGAGAGGAAGGAGGCTCGTAATCGAGTTATTAGTATCAATCCTTCAGAAGGTATAAAATCTACTGCATATTGGTCAAACTTTACAGTAGATTACAAATCGCTTGATTCTGATTTCAAGAAGATAAAATTAAAGTGTGAATCATATCTTGATGAAACGCCAATTAGCTAGTTGTTATTGTTTTATTACTAAGTAAGATTTTGGTTTGAAAAGTACCTATAATTTCTCGCTTCTCATCTACCGAACCATCTTTCAAGAGAAACTTCACGTACCGTTTGATATCAATGTCGCCGACTTCGAAATTAAGATCTTGCCCGAGGAGTGAGGCTTCAAATTTCTTATACCGAGCCACCTCTGCCTCAACTCGCTTCTTAATGCCAGTCTCATTAAGGTCAATCTTATCTACTAGATTTTGTAACTGCTTCACGAGTTCGCTCTCGGGTATATAGCCACACTTGCAGTGCTTATCTTTGGCTCTGGTACACCCGTAGTAAACGTGTGATCGGACAGTGCCGTTTTTTAGTTTCTTGTACTTCTCGTCAGCACTAATACCAGAGCCGCATAGACCGCAGGTCATGAGTCGGGTAAAGGCAAACTCCTTCTCTTGTCTGGTTTTAAGCGCATTACCCTTCAGCTGTGCTTGCACCTCATCAAATAATTCTTTAGTGATAAGTGGTTCATGTTTCCCTTGATACCAGTTGCCACTATCTTTTGGATATTCAAAGACGCCGTAGTAGAAGTGATTTTCTAGTATTCTAAAAATATTCCCGAGCGAGAGGTGCTTCTTTCCAGTAGCGGTTCGAAAATTCAAATCAAAACGAAGCCACATATACACTTTTTTGCCAGACCACTTTTCGTACGCTACTTTCTCAAAGATTTGTCTCACGATATGTCCACGCTCGGGATCTATCAGCGTCTCGCACTTTCTATCGAGTCGTCGTTCTTTGAGATACCCTGTCGGGGCTGGAGCTGGCCAGAGTCCCATTTCTACTCTCGTTTTCAACCCTCGCTTCACGTTGATACTTTTGTTGTCGTTCTCGAGTTTGGCTTGTGAACAGAGAATCATTAAGAGAAATTTCTCACTCGGCGTATTAGTGAATGTCTGTCCATAGGTACGAATCTCGTGGAGTAAATGCTGATCCATCAAATCTACTAGCGAACCTAAGTCACCAGCGTTACGACTCAATCGATCTGGATGCCAAACAATGATGCCATTGAATCGCTCTCGCCTGATGTCCTCGAGAATTTCTTTAAAGACTGGTCGCTGACCTGAATCTTTGGCTGAGTGTGCTTCTCTTCTAATATCGACAATATCTAATCCTTCACGCTCGGCAATCTCAATCATTTCCTTTACCTGTGATTCAATTGAGAGAGCTTGCTTCTCGTCTGACTCGGTACTCTTTCTTGCGTAAAGTACGTATTTGACCGCAACAGTCGGAGCAACACTCTTAACCCCAAAGTTATTAATGATTTTTGTCTCCATCATTAATTGATGACAGAACCGCTCGAGATGCATAGCTATGCAGACTAAGGGAAACGTTACATACTCGCATATATGCCTTAGCAGAACGCTATTTCAGCGATACAGTAGTGCGAAGTAGCGATAAATACGCTATGATGTTCATTACAAATCAGACCTAACCCGACAGCTTCGGCTGGCGGTATGGTCATCAAATACCGTCCAAAGTAAACAACTCCTAATCAGAGCTACTTTGGACGGTCATATCGGGAAACTGGTATGGGTATTGCCTCACGGGGCGTATCGGCCTGGTTAGGAGCTTTTTGCTACCCAACCGACCACTCTAAATCCGTCCAAAATATGAATAAAAAATCACTCCCCTCGTCAGAGGAGGTCGCTTTACTTATTGAAAAGCGTTTAAAGAATTTCTGGGGTTACGGTAACCTCAAAGGCAGTACATGGTTTATCGGCATGGAAGAAGGAATCGGCGAGAAGGAACCGTTTCCACTCGAACGCTTTCAATCAACTGCTGATAAAGCGGTAGTAGATATCAGAGGGAATTTAGCTGATGACCATAACTATTGGTTCACGAGTCAGGCTCCGACCCAGTCAACTTGGCGAATACTAATTTTTATAATCCTTTACCAAAAACTGAAACGAATGCCGACACTCTCTGAAATTAGAGAGTACCAAATTACCGACTTTGGTCGCACAAAAAGTGACCACGCTGTCCTCGAATTAATGCCTCTTCCGTCACGTTCAGTACGTGCGCAGGACTGGCTTTATAGCAATGTGCCACTTAAGGGACTCTCGTCTCGTAAAGAATATCTGAAGACTTATAAACCAGAGCGAGTAGAAGCACTTAAGGCACTTATAGAAAAACACCAGCCGAAGCTGGTGATCTTCTACTCACGTAGTTACTTTACCGATTGGCAGACAATAGTGCCCAAGCCTCTTAAGGAAGTGATTCCTGGTAAGCTTCATCTTGCAAAAGCTAACGACACTACGTTTGCAGTGACGGTCCATCCTGTTGGTCGTGGGATAAAGAATCAGGATTGGGTGGAGATTGCGAAGCGTCTTCGTTAATCTCATCAACCATCTCATCGCCGAGTACGTCACGCATACTGACAATTTCAATCTTAATTGGCTGAGCAGGTAGATGTTCTCTATCCCAAAACTTCTTGTCCCGTGGCTTGATGTATTCTTTTTTATGGTTATCAAGCCAGTACTCAATCGCTCGCATACTGCCATTATTGATATGAGCAATAAGTTTACTTTCAGCAAGGTCACTCACTGAATTTACCCCTCGTTGCATCGCTTCCTCGACCGCCTGCTTGAACTCAGGATCGTCTTTAAGCCAGGTATAGAATGTATTGCGAGCTATCCCGACTCGTTCGCACGCAATCGAGACGTTCGGCACACTACGGAGCTGTTCGAGGAGTGGTGCCTGTTTCCGGGATTTCTTCATCTGGTTTAACGATAATCGCTTTCTGTCCAGTTAAAGCTTCAAAGCGTTTAATGGTGAGGTCACAGAAGGCTGGTTCAAGCTCAGCCGCGAACACTCGTCGCTTCAGCTCTTCAGCTGCGATAAGGGTACTGCCAGAACCAGAGAAGCTATCGAGAATTAGTTGTCCTGGCTTAGTACAGCGTCGAATCGCTTTCTCGTATACTTCTGGTGGTTTCATTGTGCTGTGTTCGTACTCACCACCAGGCAATCGCTTTATAAGCCACAGATCGAGATTGTTGAGCATTTCGTTTCCTGTACCAGCGTCTAGATTCATCACTTCATTGAGCTTCGTGTGTGGCTTAGTGAGGGCTGGTTTTCCCTTAGTGCCATAGACACACGGTTCATAGCATTTATTGAACGCAACGCCTGGTGTCGGGTTGTGTCCATTTTTTACCCACAAACACACTCGTTTGTTCTGGATTCCTAACTCATGGTAGAGAGTCTGAATCGCCCAGATGTACACTTGGTCACACCAGTAGAAGATATGGGCGTCTGGTTTGGTGAACGGTAGAGCGGCGGTCATGCTGGCTCGCAAGAACGAAACATACTCGTTATCAGACTTGCTATCGTTCACCGTTCCACCATACGACTGCTTACCACCAATTCCTTTATTGTAGTCGATGGAGATATTGTAAATCGGATCCGAAATTATCATGTCTGCTCGTTCGTCACCACAAAGCCGGGCGATGGTCTCAGGTTTGGTGGAGTCTCCGCAGATTAAACGATGCTCACCGAGTAGGATGAGATCTCCTAGCTTTGTCGTGATTCGTTTCTTTTCTTTCTTGCTTTCACTTTCCTCAGGAAACTCAATCGTGGCTTGCTTTGGTGTTTTATCCCACAAGTTGTCGAGGGCTTTGTATTCAAAGCCAATGTCTACGAGTAAGTCGAGGTTGAAGGCTTTGAGTTTCTCAAGGTCAAACTCTCCCGTGTTCTTATTCAATCGGAGATTGAGTTCCTTTTCTTTCTCGAGGTCAGTTGTGCTGACGTAGACGACAGGCACTTCAGTGAATCCAAGCGACTTGGCGACCTCTAGACGAAAATGTCCGCCGATAAGAATGTTTTCTCGACCCTTAGCTGAGTTACAAATCAGTGGATCAATCAATCCAAAGCGTTCGATACTGGCTTTGAGTTGCATCGCCTGCTCTTTGGTGTGCTGGCGAGGGTTGTACTCATTAGGCTTAATGCTCTCAATAGGTACATAGGTGATGGTTAAAGATGTAGGTTTCATACATGTAGCGAGGGGTTGTTACTAATACCCTCTATGGACTACTAGCGAACGTTCACCGAATGCGAAAAAGACCGAGTATTCTCGGTCTTTCACCCCTCCAATCGTTCACCCGTCTGATTTAGTGGTACCCAAACTGATTTTCTTCAAATACTGACGGCGTCATGTTGTCGTACTCTTCCTTGTCTTCATTAATAGGTGGTATTGAAAAGGTATCAATTAATGTCATTTTGATTTCGTATGACTTCACTTGGCGATACACCTGAAATGGATCACCTTCGATATTGAAATAACTGCTGAGTGCTGCACTTAAGAGTTGCTTCTGCTTCTTTACCTGTGGTGATACATATCTACCACCCCACTCAATCCGACCACCAGTCTTTGCCAGTGTTCGCCAAATCATCCACTGAGCATTCGGCTTCATGTTTCGTCCATCCCACATACCCATATCCATGTATCCTACAGTGATTTTTTTACTGATGGTTGGAAATTCAATAAGCACCGTCTGACTGTCTACGAACGTGACCCGAATGTCTTCCCAGTATATTGACGATGGGAGCGATAGCGGAGTAATCAGTCGTCCTTTCTTCGCTTCTATTTTAGTAGCACTTACGATCTCTCGAGCTGCAAGTGGAACATCTTCAGGTTTTTCTGTGACTTCTACCGCCACCTCAGTAGCAACCTCGTCTAGGGTATTAAATGTTTCAAAGTCAGTAACCGTAATTGTTGGTCGAGCATAAATCTGTGAGAGTTTGAGCGATAACTCTTGCATTGACTTTAAATGTTGCTGGAACCCTGGGCTTTGCACCACCGCTCGAATAGGGGCGGTGGCTTTGGTAACATCCTTGGCGACCTGATTTAGCATTCGTATCGTCTCAGGAGGAATGACTTGCTGAACAAGCCGAGACTGTCGCTCAGCTTCTTTTTGGATTTGCTCTAATTGAGCGAGAAAGCGTGGTGAAAACGGCTCCATGTATGACTAGTGTACTACCGTAAACTAAGCCCGCAATGGCAACTATATGACGGTATGTAACGAGCTTTCATTTCCACCCCACTCCGATACAATTGACTGATGTTAGGAGCAATTATTGGCGACATAGCGGGGTCTACCAGAGAATTTGAGCAGGATAAGTCTTTTCCGACTGAGCTGTTTCCTTTAGGTAGCCACATTACCGACGACACTATCCTTACCCTCGCTACTGCCGAAGCTATTCTTCGTCGGAACGTAGGTGTCACCTACGGTGACTTATATTACGAATACGTCAGTCGCTACCAAGGAAATCAATACAACTATGGTGACCGTTTTCTAACGTGGGTGAAGCAGTCACGACCAGGCAATCTCGCTGCAGCTTATAACAGTCTCGGGAATGGTTCGGCGATGCGAGTCGCACCGATTGGTTGGTATTTCAATACTCTTGAAGAAGTCCGTCATGAAGCAAGACTATCAGCCCTGCCGACCCATAATCACCCTGAGGGCATAAAGGGTGCTGAAGCAGTAGCAAGTGCAATATTTTTAGCTCGCACAGGAAAGAGCAAAGACGAGATACAGGATTACCTTGAAACTGAGTTTGATTACCGACTCAGTCGCTACTACGAGGATGTACGAGACGATGCGTATTTTCTTGAAACCTGTCCTGAGAGTGTAGAGGAAGCAATTATTGCGTTCTTGGCGTCTGAGTCATTTGAGGATGCTGTCTATAAAGCAATTGCATTAGGTGGCGACGCCGATACACAAGCGAGTATTACAGGAGCTATTGCTGAGGCGTTTTACTTAGAAAACATTCTTACTCATCAACCTGTCCAACACTATCTCAATACTGAGCAAGTTGAGTTATTACAAAATTTTCTCAACAAAATATCTCATGGCTAATTTCTGAAATTGTTGTTTAAATTTTAGCCAGGAGTATACTCGGAAATGAAATATGGCTACTATTTTGGAAAAAATTGGTGTTATTGACACTAAAATAAACAAAAATATTAATGTTCTTGCTGGGAACGAGCGTGGCCTTGCTTCACAAGATATTTTAAAAAGTCTCCGTGATTTAGTAGAACATACAGCTGTTTTAATTAATGAAGGAAATGATGCAGAGGTTGGATTTGAATCAAAAAATGCTGGAATGTCACACATAAAGAAGTCTCCTGAAAAATACAGCTTTTTGTATAAATTCCACAGTCGACTCGAGTTAGCTTTATCTCACTACACCCCAAATGAAACTGATGCTGAAATGTTAATGCTCGGCTATATGCACGACTTATTTTTGGTTAAGAAATTCTACATCGAAAATTATGGCGTTAACTTATTAGAAGAATTACGAAATTATCCATTGAATCTTGATCCGGGTTTATCTGATTACTACAAAGCTATAATTAAAAAAATTAAAGAGGCAGACTATGAAAAGTTTTCAGAAAAATCAGACTTTTACATTGATCGGGTAAAGCCAATAATTATTGATAATGAACTTTACTACGAGGTCACTTTTAGGCCTGCAACTAATAATTACGAGAAATTTAATAAAACAGTTGCCTACACAAAACAAAAGATTACTACCAACTATGCATTAAGATTGGAACTAGCAAAGACACAGATTAATGTGTTTGACACAGACTCACGGATATTCATCATACTAGGTTACGAAATATCAATCCGACCTTGTGAGATTCAGCACTTAGGGATGATTTTTAACAGAGGTTATGTATTTAATAACAGAAACGGTGGATACCAAAATCTCATGTCAGCTCTAAAGTTGAGCGGGCTGACATTGCTTGAAACTACATTATTAGACGAAGATAGATTTCAAAAATTTAAAGTCTATCTCGGAGAGACTACAAATGCGGTCAAAATAATTACTGTCATTGAGCAGTGTAGAGAAATCATCACGAACAATGCCCCTGGATCAAATATCCTCAGATATCTATTAACGCGATTAAATAACGTCGATTTAAAGAAACAATTATCTATCTTTGGAAATGGGGGTCTCTCAGGTATGTATCTCAGAAATGGCTGTCGCGTGTTTGATAGGATGCCATTTTGTTCAAGTCTACTTGGTCATAACCCAACAAAGTCAAATCTTGTTGAATGTATTTCCGCCGAGGGAAGAAGTCATGAATTTCTTGCAAGACGAATAAATCAAAATACAAGAAGTAGAAAAATTCTTTACACTCCATCTGAAGAAGTTGAGGGTATATATGACATTGATAAAGAAATTTCTACCTTTAACTCCAAAGTCTGGTTTGGGCATAAACCAGATCGAGAATTAAGACGATATTCAAAATATATATACAGGCAAGGTACAGAAAATGATTGTCTTGATATATATAAATCAATATTGAGTTTAACCACTTCAGGCATCAAAGACTATCAGTCACTCATACGCTTATGGCTAGATCAGCAAAAAGAGGGTGAGATAGACTCGGAACAAAAAAGAGAAGTTTTAAGTAACTTGTTTGCCAATTCTAGCGTAGCACTAATTTATGGTTCAGCTGGAACTGGAAAAACAAAGATGATTGAGTATATAAATAATGTCTTCAATAAGGAAGAGAAGGTATTTTTGTCTGGCACAAATGCGTCAGTAAATAACCTAGAATTACGGATTGGAGTCAGTGAAGTAAATACGTTTTCCACCATTGCTTCATATCTACTTAACATTGAAAGACAAGGACATGCGGATGTTCTTTTCATAGACGAGTGTAGTACTGTCAGTAATGAGCACTTATTACAAATCCTCAGATATAAAAAGTTTAACAAACTCGTACTAGTCGGGGATGTATATCAGATTGAATCAATAGACTTTGGAAATTGGTTTTATCTCTGTAAAAACCTACTACCAAATCATTGCATTTTTGAACTAGACGACACACATAGAACAAAGAAAGCGGATCTTAAGCGGTACTGGGATGCTGTTAGAAGTTCTGACTATAATGTTCTTGAATTTGCTTCAAGGGGTCAATTTACGCAAAGAATTGATGAATTTATAAAAAACTACGAGGATAGCGAAGACCAGATCGTACTGTGTTTAAATTATGATGGCCTATACGGTATCAACAATTTAAATAAGTTACTCCAGGAAAAGAATAAGAATGCCGGTGTCGATTGGGGTGTTCATAGTTATAAAATTGGCGATCCAATCATCTTCACTGAATCATCTAAGTTTTCACCCGTTCTATACAATAATCTTAAAGGTAGGATTTCAAATATCACTTTAAATGGAAGTGAGATTCACTTTGAAATTATAATTGCATATACCCCTAATCCTTTTGAAGCCCAAAGCTGTGACGTTACATTGCTTGAAAACCTTCCAGACGGGAAATCTAGAATCAGAATTACGGTAAATAAACTGGAAAATGTTGATGAGGATTTGGATGATTCAGATAGACTTGTACCTTTTCAAGTATCCTACGCGACCTCAATCCACAAAGCCCAGGGTCTAGAGTATAAGACTGTAAAATTAGTTTTTGTTGACGAGGTTCAAGACATGGTGACACATAGTATTTTTTATACAGCGATAACTAGAGCTAAGGAACAACTAGAAATATATTGGTCACCTGAAACAGCTGTGAAAGTGTACGAGAGAATAAAGACTAATTTAAACAAACAGGACGCTATGATTTTTAAGAGTAAGCTTGGGTTGTAGAGGTGTAAAAAGTGTCACTTTTGTCACTTTTTCTTGCTCGAGACCCGTCGTTTGGATAATTTCCCAAATAGCTAAACGGTCAAGCAGGGCTTGACCGACCATGGTTCTAACTCGAGACCGCCCGCACCTGTTTTAAAAGGCATCCCTTGTGGGTGCTTTTTAAATTGTCCTGCCTCGTTATGAGTATATAAATCATTAAAAGGCTTAATACTCTATCTGTATGTATAAGGTAAATAGAGTCGTAACTT
>JACCDG010771322.1_pt1 | contig 13132 bp, 21 predicted proteins | sample 7442471 | NCBI WGS metagenome assembly JACCDG01 (sample SAMN15323444, study PRJNA562643) | freshwater metagenome | isolation source: river surface water | place: USA:Blue River Watershed | collected 2017-08-17 | reverse complement strand
GGCGCGCTGGACGGCGCTGATGCGCGAGTTTGGGACCAACCCGAGGGCAGCCTACGAGAACGATACCAAGTGGCTGCTGGATCAGGCGAAGGCCGACCCGGACAAGTATGCCCGGCTCGAAAAGCGCCTGGGGGCGATGCAGCACCGCTTCGACAACCTGGACGGCACGGCGGACATGCCGGTCAACCGGCTGGCGGCGGCCATTACCTCGGGCTGGATGGCCGTGCAGCGCATGGCGAAGCTGGGCACGGCGACGGTCGCTGCCATCGGTGACCTGCCGACCAAGGCTAGCGAACTGCGCTACCACGGCGTCGGGCTGCTGGAGCGTTGGTCGTCCAGCCTGACGGCCTACTTCAAGGGCCGGGGCGTGCAGGGCAGCGAGCGGCGCGAGGTGCTGGACCTACTGCGCGCCGGCCTCGACGGCATGACCGGCCGCATCGCCGCGCGCTTCGACCGGATCGACACGCCCGGTGGCAAGCTAGCGCGGCTGGAGAACAACTTCTTTCGCTGGACGGGCCTCACGGCCATGACCGACCGGCAGCGCATGGACGCGCAACTGATCATGGCCCGGCATCTTGGGGGGCAGCGGGCCAAGGCATACGGCGCGCTCCAGGCCGAAAGCCAGCGGATGCTCAAGCTGTTCGATATCAGCGCGCGGGATTGGGACCTGCTGCGCGGTGTCGAGTGGAAGCAGGTCAACGGGCGCGACTACCTCACTCCGGAACGGGCGCGGCTGATCCCTGACGAGAAGGTAGAAGCCGCCCTCAAGCGGGACGGCACGCTGGGCGAGGACGCGTCGGCCGATCTGGTCGCGCGCGAGGTCACGCGCTACAAGGAAGACCTAGCCCTCAAGGTGCATTCACTCTACGCCGACCGGGGCGGCTACGCGGTCCTAGAAGGCGGGATGCGCGAGCGCGCCATCCTGTTGCAGGGCAGCCAGCCCGGCGGGCCTCTCGGCATCGCGCTTAGGCTGATCACGCAGTTCAAGGCGTTCCCGACGGCGATGATCGTGCGGGCTTGGGGGCGGGAGCTGTATGGCGGGCAGGGGCGCTACGGCGCGACGGCCGGCATCGTTCAACTGCTCGTCTCGTCCATCGTCGTCGGCTACGCCAGCATGACGATCCGCGACCTGATCAAGGGCAGGAACCCGCGCGACCCGTCGGACCCGAAGACTTGGCTTGCGGCCTTCCTGGCCTCGGGCGCCGGGTCGCTTTACGCGGATTTCGCCTTCGGGGAATACAGCCGCTTTGGGCGCTCGGCGCTGGCTTCGCTTGCCGGCCCGACGGTGGGGCAGATCGATGACGCCTTCGAGATTCTCGGCCGGCTGCGGAGTGGCGAGGACCCCTCGGCCTTTGCCTTTCGCACGCTGATGAACAACATGCCCTTTCAGAATGTGTGGTATAGCCGGGCGATCTTGGATTACCTTATCCTCTACCAGATTCAGGACGCCCTTTCGCCCGGATACCTGCGCCGCATGGAAAAGCGCGTGAAGTCGCAGAACGACCAGACCTTCTGGCTCAAGCCCAGCGAGGCGCTGCGGTAATGATATCGCCCGACGCCCGCGCCGGGGTGTCTGGTATCGCGGCATCCGTCGCGCTTATCGGCGTGGCGGCTGGTGAAGCCTTCGCTTTCAAGTGGCTGGTCGGTGATGGCCCCCAAGGTGACTGGGCCGCCGCCGGGCTTACGCTCGGCGTCATCGCCGTGATCGGCCTGAATGCCTGGCTCTGGTTCCGCCTGTTCCGTTGGTTTGACATCCTGCTCGGCGGCAACGGCCGCTAGCTCCTAACTCCACCTCCGACCTGCCCCGCAGCCCCGCCTTTCGGCGGGGTTTCTGCTTTTGGAGTCCTGCGCCCATGACGATGACCTCGACCGCGCCGAAGATTGCTTTCACCGGCAACGGCGTCACCACGTCGTTCGCCGTGCCGTTCCAGTTCTTCGGCTCTGACGAGCTGGAGGTGATCGAGCGCGTCATCGCGACCGGCGCGGAGACGGTGAAGACCCTCTCGACGCACTACACGGTGAGCGGCGGCAACGGCTCCACCGGCACGGTGTCGGCGGTGACGGCCCCGGCCTCGACGGTGCAGTGGCATATCCGCCGCAAGACGAAGCGCACGCAGACCACGGACTACGTCGACGGCGAGGCTCTGCCGGCGGCGACGCTCGAAACCGACATGGACCGCCTGGTCGCGCTCACGCTGGAGCTGGAGCAGGACCTGGCCCGCGCGATCCTGCTGCCCAAGACGGAGCCGGCGGCGGACCTCATCCTGCCGATCCTGGCTAACCGGGCGAGCAAGTACCTGGGCTTCGACGCCGGCGGCGGCCTGATCGTCACCGAAGGCACCTCCGGCCCGCAGGGTCCGACTGGCCCGGCCGGCGCGGATGGCGCGGACGGCGCGGACGGCTCGGTCTGGCATACCGGCAGCAGCGACCCGGCGGGCGGGACAGGCGTCGACGGCGACTACTACTTCCAGACCGGCACGGGCTCGACCGGCATCCTGGGCGACGTGTGGCGCAAGTCGGCGGGCTCCTGGGCCATCGTCGGCAACATCCGGGGGCAGGCCGGCGCGACGGGCGCGACGGGCGCGGACGGAGCGGACGGCGCCGCTGGCGATGACGGCGCGCTCTGGTACGACGGATCGACCGATCCGGCCGGCGGCACCGGCGTGAATGGCGACTACTACATTCAGACCGGGGTCGGTGCGACCGGCATCATCGGTGACGTGTGGACCAAGGCCGGCGGCACCTGGAGCATCATCGGCAACATCCGAGGCGCGACCGGCGCGACCGGCCCGGCGGGCGCCGGCTCCGGCGACATGCTGGCGGCGAACAACCTGTCGGACGTGGCGAGCGTCGCGACCGCGCGGACCAACCTCGGGCTTGCCGCGCTGGCGGTGAAGGCCACGGTGGCAACCGCCGACATCGACGCGAATGCGGTGACTGGCGCTAAGTTCCGGCAGAGCGCGGGGCTGTCGGTGGTCGGCCGCTCGGCCAATTCGACGGGCGATGTCGCCGACGTGGTAGCGGCGAACGACGGCGAGGTGCTGCGCCGCAGCGGCACTTCGCTGGGCTTTGGCAAGGTGGCGAACGGGGGCCTCGCCGACATGGCCGAGGCGACGGTGAAGGGCCGCGCGGCCGGCGTCGGCACGGGCGGGCCGAGCGACCTCTCCGCCTCGCAGCTGGCCGCGATCCTGGCGGGCTCGGCGGTCGACGTGAAGGGTAAGCAGACGATCTGGATCCCGGCCTCGGCGATGATCGCGCGTACGTCGAACGGCCCGGCGACCGGGACGGCGGAGAGCGCCACCAACAAGATCATGCAGGCGACGCTCGACTTCGATGCCGCCGCCGACGAGTTCGCGCAGTTCCAGATCGCCATGCCGAAGGGCTGGAACGAAAGCACGGTGACGGCGCAGTTCGTGTGGCTGGCCGGCAACACCGGCAACGTCGTCTGGGGCTGCCAGGGCGTGTGCATCAGCGACGACGACGCGCTCGATGCTGCCTTCGGCACGGCGCAGACCGTGACCGATGGCGTGACCGCGACCAGCGACGTGATGATCTCGGCCGAGACGGCGGCGATCACCCTGGCGGGCACCCCGGCGGCGGGCGACCTCGCGGTGTTCCAGGTCTACCGCGACGCCGACAACGGCTCCGACACGCTGGCGGTGGACGCCAAGCTGCTGGGCGTGCGGCTGTTCTACACCATCGACGCCGCGACGGACGCCTGAGCCATGCTGAGGGTCAACAACCTGATCGGCTTCGGCTCGCGGCGGGCTGCGGGCGGTGGCGCCGCCACGCCTGTCGTGTGGGATGCCGTGACCAAGACGGCGGACCTTGCGCTGTCGAATGGCGACGCCACTGCGACGGCAGGCTCGGCGGATGAGGGCGCGTTCGGCACCGTCAGCAAGAGTGCGGGCAAGTGGTATTTCGAGCTGGTGATGGGCGCCACCGTCTGGAACAACAGCACGGGCGGCACGCGGCCCTACGGCCTCGCCAACTCCAGCTTTGTCCTAGGTTCCGCGAACCTCGGCGGCGACACTGGCAGCATAGGGCTCAACTCCGGCCTCGGTGATTTCCGCTATAACGGCTCCAACACCGCCGTTAACCCTGATCCGGGCGGGTTCAGCACAGCCGGGGCGGTGCTGATGATCGCGGTCGATCTCGACGCGCAATATTTTTGGTTCGGCGTCGGTGGGTCGTGGGCCGGCCTTGCGGGTGTGGCCGGCAACCCAGGCGCGGGGACGACGCCTGTGTTGACCGCTTTCGGCACGGGGCCTTGGTTCCCCTGCATTACCAACAGCAACGCATCGGGGAGTAAGGTCACCATCGCCGCCTCCGCATCCGACTGCACCTACTCGCTCCCCTCTGGCTTCTCCTACTGGAGCGCCTGAGCCCGCCCGCGAGCGCGCCCCGGCCGCACTCGTGTGCTTTCAACCCGCCGGATAACGGAGACCGACGACATGGCGACCAACCGTAGCAAGCTGGCTGACATTCTCAGCAAGGTCATCAACAAGAACGTGCGGGACGCCGGCGACAGCACGGCGCAGGAAGTGCGCGCGGGCGAGTGGCTGGCGATCCTGGAGCCGATCCTGGACACCGAGTACCCGAACTGGCGGACGATCCACAACTACCCGGCCTGATCCCGATGCCGGCCCGCCGCTGTGCCTCTGTGCCGGCGGCGCGCAGAATGTGACGCTGACCGAGGCGCAGCTGGCGGCCCACGACCACACCGGCACGACCAACAGCGGCGGCTCGCACAGCCATACGGTGCCGAGCACCAGCGGCGACCCGGGGTCAGCCGGCGCGGCCTACTCTGGAAGCGCCTCTGGCACCAAGAACACCAGCACGGCGTCGGCGCACACCCACACCTTCACCACGGCCGAGGCGGGCGGCGACGAGGCGCACAACAACATGCCTCCGGCCATCGTCCTCAACTACATCATCAAGACCTAGGAGGATCACATGCGGTTGGAACTTCTCTCGAATGCCTCGGCGACCGGCAGCGGCAAGGTCTGGAATGGTGGGGAGGGCGCCTTCCTGGTGGCCGGCACCTTCGGCGGCGCGACGGTGACGCTCCAGATCCTCGGGCCGGATGGCTCGACCTGGCTGGACGTGGGCACCGACGCTGCCCTGACGGCGGCCGGCGCGGTGGGCTTCTCGCTGCCGCCCGGCACGATCCGCGCCGAGGTGGACGGCGGCACGCCTTCCGGGCTCTACGCCTTGGTGGACCGCACCTGATGGGCTCCACCTTCAAGCTGGCCTACTCGCTGGCCGGGCCGCTCGCCCGGCCGGCGACGGGGCGGCCGTCCTACGAGGGCGGGGGCGGGGGGCGCGGACCTATTGCCTTCGACTTCTCCGACGCCTCCCTGCCGGCCGGCGCCACACTGGAGCGGGCCAGCACCGGCACGCGCTACGACGCCAGCGGCCTGCTGGTGGTCGAGAGCAGCGACGTGGCGCGCTTCGACTACGACCCGGGGACGCTGGCGCTGCTGGGTCTGCTGGTGGAGCCGCAGCGGACCAACAAGGCCTTGGCGACGCAGGACATGACGGCGCCGACGATCTGGGCGCCCAGCAATGCCACGATCACCGGCAACGCCGTGGCTGCGCCGGACGGCACGACCACGGCCGACAAGATCGTCCCGGACACCAACGCCACCAACTCCCACTCCAACCGGCTCTGGTGGCAGTCGAACTACGGCTTCACGCCGACGATCGGCGCCGACTACTGCCTCAGCGCCTATTTCAAGGCGGCCGAATACACCTGGGTCAACCTCGCCCCCGATATCTACGTCTGGGGCGGCTCGGGCACCGCGCACAGTTACCTCAACCTCTCCACCGGCGCGCTGGGCGCGCAGGGAACCCTGATCGACGACACCTGGGTCGAGGATCTGCCCTCCGGCTGGTGGCGGCTGGCCACCCTCGGCCAGGCGCAGGCCAACGCCATCTTTGCCAGCGTCGTCGCGGCCGTGGTGGCCGAGGCCGACAACGACAGCTACTTCGCCGGCAACGGCAGCGACGGCCTCTACGCCTGGGGCTGGCAGCTGGAAGAGGCGCCCTGGCCCAGCAGCTACATCCCCAACAGCAGCACCAGCACCACGGCGACGCGCTCGGCCGACGTGCTGACGCTCGACATTCCTGACGGCGACTGGGACCTGGCGGTCGAGACGCCGGACGGCACCTTTACTGCCGGTAGCCCGATCACCGTCTCGGGCGGTGCCGGCTACGAGTTCGATTGGGCCGACCTGACCGGCGCGACCGGCCAGCGGCACCTTCTCTCGATCACCGCCACTCCGGCCTAGGAGGCACCATGGCCTACATCGATCTGCACTTGAAGGCGGAAGACCCAGCCGCCGCCGTAGCCGCGCTGGCAGAGCTTGGCGCCCGTCATGTCCTGGGGCCTGTCCAGGGGCGGGAGGATACCGAGGCGCCCGACCCGGAGAGCGGCGAGCCCGTCGTCATCCCCGGCGCCGGCAACCCGGCCTTCCACTACGTCGCCGTCCGCACCAAGGACCCCGGCCTGCTCGACGCTCTCAGGGCGCGGGGCTTCACCACCACGACGCAGGCAATCACCCGGGCGCTCTGCGGCGCCTGGGCCTGATGCGCTTCCACAAGTGGATGGCGCCCCCGATCAGGGCGAACAGCGGCCAGAAGGCAACCGCGGCGATCAAGATCAGCAGGTCTTCAGAAGGCACGGCGCATCTTTCTCCATGAGGCCTTGGTCGCCGCCCACAGCAACCGCCACGGCTCGCTGAACAGGTACAGGCTTCGTCGCATCCCGCGACTGTAGGAGGTCCCCATGCCCAGGCTCAAGTCCTGGCTGCCGGCAATCGTGCTGGCGGCCCTTTTCGGCTGTGCGTCGCCGGTCGGGGCGCAGACGGTGACCATCCAGCGCATTTGCGCCCCCTCGCATGTCGCGGTCGCGGTGCTGCGGGGCAATGGGCTGGCCGTGTCCGAGGCGTGGTTGGACGACGACGGCTGGCCGGTCGAAATCTGGTCCGACGGCACGCAGGGCCGCGCGCTGGTCGTGATCGGCCAAGACGACACCGGAGCGCTGCTGCGCTGCCTGATCTTCGCTCGCTCGCCCGTTGGCGAGAAGTCCTGACCTTCTCGGCCGGCTCCAGGCCGGCGGGGGACGGGTGCGCTAACACCCGGAGCCAGAGGAAACAGCCTCTATGACCGTGACCGGCCGAGCCAACGACCATCCCGCCGCCGCTGGCTAGCGGCGGGACCAGCCTTCCACCGGGCGCCGGCCAAGACAAGGGAGGACCGTTCCGATGGCCGTCCGATTTTTCGCCTGGCGCTGGCTCGAAAGGCTGGCGCCGCGGCTCTACCACGAGGGGCGCTTCTGCCCCCGCATCGCCTACAAGCGCCGGCGGATCAGGGGGCCGGTCGACTGGCTGCTGCTGATCCTCGTGGTGACGGTGATCGCACTCGGCGTCTACGGCGGCACGCTCTACTACGCGGGGGAGTAGGTCATGGCACTCAGCCAGGAAGAGGTCGTCGACCTGATCAAGACCGGCGGCCTGATGACGGCCGCCGCCTTGGTCGGCCGGGCGGCGTGGCGGCACATCAATAAGGGCGTGGTGATCACGACCGTGACCTGGCGCTACGCCGTGGGCGGCCTCGCGGTCGCGCTGGCCTGTGGCTACGTCGCGCTCGGCGTCGGCAACCTCTTCCGGTTCGACCTCGAGCTGAAGGTCGGCCTGGCCGTCGCCTTCGGCTACGCCGGGCCCAAGCTGCTGGAGAGCATCGCGCTGCGCTTCATCGCCAGCAAGGTGCCGGTCGTCGAGCCGGCCGTGCCCGCGGCGCCGCCGGCCGAGCCCGCGCCGGCCGAACCCGCCGAACCCCCGAAGGAGTGACCCGCGATGCCCAAGTTCTACGCCCGCTGGCAGGACGTGCCGGCCGCTGACTGGCGCTGGGCCAACTTCACGCCAGCCGAGATTGCCTGCCCCTGCTGCGGGGCAATACAGGTCGATGAGGAGGCCCTGGACAAGCTCCAGGAGACCCGCCAGCGCGTTGGCAAGCCCCTGCGGGTCAACAGCGCCTATCGCTCGGCGGCGCACAACAAGGCGGTCGGCGGCAGCCCGACGAGCCAGCACCTGCACGGCCGGGCCTTCGACGTGGCGCTGAGCGTCGGCGTCACCCGCGAGGCCCTGACGCGGCTCGCCAAGGCGGCGGGCTTCACCGGCATCGGGCAGTACGACAGCTTCGTGCACCTCGACACCGGGCCGGCGCGGTCGTGGGACAAGAGGACGCGATGACCTGGCTGCTCTCCCTGCTGCCGGCCCTCTCGGGCTGGAAGGCGGCCGCGCTCGCCTTCGCCGCCGGCATCGTGGCGGGCGGGCTGCTGGCCCTCAAGGTCGCCGGCTGGCAGGAAGCGGCTGCCGAGCGCGACCGGCTGGCCGTTTATGCACGCGGGCTGGCGATCACGAACGCCGCCAGCGAGGCCGCGCACGCTGCGGAGCTGGCCGACCGGGAGCGGGCGCTGGCTGCCGTGGAAGCCGCCGCCGCTGCCGAGCGCGAGCGGGCTGAGACGCTGGCGGCGCAGATCGAGGCGATCAGGGCGCTGCCGGAGGCGGAGAACTGTGCGCTGGGACTGGAGACGATGAAGATATTGCAGGGGCTGATGTGATCGATGACGACGCGCCGACTGTGGTGGTCTGCCAGGGACCGCCCCGATGCGCACTCCAGGGCGACGCCGCCGTTGCCGCAGCGGAGGCGGGTTGCCCGTGGTGCGAGCGGCACCGGCTATTGCCGAGCGGTGAGTGGCACGTCCAGCGGCCCGGAGCCGCGTGAAATCAACCGGCCGGCGCCGCCGGGCTTCAAGGCGTCCAATCCCCAACCATACCCAACGAAAGGACACTGCCATGACGTACCAGATTGTGCGCGAGGAAGGCCGAGGCGACGTGCTGAAGGTCTACCTGGACGAGATGTCGGCCGAGGCCAAGGCGCGCTGCGGGACCGACTTCAACCCGAGCGGCGACCAGAACATCACCCTCGCCAAGGCGCTCTGCGTCGGCGCGATGGAGATGGCGACGCGGATCGCTGCCGGCGGCCGTGACACGCCGCTCGCTGGCCGCGCCGCCGCGACGGCTGCGACTGAGTTCGAGAAGGGCCAGATGCTGCTGGTCAAGGCGGTCGTTCACGCCGGCAAGGGGCGCTGACATGCACAGGGCCGTCATCGGGCTCGCCCTGGTGGCGGCCCTCACCGCCTGCGCCTCCGACCCGGTGACCATCACCCAGCGCATCTATGTGCCGCAGGAGATCCCGGCGAGCCTGCTGACCTGCGCGCCGTGGCCGCAGCCTGACACGCTGCCGTCCGACGTGCGCGGCCTGGTCGAATGGCTGGCCCGGGCGAAGGCGGCGCATCTGGACTGCAGCTACCGGCTCGGCCGGGTCGCCGACCTGGTGACCGGCGCGGCCGAGGCCGACGCGCGGGAGAAGTAGGCCATGCTGATCCTCGCCTGCATCGCCCTTGGCTCGGCGCTCTACCGCTGGCGGGGCCACGGCAAGGTATCCGGCCCCCGCTGGCTCAAGCTCTCCCTGGCAGCGGCGTTTCTTGCCCTTCCGGCGGCCCTACAGTGCCCTCTGTGGCTTTCCCCCTCCTGGGATGGCCTGATCGCCCTGGCGGGCTTCCTGGCGGCCCTGTGGGGGCTCTCGCGCGGGCACGGCGAGTTCATGGACCTGACGCACCGCTACGGCTCCGGCCGGGAGGAAGAGGACTGGCGTTGGCTGCCCCGCCTGCTGCCGATCCGGGACCGCTACTGGTATGAGTTCGCCGCCCTGGCCGTGACCGGGCTCGCAGCTACCCTCGGGCCGGGGCTTGCCCTCGTGCTGCTGGGCGACTGGACGGGCCTGCTGCTGGCCGCCTCCGGGCTGCTCAAGTCCGTGGCCTATGCCATCGGCTGGCGGGTCGCGAAGGGCAGCAGGGCGTGTGAGATTGGGGAATGGCTGACCGGGGCCTTCATTGGGCTTGGCGTCGGAATCGCACTCGGGTAGAATCTTCGGGCTGCGGCGGCGTGTGACGCTGTCCGGTTTGGGCCCACCGCACGGGGGCCGCCGCCGGAAGAACACGCAGGGGAAGCCCTAGTCGGAGTAGCGCCCGGCCCGCAGCATCCTCGCCCTAGCGGCGAGCGCCTTGACTGCACGCCATCGTGTCACCCTTCGCATGGAGGGCCGGCTTGGGTCCGGGTAGGGCGCTCACCGCTGCGGCGGCCGCGTGAGCCCTTAGGCGAGCGCCAGTTGATGGGCTGCTGGTGGGAAATGCCTCGGGGCGGGTGTAAGGCAGTCGAAAAGCCCAAGGCCGAGCTACCTCCCCCATCCGGCCCGCAGCATCCTCGCCCTAGCGGCGAGCGCCTTGCACAGCCGGAATCGGCGCCGGACGCGGCATACCGATGAACCCTGGCAGGGCGCTCACCGCTGCGGCGGCCAGCACGCCGGCCGGCGATGACCCGGCGGCAACCACCCAACGGCCGTGGATAGAAGCGGTGGCTGGCTCCAGTGACCACGGAGGCCGCAGCGCAAGATCAAGCCCGCTGGCCCCACAAGGCTGGCGGGCTTTCTTCTACAGGCGCACCTCTCGCTTTCTGATATCGCCGCAGTGTTTACAGCGCAGGGCATACAACACGCCGTGCTGGTCGTTGTTGTCACGGAAAAGGAGGTCAAACCGCTCATAAACCTCCCACTGGTGCGCGCATGGGCGGAAGAGTCGCTTGAGCCATGTCATCCCTCTACTCCCCTCCCGGCGGCTCGATACGCGGGCCAGCAGATCGCAGCCCGTAGCCACGCAACGCGGCGACCACGGGGAGCGCAACGACAAGCGCCCACAGCTTCCCGACGATCTGCCCGTCCAGGTAGCCGAGAGAGCCGAAGGCGACCCACAGGAACAGGGCGCTATCCACGACGATTCCGGCGACGGAGCTGGCCGCCACCGCCAGCAGAAAGCGCCGCTTGGCGAGCGGGGCGTAGACCGCGAAGTCCACCGCCTCGGCCAGCAGGAAGGACAGCCCGCTCGCGAGCGCGAGGGCAGGCGGGGCGACGGCGTAACTCAGCCCGGCCCCGGCGACGATGGCGGCTATAGCCCACGCCGGACCGAGAAGCCGATGCACCACGTCACGCAGGACAAAGGCCAGCCCGATCAGTAGCACGCCGCTTGGCGCCAGAAGGCCGAACCCGACCGGGACCAGGCACGGGCCATTGGGGACGCAGGTTGTCCCGACGTGCTGGATCAGCAGGTTCGCCGCCGGCACCGTGGCGCCGAACGCGATGAGAGAAGCAACGCCAGCCTTGTTCATGCGACCTCCAGGGTTAGTTGCGTCGGGCGACCGGACCACTTGCCGGGGCACTGCACCCCATCAAGCGTCCGCGCCATGTATTCCGGGTGCTGCCCGGCATCCTTGAAGTTTCGGGCGACGTTCACACTATCGACCGAGGCGAAGGGCCACCGCTTGCCGCAGGTCGCCATCCCGCGCAGCATGTGAACCCACGGCAGCCTGCGGTGTCGCTTTGCCAAGGTGTTGAAAGCCTCGTCGGCGCGGCGCTCCCAAGCCTCCGAGCCCACCTGCCAGAACTGCGCGGTCGAGCCGAAGCAAAGGCGCGGCCATTCGTCGGCCAGCCGCAGCAGGTAGTCGGTGGACAGCCCCATATGCCAGACCGGGGCGCCCAACTGCGGGCCGAAGGGCCACGCGGCGGCAAGCTCGCGCTGCTGTTCCTCGGTGCCGTCGATCACGTCGGGCACGATGGCCCAATGAGGGGGCGACAACATCGGCTCAAGCCATGCGTAGTAGCGCGGCCAGTCTACGGCGCGGCCTTGCGTGAAGGCTGAGAACGCGCCGCTGTCAAACAGCACCGACTGTCCGATCCTGACGCACGTCTCAGCGTCGCGCGGCTCTGCAAAGCTGACGCAGAAGTGCTTGCCGGCGAGGGTGTAAAGGGCCTCGCGAGGGGTCAGCGGCGTGCCGTGGTAGTGGATGGTCATTCGCCCGGCGGCTCGATACGCGGGCCGATGATGGAATGGGGCCACCAGAGCTCGACAGAGCCGGCGCGGAGCCAGAAGCCGACCGGCGTGCGCTGCGTCGTATAAAAGCGCGCCGGCTCTGGCTCGCTTGTGTCGCTGAACATCACCCAATACCACCCCGGCTCCAGCTTCTCGGCCATCTAGCTCTCCTTCGAGGGAGGGGCGGGGAGGGGCCCGATGATAGGTCCAGACGTAAACGAGGCCGCGCATCTGATTCCGCTGATTGTGAGGCGCGCACAAAGGCACGACGGACAAAGCAGGCCGCCTTCATCCCCGGTTGGCGAAATCTCACGCCATACGTCGTGAGGGACTACGAGGTCAGGGAAGCCGGGAGAGCCGTAAAGCCGCCCGCAGTCAAAGCAGCACGCGCCCATCTACTCCCCCTCTGGCTTGATGCTGCCGGCGTCGATCACCGCCTTAATGACCGTCGGCCAACGGTCGCTGTCGCAGAACACTGCCGCTTCCTGCATACGGTAGGTAGGCTCCCCCGGCACGATCACGTACCCCTTCGCAAGCAGGGCGCGGAGACCTTCGGAGGCGCGCACCAAAGCAAATTCCCGGTCCTTCGGGCTGAGATGTATGTCAAAATCCATGCCGCTTGCCGCTTCTTCGGCCCTCGCCGCGACCTCCACCAGATCATCCCATTTCGTCGTCATGGCTTCTGCTCCTCTGCTTCTGCGGCGGCGCGCCAGTCGCGGTAGCCGCGCACCACTGACGGGGCCAAGAACGCCGCCAGTATCCCTACTGCGTATGCCCACCACGGAAGAAACGCCGCTGCGAGAAAGACGGCGGCGCAGGCGGCAGCACCAATTCCCAGTCCCAGAAGCGGAAGCCGAGTGCGGTTCCAAATGCAGGACGCTAGCGCCTGCTTCTCGCTTATCTCAGCCATTGCTCGGGTCCTTTGGGAGGAAGGTGGCCCGAAGTCGCGCTACGGCACAGGCCACGCCGTGATTGAAGCCGTCCCGGAAAAGCGGCAGCTGCGATGACGTGCCCGGCATGGTCTTGAGGTCATCGCAGCACGCCTCGACAGCCAGCCGGATCAGGGCGTCGGCGGTGCGTTCGGCTTCAGCGCGTTTTATGGCAGCAAGCGGAATTAGCATCCGCACTCGCCGCTCCAACTCC
>JACCDG010339198.1_pt1 | contig 13132 bp, 16 predicted proteins | sample 7442471 | NCBI WGS metagenome assembly JACCDG01 (sample SAMN15323444, study PRJNA562643) | freshwater metagenome | isolation source: river surface water | place: USA:Blue River Watershed | collected 2017-08-17 | reverse complement strand
TTACTTGCAGCTGGAACAGACTCCACAAGTTCAGTGATGTAGCTCGCGCCGCCAGTCCGCTCGAGCAGATTACGAGACTTTAGCTTTGTCGTAACTGTAAGGATATCAATTGGATCACCCTGCATGAAGGTGTCGAGAATCGCTCTAAAGATTTCTTTGTGCTTATCTGCATAAAAAGATTCAGGATAGACCGTTACCGACACATCGTGCATCGCTTCAGACTTAAGAATGAGTGCTCCGAGGAGTGCGCGTTCAGCATCAAGATTTTGTGGTTGGGTACGGAGAAGACGACTTTTTGTACCTGATTCCCGAGGGATATTTTCTATCAGTTCATCCATAGTGGGTCAATTGTATCATAGATACAAAAACCCTCGTAAAGAGGGGTTTTTGTGGATTATAGGGGGATAATTAGATGCCTTCTGGCCAAGATTTATACTGTAGTCTCTTCTACAACCCATGATTCGTAGGCTTCATTTGCAGACACCTCAATTTTCATAATACACGGTGTTTCATAAGGATGAATCTCAAGAATTGCAGCTTCAACTTTTTTCCAAAGTTTCTTTTGAGTCTTGAGTAACGTTACTGTTTCTGTTGCAGAAACAAGCTTTCCTTTCCATTCGTAGGTGCTCGTGATTGGAAAATAATTTGCACATGCAATGAGTTTATGTTCGAGAAGGCGTGTCACAATCTTTTTAGCCTCCCGCATATTCTTATGTGTCACATATAGTGTAATAAAAGACATATACGTATTTACACTTTTGATAATTTTTGGCCATCAGGAGTATCTTCAAGCGTGTATCCTTTAAGATTCAAAGCTTCACGGATACGGTCCGACTCATCCCAGTTATGCGTAGCGCGTGCTATTTCCCGCTTTTCAAGTAGATTTTGGATGTCCTCAGGAATCTCATCTTTTGAGACAATTCCAAGTTCTCGCACAATGTCACTTTCTTCGTCACAGAGACCAATGTCGAGAACTGAGTCAAATTCACGGAGAGTGGCCACCTTATCTTTTTCAGACACAGTAGTATCTTTCACAAGTTCCCACATGAGGGCAATAGCACGTGGTGTATCGAGGTCGTCATTAATTGCGGTATGAAAACGTGATCGGTATGATTCATTGATTGTGCCACCATCTACGTTGTTCCATTCTTCAAACACAAATCGTTTAAGGCGGAAGAGTGCTTGCTTGGATGCCTTGAGAGCCTCAAACGTAAAGTTCATAGTGGTACGGTAATGTCCAGAGAGAAGCCAATACCGAAATACAAGGGGAGAGAATCCTTCGTCGATGAGGCCAGAGAGCCGGATACCATTACCAAGTGACTTTGCAATCTTCGTGTCATTGATCTGGAGATGTGCATTATGGAGCCAGTACCCAACGTACTTCTTGCCAGTGATTGCTTCAGCTTGTGCGATTTCACCATTATGGTGCGTATACATTAAATCTTCACCACCGGTATGGATGTCAATTTGTTTGCCGAGCGTACTAAATATCATTGCAGTACATTCAATGTGCCAACCTGGGAAGCCTTTACCCCAGGTACTCTCCCAGCCCAGAAGACCTTTCTTCCATAATGCAAAGTCTGAGGGATTACGTTTTTCGGTATTGATTTGAACACGAGCGCCGCTCTGGAGTTGGTTGAGGTCGATGTTACCGAGCATGCCGTATGCAGGGAATTTTGAAATATCAAAATACACACCATCACTGGTTTCGTATGCGTATCCTTTTTCAATGAGTGTCTGGATCAGTCTAATTTGTTCTTTGACGTAGTCGCTGGCTGATGCGTATGTTGTCGGTCTAATATTTCTAAACGAATCATTGTCGCGCTTGAATGACTCAATAAAGGTTTCTGCTACCTCACGCATTGCGGTGAGTGAGATTGGTTTGTTCTCTCGCTTCAATGCCTTCATCATTTTATCTTCACCTTCGTCGCCATCGTCGGTCAAATGTCCAAAGTCAGTAAAATTAATGACATGTTTGACTTCATACCCGTTGTATAGACAGACACGCTTAATGAGGTCAGGTAAGAGGTATGCACGAAGATTACCAATGTGAATGTGATCATACACGGTTGGGCCACATGAATACATGGTTACCGTGTGAGGTTTGAGCGACGTAAACACTTCTTTGGTTCGCGAACCAGAATTAAAAAAATAGATTGGGAGTGGCGTAGCGGCGTCTTCCTTTTTTGAAAAGAAATTAAGAAACTTCATACAAGTAGAAATCTAGTGTAGCAGATAAATCGATAGATTATAAGTCATAGGTATATTCGTTTTGTCTGAGGTCTACATACGACAATACGAGTTCCTGTACACTACCCCGATGCAACATACCGGGCATTTTCCACCCGTTTGTTTTAACTGCATCGGGACCAGGGGTAGTGTTCTAGCTAAGGTTGTGGCCTCCGTCACACTCTATATTTGTCCATGCAACCCCGATGCAGAGCATACGGGGCTTCTGGACGAACTAGTAAAAACGTCCAACCCGCTATCCCTGCGGCAAGCCGACAGGGTATATGTGGGTGGAACCTGGCGTTTTTGCTAGCAGAGGTGTCGTCCTCCGACGACACAAAATGTATGTCGCAACATCCTCGCCTTATACAGACGAGGTATCCTGCGACAAACTAGTAAAAGTTTCGATATTGTCGCTACGCTCTGTATCTCACTTTACATCCAGCCTTTGCGTTTGAAGAAGCTAAAGAAACTCACTGCAACAGTGATCATAATGCCCACAATTACCCAAAAATCGCCATAGTTTCCAATGATTGGTGTATGTTCGGTATTCATGCCAAATAGTGAGCTGAATAGAGTCAAAGGGAAGGTAACGAAGGCCATAATGGTCAGAATTTTCATCACCTCATTTTGCTTTGTCGTGAGCATTGCTGAATTTGTCTCACGAAGTGCAGAGAGTGTCTCGTATTGGGTACTCACTCGTCGTTGCATGGTGAAGTACTGCCCTTGAAGGTTTTGAATATCTGTATTGAATTGTAGCTGATAGAGTTGCTCGAAAAGTGGGCGGAGATCACGGAACACTTCTTCGTGTCCTCGTAAAATATGTCTGAAGGTTATAAGTTTTTTACTCACGTTAGAGATTTCAAAAACCATTTGCTTCTCATTGTCTTTGAAAATTTGATCTTCAATTTCTGCCAGTTTTGCTTCTATGTAATCGAGCTTTGTGTCAGCTGATTCATAGAGATTATTGATGAGAGAAATAAACAGGTGCGCACTCGTGATGCCTTTTTGTTTCTTGCGGAGCGCGGCGGATACCTCAAATTGTCGCTTGAAGCGATCGATACCTTCCATTTCCTCATAGTGTACAGTGAGAAGGAGGTTTTTCACTATAATGAACTTTACCTCGTAGGGGTGTGCGGGGTCGATTCTTTTTACGACCGGGAAATCAAGCGTGACTTTCACAGCACCGTCAATACATACGGCAGAATTCTTTGGAACAGGGGTGGTAAGATCGGAGGTTAAGAGAGGGGATAGGTCGAGTTCCTTGAGCAAGGTAGCAACCTCTTCCTTTGAAGGGCTTTTTAGGCTTATCCAACGCAAAGAACCTTGAGTAAAACGCTCTGTCATGTTGCTATTTTATCATGGACGTGGCGTGTTGAAAGTTATTTTTTGTATAAGTGGGGACGAGTATGTGATAATGGAGTACATTCTATGAATCAACATATTCCACAAACACAGACGGAAGATACGGAGGAGAAAATAGAAACGATACCATCTACGCAGAAGACGGGTACAACTGCAGCATCACCACTACTGGGTATTGGGCTCGCGGTTTTGCTAGCAACAGCAACTTTTTTCTCTGGACTCCACATCGGCACTGATGCAAAACTCGAAGCGAATATATTTTCATTCTTTAGTCGTGAGACAAAGGCTGATGATTCGGTAAACCTCAATGAGTTTTGGCGTGTCTGGAATCTTCTTGAAGAAAAATATGTAACCTCGTCAACGACAGATTCACTCTCGCCTGAAGAGCGCGTACGAGGAGCTATAGACGGGTTGGTGCGGTCGTATGGCGATCCATACACCATTTACATGCCCCCACAGGACGCTGCTGCATTTAACGAAGATATCAGCGGTAACTTTAGTGGCGTTGGTATGGAGGTAGGTATTCGCGATGAGGTACTGACGATTATCGCTCCACTCCCCGAGAGTCCTGCAGAAAAAGCAGGGCTTATGGCAGGAGATGCTATTGTGCGTATTGATGAAAAATCAACTGAAGGAATGGCTGTAGATGCAGCAGTAGGTATTATCCGCGGTGAAGCAGGGACTGAGGTAAAATTCACTATTTTTAGAAAAGGTGAAGAAGAATTCCGTGAAATTACTGTTGTGCGAGCAACAATCAATATTCCAACGAGCAAGACAGAAGTGAAGGGTGATGTGTTCGTTATTTCACTCTATAGTTTTAATGCAATTTCTGAAGCAGAAATGCAAAACTCACTTCGTGCATTTGTGAAGAGCGAAAAGAAGAAACTTATTCTCGATCTCCGAGGAAACCCAGGAGGATATCTGCAAAGCGCTGTTTCAATCGGAAGCTATTTCCTTCCACTCGGTAAGACTATTGTGAGAGAAAGTTTTGGTGGCGAGCGAAGCGAAGAAGTGTATCGAAGTTCTGGGAAGCAACTCGGAGCATTCTCACCAGAACAGTTTGTGGTACTTGTTGACGGAGGTTCAGCGTCGGCGTCTGAGATACTTGCGGGAGCACTCCAAGAACATCATGCAGCAACGATTATTGGTGCACAGACATTTGGTAAGGGTTCCGTACAAGAATTAGTTAATCTTGATGATGGTTCCTCACTTAAAGTTACCATCGCGCGTTGGCTCACTCCGAATGGTGTTTCAATTTCTGAAGGTGGACTGACTCCTGACATGGTCGTAGAACGAACTGCAGAAGATCGAACCGCAGAAAAAGATCCACAGATGGATGCAGCACTCGAATTTCTCTCTAAAGAGTAGTGTTGGGGTACTTTCATGCACTCACAATCCTATGATTATGAATAATTTGATTCATGGTGTGTATTTGCTATGATAGTCGGACTATATAGAATAGTGAATATATGAAAGTTATTTTAATTAAAGATGTGGCCCGACTCGGTCGCAAATCAGAAATCAAGGAAGTGCCGGATGGACACGCGATTAATTTTCTTATTCCTCGGAAATTAGCTATTATCGCAACACCTGAGGGGACTAAACGAGTGCTCGAAAGTGCCCATAAGCACGAAGCGTACGTTCAGAACAATCTAAAAACCTTCGAAGAAGCACTCCGAAAGATGGAGTCTGGCGTACCTGCGTATGCTACAGACGCGAATGCACAAGGGCATCTTTTCAAGGGGGTGAGCGCAGAAAATATAGCAACACATTTGCATCAAGCTGGATATCCTATTACGAAAGCTAATGTCGAACTTGCTCACCCTATTAAGGAGCTTGGAACGCATGAGATTCGACTCGTTCACGGCACAGTGCATGGGGTATGTCGTTTAGAAATTGTTAAAAAGTAAGTATGGCAAGTATTAAACAAATCCTGTTCGTTCTCGGGGTATCGATTATCCTCATCGCGGTCATCGGTTGGTGGGTAGACAAGAATAATCAACCGCCGGAATTACTCCTCGATGAGACACAGGAACTACAAGGCCCACTGTCACCGGAAGAATTAAAAGCAAACAACCCCGTAATTACGAATACTATGAATCGAACCGCAGTCATGACCACCAATAAAGGTGTTATCGAAATTGAACTTTTTGAGGATACGATGCCTATTACTACTGGAAACTTTATTAAACTCGCCGAAGAAAAATTCTACGATGGAATTAAGTTCCACCGTATCATTGATGGTTTTATGATTCAGGCAGGAGACCCAAACACAAAAGGAGATAACGTACTCAGCTATGGTAGCGGAGGACCTGGGTATACAATCCAAGATGAGTTTGTTGCAGGGGAACTCCTTACGAACAAACGAGGAACTATCGCGATGGCTAACACCGGCCAGCCAAATTCTGGTGGAAGTCAATTCTTCATCAATACGCAAGATAATACCGGACTCGACTTTGATAAGGAGCCATTCAGCTCGAAACACCCTGTCTTTGGACGAGTGATTAAAGGACTCGATATTGTCGATCAAATCTCACAAGTCGAGACTGGCCAACGTGATTTACCGACCGACCCAGTCATTATTGAATCAGTAGTGATCACGAACCCTTCATAAACACTCGTACACGAAATAAAACCACATGTCTTCTTGGCATGTGGTTTTATTAGCTTTGGTACACATATAAAAACCGCACGATAGTTTCGTGCGGTTTTTATAGGTACCTTACGCTTCTACGACACTTACTTTCTTTCGGAGTTTTACTTTCCCAGTGAAATCAGTTTTTCGCATGTTCCCAAACACCACCTTTCCAGCTTTTGCTGCATAGAGGGTATGGTCACGACCAACACCGACGTTCTTTCCAGCATTGATCTTTGTTCCTCGTTGACGAACAATAACTTCGCCTGTCTTCACTTTCTGTCCGTCTCCGCGCTTCACACCGAGGTATTTTGCTGCAGAATCGGTCAGGTTTTTGGAGCTACCACCCGCTTTTTTGGTTGACATATTGTTTAATTTCTAAATTGCTCAGCAGGTCAGCCCCGCGAGTTCATGTATAATTACGGGGATGAGTATACAAGAATTATTGGTAAAATTCAAGTCCGCTTCCAAGAATACCGAGGTTTTGCTTACGATTCTTATTATTGTCACTGCAGTGACATCGTTTTATCTCGGTAGATACTCTGTGGAGGAAAAATTGCATACACGAGACAATGTTCTGGGTGACACAAAAGAACCTCTCTCAACTCAGAACCTACAACCTCATGCTGCTGCTACAATACAGTCAAAAGGAGAACTACAGAGTGCTTCGAGCACACTCGGGGCATATGTAGCTTCGAAGACTGGCAAGAAATATCACTTACCGTGGTGTGGGAGCGCTAAGCAAATTAAGGAAGAAAATAAGATCTGGTTTCAAACTAAGGAAGAAGCCGAGCAGGCAGGGTATACTCCTGCAGCAAATTGTAAGGGTATGTAGCTGAAGTGTATGTTTTGCTAATTTCATTTTTGAAGCTGCTGTCTACTCATTCATTGTACAAAAGTACAACTCAATCGCGAACATTGCTTCGCCTCGAACTTATCACAAACATACACTTCAGTCTTATACTAGAAAAGTATCGCAAAATGAAAAACAGCCCGAGCAACGAGAAGTGGCAAGGGCCGTCTTTCGTCGCTTGAGCTGCATGTGTGGTTGATGCGGTCAGTCCTTTACTTCCGCCACAATTCCACCTAAAAGGGTAGTGAGGAAGCATGTGGCCATACCGGCGGTAAAGCCAAGCACGGCTGGCTGAATAAAGCATGCTGCCACAAGTCCCCAGAAACACCCAAGTCCAAATCCGCACACTAGTGCGTAGATCAGACCCTTGCCGCGCATTGGTTTGGGTGGGCGAAAGAGTTGTACGAGAAGTACTGCTGCCAACCCAAAGATGACGTAGCATGCCACCGGGACGGCAAACAGCTGCATATGGGCTGCTGTCCACCCAGATTCTTCCCCAAGCCATATGCTCCTCATTCCAGGGAACAGTAACTTCCGAAAAGCCTCTCCCGCTATCACGATGAGGAGACTCAGCCATATTGCGGCGTTTTTCTCGCTCACTTTACTTGCTTCCATGTGTATCTCCTCAATGTACTTTGCCGGGCTTTCCGGCGGGTTATTCATCAACACAGACCTGTGTTGATTTGTGGCAATATTGAACACTAGGTAGACCGCTGTGTCAAATAGAAGCGTATTACCAACTAATAGGAGCTAGATTGTGACGTGTCAGGTATTTGTTCGTTTTACTGAAATGTTTACATCCAAAAAAACCTGTATACGCTGAAAGTGGGGAAGGGTGCGGAGCTTGGAGAACGAGGTGCTTTGTATCATCTATGAGCACTGCTTTACTACGCGCATATTTGCCCCACAGGAGAAAGACCACATGTTCCTTCTCGTCTGAAATTTTCTGTATTACCGCATCGGTAAAAGTCTCCCAGCCAAGCCCTTGATGCGATCCCGGTTTTCCATCTTCTACCGTGAGTGTGGAATTTAAAAGAAGTACTCCTTGCGTACCCCAGTGTTCCAGGTTTCCGTATGCTGGTAGCGGGATAGAAAGATCTGTAGAAAGTTCTTTGTGTATGTTTTTTAGGGAAGGAGGAATTTTTATGCCCTCAGGTACTGAAAAGCTAAGACCGTGAGCTTGGTCTCTCCCATGGTATGGATCTTGACCAAGAATGACGACTTTCAGATCATCAAATGAACACAGCTCAAAGGCATGAAACATATGCTGTGCTTTAGGGTAGATCGGTGCTGAACCCAGGTATGCGTTTTCAATTGTTTGGCTCAGCGAAACAAAATAGGGAAGTGGAAACTCACTCTTGAGGATATTTTGCCAAGATTTTGGGATAGCGTCTTTCATCCCACCTATCTTACCTTGTAGGGGGATCTGAGACAAAATACGATATGGTATGCTGATTAGTATGATAGTAATAGATATTGAAGCGTCGGGTACTAATTACCAGAAGCACTCAATTGTTGCTTTGGGTGCACTTGATTTTGATAATCCAGAGAATCGCTTTTATGCTGAATGCCGGATTTGGGATGGTGCACATATTAACGATGAATCACTCGCCATTAGTGAATACACGAAAGATGAAGTGACTGATCCAGGAAAGAAACCGGAAGGGGAAATTGTGCGGGAATTCCTCGAATGGTCGCAGCATATGGGGGACCGTACACTTGCTGGACAAAATGTATCGTTTGATCGAGATTTTCTCAAAGAGGCATGTTTGCGAGAAGGACTCTCATGGGACTTGGCGCATCGCACCATCGATACACATACCCTTGCATATATGCACATGGTAAAGGCAGGACTCACACCGCCTATTGATCCTGAACACCGACGTTCAGCACTCAATCTTGATGCAGTACTGAATTACTGTGGCATTCCTGATGAGCCAGAGCCGCACAATGCACTCACAGGAGCGATCTCACACGCTGAAGTAATCTCGCGCTTACTCTACTCTAAGAAACTTCTTCCTGAATTTGAACATTTTGCCGTTCCATTCACTATGTAAAAAATAGTTTTACAGCAATAATTCTAGTCGCTCATATTGTTGCATGTTAAAATTCTGTCATGGCAACATTTAGAAAAAAGAATTCCGCTGCAAAAAAGTTTCCTCAAAAGACCGATTCTCGTGAAATGCATTGTCGTGTACTCACTGATCTTTTTGAGGAAGATGATGCAGTGCAATCATGGAGAATATTTAGAATAATGTCAGAATTCGTCAGTGGATTTGATATATTGCGTAAATATAGTACCGCTGCGACTTTCTTCGGAAGTGCGCGTTTAAATCCGCAAGATCCTGCATATAAAGACGCAGAAGCACTTGCAGCAAAACTAGCTAAGAAAGGGTTTACCATTATTACTGGTGGAGGTCCAGGTATTATGGAAGCAGCTAATGTGGGCGCATTTAAAGTAGGTGGAAAATCCATTGGTCTCAATATTGAACTACCTATGGAACAGAAGCTTAATCCATATGTGACTGAATCAGAAAGTTTTCACTTCTTCTTCTCACGCAAAGTAATGCTCGCGTTCGCCGCTGAGGTATACGTATATTTCCCAGGAGGGTTTGGTACGCTTGATGAGCTTCTAGAGATCGTGACACTGATACAAACTCGTAAAATCACCCGAATTCCTATTGTGCTCTACGGAAAAGAATTTTGGACCCCTTGTTTAAAGTTTTTTGAAGAAATCTTACTCAAGAAATACAAGACAATCGACAAGGAAGATCTCGAGCTGTTCCATGTTGTTGACTCTGTCGATGATGCATATGATTACATTACGACACATGTTGATCTAGCAAGTCCGCGTCAAATATAACAAGTAGTATGCATACGTCATTTCACAACAGTACTCATGCAAAGCGGCGCTCTGCCGTTCTTCATAAAAAAGTACATGCGTATGCAACATCGCTTGTGAGTACAGCTCAAAAGTCTGCGTATACGTCGCATGAATCATTGCTTGCTCTCCCTGGAGACGAAGCATATCAATCATCAATTCAACATGCCCTGAGATCAATTGGATCAGTTAAGCATGTCGTGCTCGTCGGTATTGGAGGATCAAGTCTTGGTACTGAAGCAATATGTAGTGCACTGCAAAGTGCAAAGACACCTTCATTGCTTGTTTTTGATCAAATCGATGCTGATGCACTCTCTGAGCTTCAGGTCTATTCTCGCACCATTGCTTCTCTCAAGGATGTGGCGCTTGTTATTGTGAGTAAATCAGGAAGCACCACTGAGACGATGGTGAATGCAGTCAAGGTTATGGAGACATTTGAAAAACGTTTCAAAGATACTATACATATGCGAACTATCTTTATTGGGGACGAAGGTACTCCGTTTATGAAAGTAGGTGCAAAGAAAAAGGTGGTATGTATTTCTATACCACACCTGGTTGGTGGACGGTTCTCAGTTTTTTCTGCTGTTGGTATGGTACCGCTCACTCTTTTAGGAATAGATACTGTTGCACTCCGGAAAGGCGCTCTAGCTGCACTTCAAAAAAAGGAGATGCCGATTATCGAAGAAGCTGCGGTACTCCTCGCTCTTCATGCAGAGAAGGGGATGCATACCGTTAATTTTTTCGCACTCCAAAAGCGACTCGAACGTTGTGGGTACTGGTATAGGCAACTTCTTGCTGAAAGTATTGGTAAGAATATGACAACGCATAAGACAACGTTTACCGGACAAATCTTACCCATAGTGTCGAGTACGGTTGATCTCCATTCTATGGCGCAGCTCTACTTGAGTGGATATTCGGATATATATACGCACTTCGTTTCCTATGCAGAGCAAAAAGAACAGCATACACTTCCTGCACACTGGCTTCTTGAACACATGCCATTTTTGAAACGAAAAACAGCAACTTTTGTTGAGGATGCGATCAAAGAAGGAGTACTTCGAGCATACGATGATCAAAAATTGCCGTATCGTCAAACAGAGCTACAGGCATGCACCGCGTATGAGATCGGCTTTTTGATGTCGTCACTCATGGCTGAAGTCATGTGCATTGCTCATATTCTTGATGTCGATGCGTTCGATCAACCAAGTGTTGAATTATACAAAAAACATACCCGAGTATTACTCGGCGCTTAAATAATCTATGTTCATAGTTTTTGATATCGGAGGGACAAAGACACGTATTGGTACGACACATGATTTTGTGACGCTCGATGACGTCGTCAAGTTTGATACCCCACTTGATTACAAGTTAGGCATTGAAACAATTCGCGAGAAAATTCAAACGATAACAAAAGGTATTGCCCCGCAAGGAATGGCTGGAGGTATACGTGGGCCACTTAACCATGAAAAAACGGGGATTGTGAGTGAATCAAAACTGCATGATTGGGTTGGGCGAAATATTGCGCATGATATTGGTGCTGTTTTTGCTGCACCGGTATATCTTGAGAATGACACAGCGCTCGTCGGTTTAGGAGAGGTGACTCATGGTGCAGGGAAGGGATTTGATATTGTTGCGTATCATACAGTAAGTACGGGTGTAGGAGGGGCACGATACGTGCACGAGCATATTGATAGTACGAGTATTGGGTTTGAACCAGGGCATCAAGTACTCGATATGGATCGGACTGTACTCGGGCACCATACTCCACCTACGCTTGAAAATTTAGTTTCAGGAACTGCACTTGAGGCGAGAAGGGGAGTGAAACCGTACGAAATAGCACAGAGTGACCATGTGTGGGATGAACTTGCACAATACCTCGCATATGGGCTCAAGAATACGATTGTGTACTGGTCGCCGGATGTGATTGTGCTTGGTGGATCAATGATTATTGGGGATCCTCGCATCCTTCTTGCTGATATTAGACGCCATACTGAAGCTGTTCTTGGAGACCTCCTCCCGTGTCCCCTTATAGTTGACGCCACACTCAAGGATGAAGGAGGACTCTATGGAGCTATGTCATATCTAAAGGATAAATTAGAACATAAAAACTAAGTAATGTCAAGTAATTATGCATATAGTATAGCTTAGAGTATAGGTCATCTAATATTTGACTGATATCTATATGTATTGCATAATTTGCCTTTGAGGCCAGAAATGCTATAATCTTGGGGTAAACGGCTTCGGTCGTTTTTTGTTGGATAAGACCCTTGGCTTATTTTATCTAGTTTTATTACAGCAGTAATCGCTGTATCGAACGTAGTAGCGGTACCAGTCACTGATACCGCATATGGGCACATTGCAACAAATGAAGATCAGGTTGCTAAAGAACGGCTGATTGGAACAGATACTGAAACTGCAGTTCGTTCCTACTTTAGCGACATACCCGTCATGATTCAAATAGCACGTTGTGAATCGACATTTCGACATACCATAGAAGACGGTACAGTCCTTCGGGGAAGAGTTGATCCTGCTGATACCGGGGTAATGCAAATCAATACGCGTTACCATGGACAGAAGGCTCATGAGCTCGGTCTCGATCTTACGGACATGTATGACAATATGGAATATGCTCGTGATCTCTACTTACGGCAGGGTACGAAACCATGGAGTGCGTCAGCACCTTGTTGGTCTCCTACCATAGCAATGCGCTAATAATAAATGAAAAAGCACCCAGCAGGGTGCTTTTTCATTGTATACATGAGGATATTATTTGACTGGGCAGACAGCTGTCTCTTTGTCTGTACAATTCATCTTTTCATCAATTGAGTATTTTCCAGAACCAGTAGTGACAAAGAAGATACTTACAGCAAGGAGAAGGAGCTGATACTCATAGCCTCCTTGTGCACCGTACCCATTAAACCATCCTCCTTCTGCTCCCCAGTGCACAAACCCAATAGCGCCGAGCATAATGAGTACATTAACCTTTGCGACCCAGTGTGTCATAAAACCAACAATGAGTGCAAGTCCGCCCAAGAGTTCGCCGTATGCGACCAAATATGCACTGAGTGTCGCAAAAGGGATACCGACAGAATCAAAGAAGGGAATAATATTTGCAACCCCCTTCACAAATACTTTGTCGTACCCATGATAGAAGAAGGCAAGTCCAGTT
>JACCDG011886343.1_pt1 | contig 13134 bp, 20 predicted proteins | sample 7442471 | NCBI WGS metagenome assembly JACCDG01 (sample SAMN15323444, study PRJNA562643) | freshwater metagenome | isolation source: river surface water | place: USA:Blue River Watershed | collected 2017-08-17 | reverse complement strand
GTCCATATTCTTTTACCCATTCCTGGTTGATGATGGAACGGTAAGGATCCGGGTTTTTTGGGTCTGCTATATATTTTTTGATACACGTGTAAGTGGGGTTTTCGCCAAGCCAGTCCCAACGCAGCACATGTGTATACTCGGTTTCGCACCTTCGTTTGCAATTATCACACACCGCCATGATACAACAACCGATTACTTGAATTGTAACACTCTTTGTCCAACTGGTGCTGACAACCGGTACAAGTGGATGTGTGCCGATTTTCACCACCGCAGATTCTACACCACCAGTGCCTATACAATAAACGTATAGACTTCCAGCGTTTTTCTTCTTCAATCCACTCTGGAGTTGATTCCAGTGCCTTTCGCTTGTCGGCGGCTTCTTTTAGCTGCTGATTACTCACTATGAACATTGAATACAATAACAATCCTTATCCATGTATTTATAAAAAAACACATTGATTGAATAAACACTAATTGATTGAATAAGTCCAAGAAACGCTGTAATGTTTCTAAACGAATACATGTATAGAATGGCAGAGCCGCAGCGCAAAAAAATTAAACTTACCCTCAAAAAGAAAAATAAAGAAGAAGCTCACGCGTGGGCAAACGCATATGAAGCGAAAGTTGCTGAAACTTACAGGGGAAAGCCGGTACACGTTACCAAGGCTTTGGTAAACCGAGAACTTACTGGTAAGCTTCCGCAAAAAGGAGTGGAAACGGGGATATATAGACAACGAATAAAGCCTCAAAAGAAACAGTTAAAAGATCTGGAAGCAAAGCTGAAAAGAGAACCGGGGAAAAAACTATCATGGTACCGAGATGATAAATATAAGTCTCTGCACCATGCACTATGGGAACGTAAAAGACGCGAAAAGCCCAACGGAACACCCTCACAAAGGATGGATAGAATAAGATCGTTCGGTGATCCAAAACTCTATCCAAACTCTCTGCAGCCATTTATGCCCAAGTTAAAAGAAGAGATGGAAACACTGCATGATAAAATATATCGTCAAACAGTGAAGCGACCATATGATGCCAAAAAAAAATAAATATAAATGTTGTGTTTATTCAATCAATTTGCCCTGGTACATTGTATGTATAAAAATGGTGATCGGTGAGCGCTGTGCTATTGTGATTCATTGTGATTCAATGGACAGAGGAATTTTTGTTGACTGTGACGGCATTACTCAAATTGTCGATGACGTGCCGTACAGAACCACGAGGTGGGGCACAGGGTTGCATGAAAATGAAGTATTCAAAATGGCTGGTACAAAGAACGTGATGGTTTATACTCCGCAATGCGAGCGCAGGTCGTTCGTTAGGGTTTTTGTCGATGAAGAGGCATGGGCCAAGGGGTTAAGACAGAATGATACTGCATACAAAATTCTGGTTGCCCTTGGATATTTTTCCAGGTTTACGTTTGGTCCACATTCTATAAAAGGTCCTGTCGCAATTGTTGGTCTTGGCGACGAAGAAATTAAAATAGCAATGGAAGCCATTACTTATAAGCTTTACAAACCTGAACAACCTGAACCACCCAAAATTTGATTTGAGTTTAGCTTTTGCCCTGATAACCTGAACTTATAAACTATGTTTTGTAGAGCTCGCAACGCGAAAAAAACATGAGTTGGAATAAATTTGATTAAAGTCCCAATTTTGATTTCACTGTGTTTTCTGCTTTGGTCTCTGCAGCTGCAGCACCTTTTGCCACTGCGGTCTTTAAAATGTTACCAACTTTGGATTCCTGCGCAGCAAACATTCCTTCAATGTCCTGAAGCGATGTTCCATTGTGCATCATTGCCATGATGATAGAGTTCAGCACTCTGAAGTCGTGCTGTAGTTTTGGATCGCTCATAATGAGACTGATAAGAGCAACGCCTCCATTGGTAGGATCATTTCCACGCACAGCACTCATAAACAATTCGCTGCTTGCCGCAGTGATACTCACTTCAATTACGATCCTGCTAAACGCATTGATGGCAGCCTTACCAAGTACTAGCACTCCTGATGTGCCCAGCATGGCATGACTTGCTGCTTCTTCTGCAATGCTGAAACTTGGAATGAACATGCTTCCAAGATGCCCAACACTTACTCCCAGCAGAGCTCCTCCTGCAACATTAATGACCATACGGCCAATGTCTGAAATAGATGTCATGGCAAATTCCGTGCTGATTGTAGCTTACGCAAGCACTTAGAAAACAGCCCGAGCACGAGTTCTACGTTCAGCGTTATTGTCAGATCCTCCCCATTGAGTTATCCGCTGTTTTACATATGTACGTTTGCTGCCAATTCGTTTTAGCACCCATCTATATCCATTCTTTAGTTCTTGCTTATCTGCTGCAATGTAGATCACTCCATGTGAAGTGTCCGAGACATATGCGTTTTGCCTTACCCGTTTGCCACCCATACTAATTTAGACCGTCAGAAAATCCTAACTTTTTCTTGTGAATGCAGTAACACCGAGCACAGACTACTTACACAAAATGAACGTTGGAGGATACACCGTTTTGGAATTGGTAGGCAGCGGAGCTGGAGCAGTAGCCTCTAGTGAACTGCTGTTGCCCCGCGGAGCAGCATGGATGGATGCGCTAGCCATGGGTGCAGGATCAGCAGCAGGATCAGCTGTCGGCGGTTTTATGGATGAAAAGGCTGGAGGAGCAAAGTACCTTTTTAATGTCCAGAATGCACTTCTGAATGTTGGCAGCACTGCCGCAGTTTACTATCTGGTGGGAGACTGGATGAGCGGTCAAATGGGAGAAATTCCAGCAGCTTTTCTGACGGGTGTGGCAGGTGATATGATCAGCCAGAAGCTACCCAATCTTCAGAGCTATCTTATGAAACGTTAAACAACCATGGACATCCCTGTCACTACCGATCTTGATTCTTTCCGTATTGGTGCATGTCCCAGTGAATACCTTGAATTCTGTGACAACTGTGACTTTTTACAGACTGATTGTAAAGACTGTACATGTGGAGCAATTCTCTGCCAGTCTTGTCTGGCGGACTGCACGCCTTGTATAATTTGCAAACAGCCTTGTTGCCATTTGTGCGACAATGCACGATACTGGTACAAACACGGTATCATGAAACACGGAAACCATTGCACATAAGCATGTCGTATGAATACACCAATAAAACAATTTACTTGTGATTATTGTGCTGTTCCCTCATACATCAACCGGTAAAGAGCATTGTTCTGTGGGTGGGGAATGGCATCTGAAATACAAGGAAATCCCATTTCTGTTAATCTTTCTCGCATTTCAATCACTGCTTTTTTGTTTCCCTTCGGAAAGAAATCAAAAAGACATTCTACGCTCGCTTTCGACAACCAATCCAGCATTCTCGCTGCAAGAATTTGTTTTGCCCTACTTTTGGACATCCAACGCGGAATGTCTATGGAAATTTCCACATTAGGGAGTTTGCAATGTGCTCGAAATTGACCAAGGCGATAAGTTGGCGGCGCAGTTTTTAGAGCTTGGGAAAAATCGTAGAGAGCTTCTATGTATTCCATGTTTACTGGACGAATAACTAACTACAGTCTTGCACGCACCTATATAGTTCACAGTCGTGTTTGTTCAATCAATATGTGTTTATTCAATCAATTTCCCCTGGCACTCAATCAACATCCCTGGCATTTCTCACGACACGGGTGATGCTTATATAATGCAGGCGGGCAGCATTAAAGGCAACTTTATTATGAGCGGGATGACTGTGTGTGCTGTCTGCTGGAACGATGACTTTGAATGTGACTGTGAACGAGAATGGGCTGGTCCCCCCGAAGCCACGTGCGAGTGCAGTGACGATGAAAATACAGAAGAAGAGGAAATTATTTCCGAAAGGGATGTTGATTGTGGCCGGGAGATACCAGGGCAAACTTATTGGCAGCACAGCCCATTTGGAAATTACCACTGGCCCTGTGTGGTGCAGAAAGTGCCCATGTTCACTGGGCCGGTGTACAGGCCCCCTTGGGATCTTCCCATCTGGAGTCAGAGTGAAATTTCTGACCGATTTGAACAAGACAACACCTCGGATACAATATCTATATCGGCAATTGAAATCCACACTACACCCTTCACTCTTCCAATTTTATTTACTGGACGACAATGATTGCAGGGACAGCACTCGCCGCATTAGCGGTAACATCCGCATACGGTTTGCAGAAAACTCGTCAAGCGGAACGAGTGCATGCAGAGAATATGAAAGTAGTGGACAAACTGCCACAAAGAGCACAGCGATTTCCAGCGGTGAGTCCTCACGTATTGTTGGAGGATCCCAATACTTATCAACGTCATTTTGACGTATACAAAAGTTCACCCACACGAACTTACATTGGGGGGAAAGGTGTTTATGCAATCACTGGGTTTCCAAAATAATCAGTTGTAAATGTAATAAATGGTTTATTAAATTTTTAAAGGAGCTGAAAAATCGAAAGGAGCAGAATTGGGTAAAGTTAAGCAATGACCTTGTTGGCGTCTGCATGGGAGTTGTGAACAAAGTTGTGTGTGTGGAACATGATAGTGGCGCGAGCACCGGCACCAGCAGGGGTTGTGGTAACGTTGGCTGGAAGTGCAGCAGCATTTCGGGAGCTGATGGGCCATCCACCAAAGTAGAGATTGAGTCGAATTTTGTTGTATACATTGGGATCAAGTGCCCCATTGATTGTGTTGTCTTTCAGGGGATCATAAACTGAAAGGGAAACATTGATTTGACCAAGAGTAAAGTCTCTGTCCAAAAACCGTTCGCGTTGTTCAAATTCAAGGTGATGCAAAACGTTGCGCTTCTTGATGATGGTTTCCCCTCCAAGGGAAGTCAGTTCAAAATCAGTAAAGTGAATAAGGGTATTGGCACCGTCACCTGCTGGTCTGGATAGACCTCCAATCTCAAATGGAGCCTTACGCCACGCGGTGGTAGTGTTGAAGTTACTCTCATAAAAGATGGTGAAGGCTGAAAATGCACGAGTCTCCTCCATGTCAAGAGACACAACTCCTGATGTCACTGCCTGAGGAATATCAAACTGCCACAAGCGAGGTTCTCTGACCATGTTGTACAACCCATCATCAGAGTTGTAAACAGCAATGGCATTGGCTCGCGCATCATCATCAACCGTGTTCATGGACAAGAAGAGTTTGACATCGGAAATGATAGTGTTCAAGTTACCGATAGAGGCTCCGGATGTACCAGTAGGATCTTCAATCACATCACTGGCGTTTGCCAACTGAGCGTAGATCATCATGTTGTGGGCAAGAGGAGAGATCCAAAACATGTTTTCAAATCCTTCGTAGGCCTGGCCCACTTCCAAGGGAATAAGAGCAGTGTGGCCTCTGGTGAGGGCAGCCTGCCTAACAGCGGCGGCAACGCCACTGAGCATGGAGGTTGCAAGGTAGGGCATGAACTTGTCGGAATTGTACTTCAGGTGATGACGGTCATACATGAAGTAAGGGACTTCAAATTCGGCAGTATAGGGGTTGTTAGTTAGTTGGATGTACATGCGCCTGAACGCAACGTATCCAAAATGGTTAACCAGCGCTTCGGTACTCAGGGCCGGTTGACCTGCTGCCTGTGTAGCAGCATTGGTTCTGAGTTCAAAGAAGCCAGTCTTGAAACAATCTTCAAACTTGGGCACTTCCCATCTAATAATGCCCTGGTTGAATGCAGTGGGAGTCTGACCTTGCTTTGACATCTCCTTCAGGTCGTGGTTGTAGGGATTAAGGATAGCATGATTTTCATTTTCAAACAGATTTACATCTCTGCCAGATGCATACATTAACGAGGCCTGGCGTGAAGCCAGCCTGCTTACCACCAACTGGGAGCTCATGGCTGATCTCAAAGTAACCAAAGAAAGTAAAAAAAGAAAAGGGCCTGGTGACCACAAAGGATCTTATTCAACCAATTAGAAAGTTAGAAGTTTACAACATTGTACCGAGAAATTGGCGAGAACTTGTGCGAAGTGCCTTGTTGCGAACTCCCTCTGGTGGACTGAATGTGTTGCCAACCTTGGCAGACCGCGCGGGCGCAGCACGAGTGGGGTCGTAATATCCTCCACTATCCGAGTTTGCCTTCAAGTTGTAGTGCTTGCTGACACCCATGCGGGTAACCGGTGGAAATGCAAAAGTCATTCCCCTCTGTGGCACCATGAACACACTGTCGTCAATGGGATTGGTGTAAGGACTAAACCTTCCTCTGTTTGTGTTTTTGCGATAGAGCACTGGTTTCAACTCGTTTTCCATGGTATAGATGTGGCCCTGTCTTCCACTCATGATTTCATTTTGAGAGCGCAAATTTTCAGCCAGGACTGCCTTCAGGTTCTGATCCATAGTGGCTCCAATTGCATGTGCGTTCTTTTGTAACCATTTTTTGTATGCGCGCTGATACATATCGTCAGTAAACCCTACAGTTTCTTTCACCTTAAATTGCTTCTTCATGCGTTCCACTGACTTGGGATTCTTTAAAAGATATTTCATAAACTGCTGATTGTCTTTCCAATATTGAGGCGCCTTGTCAATAGGTCGTTTTCCCTCCAACATGCGTTCGCCGGTAGTTTCCATTCCCTGAAACACGGTAGCACCATCCCTGCGAATAAATACTTGCTTGTTTTTTAATGTGGCATATCGTTCTGATGGAACAGTACTCTGTGGGTCTGGTTTGATATTTTCCGTTGTGGGATTCATGCGAGTGTATGCATGATATCCGGCAAGAGCAGTGGCCACAAGGCCAATAGACAAAGGATCTGCCATCAATTGGTGTGTAGTCTTGATTTGTAGTATAGAAAGGTTTATTAGTTAAACAAGTTCATTAGGCTTTGGTTTTCCTAGCCATGTTGAACAATCAATGTTAACTGTCATGCCCCAAGCATAAGCACAATAACCCTGGTTCAACAGTTTTTGCAAAATCACATGTCTCAACTCGAGAGACGTCTCAATTCTGAAATCAGCCTCTACAGTATCTGGGTCATTTACATGCGGCCTCAGGCGGGGTAAATTGTCTGCTATGATTCTGTCTGCCTCTTTCGACAACTCTTCATCTTTTACTTTTTTTAACCCGTTTTTCATTTTTACAGCATCGGAAGCCAATTTGCGCAATGATTTCAGGAAATCGTCCTTCAAAAAATAGGGCTGCTCAATACTGTTTGAGTGTTCATGTGCCATTTGTTAAAAACTTCAGAACTTGAAAAGTGATTTGAACAGCTTGAGGCTGCCTATTTATCACTAAAAGTACCAGGAGAAATTGATTGAATAAACACAATCGCGACTACCGTAAATTTCATCCAAAATAATTGTAATAGTACGTCAGCGCGCCTGTCCCCACCGCAGCCATGCTTGCAATATAAGATGTGCTTCCCTTGGGAAAAACCATCATTCCAGCAGTTCCATAAAGCCCCAATAAAATAGAACCACTGGGACCGATGATGGAAGGACTGTCACTGCTAGTAGTGGAATTAAATGCCACTGCCTTGTCACTCATTTTTGCGTTGACGCTTGCGCCTGGGAGTGCGAGCACCTGGTTCAGTGGGCCCACTCTGTCTGGCAGCAGCTCTGAGTTGTCTAGCGGAAGGACCCAACACTTTTGCAGCCTTCTTCTTTTGGTATTCTTCAAAAGCGTCAGCTGGATTCTTTAGCAATTTAAAAGTAATGTAAATCCCCTTTCCCGTCTCTGGATCAAACCTGATTTTGTCGTCTAGTCCATGCATCAGAAAATGTCTGGCCAGAACCCTTCTCAAGGAATCATGATCCAGTTGAATACGGGTATGATGGCGGATGTCCAGCCTCATGTGTGCGTGAACTCTCATTCCTCGAGCTCTTTGTCCAGTTTCAACTCTTATGGGTGCCTCCACTGAATCAATCTTGTCTAAATCCATACGTCCATTTCGAGTGTACCAATTTAGCATCAGCGGGTAGTCGTTTGTAAATGCTTCTGCTACTGCATCATACAACCTTTCTTCCACATCCACTTGATCTTTGGGCCCACTGGGGCGATAGTTGCTTTGAATAAGAATTTCATAGTGACTTCGTCTCTGCGGGCTTTCTTCTGGCTCCCTTGCTTGTATCCTGCTCACGTTCACTTTCGGTGGCATACTGTAGGTTGTTATTCTGGTAGATAGAACAACCAACCATATCATGTTTACCGTTCACCTTGGAGTAGTTGTGCTGGGCATCTACTTCATTTTTTCACTTGTAGCGCTCATCTGGGGATTCGTCAGGCTGACGACAAGTAGACACAACGATGACATGAATGCATTTTACACGGGTCTAGTAATGTTTATTTTGGGTACATGGAAAGGAATGACAATCAGCATGCTACACCAACTACTGGGCACATGCAAACCACTACCACCCGTAGACGAAGATGAAGAAACACCTTCCTCAATTCCACCCAGTCCTGCAAATTCCTCACCAAGTACGAAGACACGTAGGTCAAATGCAATACCCGTCATCACATGCCCATAAGAGCCTGACGCATTCAGAGAGAATCACATCCTTCAACAGGACACTCTGATTCCTCTTCAAACCCACACGGTTCTCTAACGTCTTCCAACATCTTGTCAATCCTAGACTCTTCTGCAGTCTTCCTCTTTCTGGCTCGCTTAGGCTTCGCAGGGGGTTCAGTGCCATTAGCAATATCTCTCAACCTTTTGGGAGTCTTCCATGCAACTCGGTCAACATTTCGCAGCTTTGGATTGTTGTGCTTATGGTTGAACTTTTCCTGCTCCTGTTCAACCTTGATGTCCTGTTGAATCTTTTTGATTCGCTTTGGAGCAAGTGGCATTTTCCCTGCATGTTCCTTCAGTAGCATCTTCAAGCGCGGGATAGTGTTTGCAACCTTTTCAGTGCAAGTAATCACTGCAACTGGAAGCTTGGGCAACTTAGGGGCTTTTCCTTCGTACTTCCCATCATACATCAGACACTCCACCAATTTTTTGTGATCAAGAGGTTTCACACTCGCAAGAAAGCAGTCAAACGAAAGGTCTCCAGAAGCAATCAGAACAGCAAAGTAGCCATGCCCATCAGTGATCACCTTGCGGATAGCGTCCATGTCGTTCAGGGCTTGAATTTTTTCAACGTTGGTTCCGTCAATTTTGAAGAAGCACTTGTCCTTCTTTTTGCTGTTTGCAATCTTCTTCTTTTCAGCTTCTGCAATCTGCACGGCATTCTTTTTTATCTGGGGAACGCTAGGCTGCAATCCAGTCTGCAGCCTAAGGATTTCAGCAGCAAGCTGGGGGTCAGCTACCCATCCGCTCTGACTCTTTCCATTGGATGCGCAGTAGAGATCATCACACAATAAACCGGTATACTGACATACCAACTTCGGTGCGTCTCCGATTTTGGTAAGAACAGGGGCGCGCTGTGTGCACACGGTCTCTGGAGGCTGCACTCTCCCGCCTACCATCCGCTTGAACCTGTCAATGATTGCAGAGTTCTCAGTAGCCATGTTGTCAGCACAAAAAAAAAGGGCGTAACAATAACAAAGAAGGACACAATGTACTCGTTTAAATAGAAAAATCCGTGGATCAAATTGATTGAAAAAACACACACGCGACATCTGGCTTACCAGCAGGCCGCACCTGCAGCCGCAGCCCCCCAGTTGGTCATACGCCGCAGAGCTGTCGTGGCAAAATTTGGTTGGCCAATCAATGTCGCTTATGTGTACGTGGATTTTTCTGATTGGTTCCCCAGAGTCGCGATTGCTGACATGGACTGCTGCGATTGGCTAAGGCTGCCCAGCCTTATCCATTTTTTTCCTTTTGTGGACGGTTTTGATTGGAATTGATTGGCCTGGGGCCTACATAGGGGAGCCTGGGGCCTAGGCCGGTCATTCTTTATTTTCCTCGGTTTGATACAATGCCTCACCCCTCTAACGACGACTTTGAGTACACTGACTTGGACTTGGACTGCTTGGAGGATCTAGAGGTGGAAGACCTGGAAATACAAGAGCTGCTCGCTCCTATCACCCGGTCTGACATCGAGGAAATTATGAGTCTGGAAAGCCCGCTTACTTCTGCTCCATACGCACACTGGTACGAGTTTCGCCAGACACTGGACTACAACAACTGCGAGTACGATGGTGTTGAAGACTACTATTCGTTATATTGTTTGTTTGCTCCTTCAAATCCGGGACCACACCCTTACGACAACTCGTTTATGATTATTCCAGAAGAGTTTCAGCAACAAGTTCACTACGTTGCAAACCCAGTTGAAAAAAAAAGAAGAACTGTTCGAAAACTGTTTTAATTGTACTATAAAATAAACACACACACATTACACAAATCCAAGTGTTCGTGCGCCTACCACAGCAGCAGCTGAAATCAGTCCCCATTTGACGCGTGTGCCTGTAACATTCCTTTCTTTTTGGATGGTGATTTCGTTAGAAGCACCCGCGTATCCAGTTGTAGTCGGATCTCTATCATGGTGGAAGTGAGCACGGACGTTGCTAGCAATTTCACGATCGTTGTGCGCAAACTGTGCTGTTCCGTCAGCTCGAACATCACCCATGCGCAAGTATTCTTTTTTGTGAAAACGGGACTGTGTCAAGCGCTTGCCGGACAGCTTGTTCTTGTCCATCACGCTGCATCCAATGCGGTCTACAGCAGAAGCGTTATATTCCACCGGTCTTGGTTCGCGTGGAACAATGTGTAAATGTGAAACGGGATTGAGGGTGGCCATATTGCTCTTGTTTATTGGTAGAGAAACTTACACTTCCATACTGCTGCCTTCAAGCACCGCCTCCACAACTTCCTTTCCACTGTTTTTGTATTTAACCAGCAAATAAATACCAGCCACCACGCAGACGCAGACTGCAAGAGTGTCAAAGGTGTCTTTGTAAACCCCAATCGCACTCACCAAACAATCGTCAGATGGGAAGGTTGTAGGTTCGGTCACTTCGGGATGCATAGTGCGTGCACGCTTGGCCAATCTAGTTGGCACTGCCTTTGTGTCTATGATATGTGCCCGCTTCTGTCCAGCAACTTTCAATTCGGTCATGCGGTTGTTTACTGCCTTTGCCGGTTTTGTACCAAACAATTCCTCCTTTGTCTTAACCTTGTAAACATTCGCCTTCTTCCTGTGGTCCATCATGTACTGTAATCTACTTTCATTGTCAGCCTGCGCACCCACTTGACTTTCTTCAAACGTTTGATATTCGACCTCCTGGTCACTCAGTGGTTCACGTTTAATGCTGTCTGCCATGGCGACACACTAATGTTGCTGTTTATAAACATAGAAAATTACAGCGACTCCAAACAAACAGTCAAGCGCGTGAACACTGGCGGATTGGTTACGTTACTCTGCACAGTCACTCCAATGGTTGGGGCATTGCTTGTTTTGTTTCGTGTGATGCCATGTGTGCCTCTATCCAACACCAGCATTTGGTTGTCAAAAGTATATGTGCTTGTAGCAGCAGTCAATGGAATAACAATACACTTTGCAGGTGAAATTGCTGCCATACTGCTGCTTGTGCTCACACCGATGGGAACACTCTCGTTGGTGTTCATACTAAGTGTGTAAACTGTGTCAGTCGGAAATGCAGAGCCAACCACTTGAACCCATCTTACTGTAAATCTGTCATGCTGTAATGGTCCGTTGAGCCGCACCACTGAGTTTGCAGTGGTCACCTCGATGAGTACTTGTTCACTGTTCATGATTTTTTATAATAGATAACTGCTGCGATGATACCCAATGGCACAAGCGCGGTTAACACAGGTGCAAGAATATTAGAACTTGGCACGTAGTCACCCACCACTCCTCTGGATCTGTTTGCTGGAATTTTACTGTGCATCCGACGGTTGGGCGCAGAAAATTGAGGTGTCATTTTCATTTTTTACTTGGAATAAGATGTTGACAATCCGGCTGACTGTGTGTGTAAAGTGGCGGTGGTGGGTGCACGTGCGCGTGGTGTTCTGTTGATGTAATTGTTGCTTCGCTTTTTGGTATCCAGACTGCGTGCTGTATCGTACTTAGTCTCTGCTTGAGAAAGAAGATATTTTCTGTAAAATGCAGGCCAGTTGGCAGCAGGTCCAGCCGGGGTACTGTCGAAAACTTTAGTTGGAATTGGGTTATCTTTCAGCAACGGACCCACTGGCACTTTTTTTCCCACAGAAACAATCGCCCTGTCAATCGCACTCATCTTGCCATAGTTGATTGAATCAGTTCGTTCAATGTTGATCGAATTCCACTCGCGTGGATGCATGTTCGTTCCATACAGGTTTGTATACCACTGAAAAGATGTCTGGTTGTGGCCATGTTGGCTGCCTGTAGTTCTGATGGTGTTGGCCATGGTTGCTCAAGCAAATGGTTAGAACTAGTAACCCCTGCGCAAAGGCATGGGTTCATTGCCATCAACACCAGTGTCTGGATTTGGAAGAAACCGAAACGTATTTCCTGCGGGCTGGTATGGTTTTCCCCATCTCCCTGGACCAGACGGAGTGCGCTCTGGATTGACTCTCACTCCGCCCAGATCTCTTAAGTGCATGTTCCTGAAGTATGCCTCTTTGGCCTCCCATGCTTCAATGCTTCCCACGATCATGCGAGGGTCGCTCACAAACATTTCAGTGTCCTGGGCAGGTGCACGCATGCGCTGTCGAATCGCGAGCGGAAGGTTGAATGTACGGGCATGATTATTTAGGTACGCAACGGGAGGAGGATTTTTCTGTCTGAATAAACCACCCGTATACCCTCCATACATGCGCGCATTTTGCTTTGCAACCACTGGGGCACCTTTATTGTACGTGCCTGCAGGTTGTCCTCTTTCACCCTTGGACACATCGATCCCAGGTTTTTGGGGAGGATATCCAAACATTGTGCGTGTGTTTTTCTACTGCAAATACTAATTCAGACTACTTACTTGTTATAATAGAAACATGTTTATGCTACCAGTGATCGGCCTAGGAGGTGTGTACGCGTGGAAGGCCACATCCAATGCACAGCAGTTTGACCAGCGAATCGACAAAGTAAATCCCATCATTACCTCTCAAAATGTGGCACTAGGGAGTGTGGATACGCGCATCCTTAATTCAGGCACACGAAAGAGGCATGGAAACACACGGCCAGAGTTTTTTGCAAAACCAACCGCAGTCCTTGTGCACAAACAACCACGCTTGTATGACCCTCCTGCAAATGTGGACCCTTCTTCCAACTACAACAG
>JACCDG011463314.1_pt1 | contig 13136 bp, 27 predicted proteins | sample 7442471 | NCBI WGS metagenome assembly JACCDG01 (sample SAMN15323444, study PRJNA562643) | freshwater metagenome | isolation source: river surface water | place: USA:Blue River Watershed | collected 2017-08-17 | reverse complement strand
CTACGATTTGTTTTGACGGATAGAAAAAGAGCGATTAACTTAAAAACCAATAAAAATCAATAAACTATGAAAACATTTGATGAACTTTTGATTGATCTTCATGCTTATGAAGAAGCAAAAGCATGGGCGCAGGGTATGACAATCGAGCAAGTAGTAGCGAGCGTAGAACGTGGTGACTGGCTACTATGGCTTGCTAAAAAGATAGACATACCAAAAAGACCGCTCACTCTCGCAAAAGCAAGATGTGCAAAAACTGTAATTCATCTGATGAAAGATGAGCGTAGTATTAACGCGGTAAACCTCGCAGAAGAGTACGGACTTTCTGATGAGGTGTCAGAGGATGATCTAAGAAAGGCTGCTGACGCAGCCAATGCCGCTGCTGATGCTGCTTATGCTGCTGCTGATGCTGCTGCTTATGCTGCTGCTGATGCTGCTGCTGATGCTGCTTATGCTGCTGCTGATGCTGCTGCTTATGCTGCTTATGCTGCTGCTGATGCTGATGCTGATGCTGCTTATGCTGCTGCTGATGCTGCTGCTTATGCTGCTGCTTATGCCGCTGCTGATGCTGATGCACTGAGCAAAAACCAACTACAAACGGCTGAAATATGCCGAGAACTGATTGGTGAAATGATTATCGAGAGAGTGAATGAATTACTCACAAATTAACCAAAAGAACATGACACACACAGAGATATTATCCGTTTTTGGTGCTTCAATACTCTCATTGAAGATTAACACAGAATCACTCAATCAAAAACGCTTACGCGAGATAGCTGAGACTCAACAAGAAGTTATTAAACTTTTAGAAGAGCCGAAGTTTTACTACCAAGCCTGCAAGGACACAAGCGGTGGTGTAGCTCACTGCGAAGACACAAACGCCGACTTCTTTGGAATTTACAAAAGAATCAACGGTCAATCTTTTTGGATTACAGACGTTGACACAAAAGAAGAAGCGGTTGATCTTGTTAACATTTTAAATAAGTGATAATCTTTAGTTAAACACTTGCATTTTTGCAAAATAATTCGTAAATTTGCATAAAAACTTTAAATATGAACGCACTGCAAGAATTACTTAACTGGACGCTCGCACAGCGAAAAAACGTAATCGGTGAAGACAAGTACCTTGAAGGCCGTATCTCCGCAATACAAGACTGCATCGAACTTCTCGATGAGTTTGAACGCGAAGTAGTTCGTAAGACTTTAGATGAGGTCAATGGGATTTCTGAAAAAATTGTAGATCAGTACTACGCAGAAGATCAGAAGGGTATTTTTCGTGATACTTTAAAAGAGATGATGTGATGCAGTTCCTTATCCTCGTCGAAGGCTTCAAAACCCTCACCCGTATTCCGCTTGTTCGGTACTTGTTCTTGGGGGTATTTTTATACTGGCTGATTGGTTACAGGTTTTGCGAACGCACAGAAGCACGAAAAGAATACACAGAAACACACTACACGCCAAAGTACGGACAACTCAGCAAAGACTGCTTGAATGTCGTACTTAGTAACACGTTGAGAGAGAATCCTGATATGACTGCTGAAATGCTCGCAGAGATGGTAAACGACACGGTACTTATGAGAATTGACGAACGTATCGAAAAATCGAAAGAATTTATTGTTAACTTTAAAATTAAAGGAGGGGCTTTAGCTCCGATTGAACAATGACAGTAAGAGATTGGTTAAAGGATTACGAGTTCTGGCCGTTGGTTGAAAAGTATGCAATGGAGCAGTCAAACGGTGAAACTTTAGAATTTGAAGACATTAATGCAGCAGAGGCGCTGCTTGGCGCTTTTTACTTTTGGGATACAAGTGAAGGACATGATTTTTGGTACAACATTTATCAAAATCTACAACAATGACAAACCTACAAAGAAACCCGAAGGGGGAATTTAAAACATTTAACGATGAAGGTAAAATCGTGCCAGTTCCACTTCTGGATGCTGCTGATTTCATCGTGCAACCTAATGTAAGAGTACACCGATTCGATGGAGACGGGTATGAATTAGGATACGTTCACTGGACAATTATAGAAGAATGAATACAATGTTAATCGCAGGACTTATATTGCTTGCTGGCATGGCATTTCTTTTGTGGAAGGGAAAGGCTGCTGCTGGTATAGAACTTGCCAAAATGTTCAGCGAGAAAAAAGTCCTATTGATTGAGTTTACTCTTTTTGGGCTTATTTTCTTACACGCACACACAGCCGCAGAACTCGCGGTTAAGCAAGGTTGGGATTATGAGCAGCGGTTTTTGGTGCATAGCTTTGTTAACTTCTTTTCCTTTCTGCTTGCTATGGGTTTGTATAAGAATGGCAAAGATTTAGGCTCTGCTCTTCAAGGCTCTGGTAGATTAGGCAAAGAGTTATTAGAAGTGTTTATGCTGCTTATTCTAACGCTATCCGTACAGTGGTTTTCATTATGGATGATGTGTGTAGGTTTTGGTAAACCACACATCGCGTTTTTGAAGTCGAGTGGCGGGGATTACATCGGGTTTGTTGGCACGTTTTCTTCCATGACTGACTTCATGCTTGCTACTTCCATCGTGATTATTGTCTTGGAAGCTGCTTCTGCACTTGCTTTGGTTATTTTAGGTTCTGCCTCGGCAGAAGTTAAAGGTGGCGAAAAAAAGTCAGGCAGTTTCCTATCTGGCCTTGCTTCAATGTTCGGAAAGATCACAACTCCTGCGCCGAAGGAAGATAAGTTGGCGAGGCGGGTTTGTGAAATTTTAGGCAGACCATCAACAACGGTTGATGTGCTTTCTAAAGCTTTAAGTTCCAAACAAAGGGTTGAACTCACCGAACTTGTTAAAAAGTGGGACAATACTCCTGATTATATGAAAAGTCAACTTAAAACACAGATACAAACTATTGTAAATGAGTGAGGCACTTATAGTTATGTTCTTAGCACTTGCGGTGTATTTGGGTAGTAAAAAGCTCAAATTCGCAATCATACCTTGTCTCTTTGCGCTTGTCGTTTCTTGTGGCAAGCCTAAAGAGCCAGAAGTAATTAAATTGGAACCAAAAATGATTGATTCGTTACATGGGGTGTACGATCAAATTTATGCTGAATAAAACAAACACATCATGGATGTAGGAAAATTTGTAGCAGATGCCGTTGCAATTTTGGTGGGTGAATTTGGTTGTAATGAAACTTTCACTGAGTTCACAGGTAGGAAAATTAAAGCGGCAGAAAAAATGATTGAAGTACTTGATGAATTTTCGGACAACACAATGATTCAAGCTGCAAAAACGATGTTGCGTGTAAATATACGCACTTGGAAAAGATCACTAAATTAAAAAATAACATGACAACAATTCTCGACTATGGGCCTGGCGATTATCTGCCCAATGTAGCTGAAAAAGCAAAGAATATCGCAAAATCGGACAACTGCATCGTTGAGTTCTTATTCAATGAAATTCTTGTAAGGGTTGACAAAGACTCTGATCTTGAACGCCTCCGTGAAGTTTATAGCGATGCCTTCATAATGGATTGGTCAGAAATCGGGCCTGAGTATGTGGCTTATGATCTTGACACACAGATTGAGCTTGATTGGCGGCGTATGAAACGAGCAGAAGAAATGGAGGCCATGCAAAAAGCGTATGAGCTTGAAGAAAAAGCGGCACGATTAGCTCTTGAGACAAAGTTGAAAGGCGTTAAAGTTATGTGGAGTGATATTGACGCATGGAACAAGTCTTTGGAAGCAAACGCTGACAGTGATTACGGATTAGCAGCCATTGAATATGCAGAATCTTGGGCTAAATTGATGCAGCTTGAGATTGAAAAGGGTAAAACCGTACAGGAGTGCTACCAAGAAGTACAATCAGAGCTTGATTTCATGGGCATTACTAGATTCATGTACGGATGCGCCGTTTCTGTACTTGCAAGTGCTTGGGCTTACGGTGAAGAACTGCGAAAAGCTCATAACAATGAGTACGGGCATGACGGAGAAGGTACGGTAAATCCTGCTGTTTTTTCTATCCGCCATTGACTTTTCGCAAAAACTATCGTATATTTGCAGTATGATAGTGAACGCATTTATAATTGTTATCGCACTGGCCTTTCTTGTCATATTGATAAGAGAGGTTTTGTGCGTTCCAAAAGAATACAGAGATTTGATTTGGAAGTCTCTGATTGTTTCATGTATTTTAATATTTCTGATTCATGCCTGCTGAGACGTTTTTAGAAAGATCGGCGCTGCGCCACCGTGACGAGTTATTAGACACATTTAAAGCCGCCTACAATCACATTAAAGAGCGAGACAATGGTGTTAGCCGTGCTTCGCTCAATGATGCACTGGTGGGCTTTATTCATGCCTTAAACGAGCTTGAAGATGATACCGATGCTCAATGGTTTCGAGATGGGTTGGTTGCTTATACTCAGTCTGTAAGGGCGAATAGGAAAAAGCAGGATTCGGAGCTTGAGAGTAAGGGTTTAGAACCAAATCCGTTCACTTATGATTCGATGCTATATGGTGCAATATTATTTCTTCACGAAATGACTTATTTCAAATGACAACTGAACTTACAAAGTACAAGCCGAGTAACCTGGCTGACCAATACCTTACTTACGGGGTTTACTTCAAGTCCGATAACGACCTGTCAACTGAGTATTTTATAGAGCTTAGGAAGTACAACGACCACGCAGTGGTTAATATATTCACAATACCCAGGCTTAGTGACTATTTTGATACAAATGGTCTGGAAAATGGTATGCTAATAGGAATGGATGAGTGGGAATTAACCAAGGTGGTTGAAGTGGAATTATGGGGTAAGTACTTCTTCCCTGTATTTACTAATGATTATCAGTTTTACTATGACGATCATAAGTACTACGGACAAGACTATAAATCAGATCAAATTATGTCTTTAGCTGAGGTTATTAATTTTGCTATCGAGTACGGATTACGAGAAGCAGGAATAAAACCTTACTAAAGTGTTAAAGTACTTGACTTTTTCTATTTGTTAATGTAACTTTGCAATAAAAAGATGATACAATTCTTCTGCACTCCGCAAGACTTTGCGGTTAAAACTAAAAAGGTTGGGAAATGTGGACTCAGCCTGGTCTGATACTTGAGGACGACAATTCTCCTGATGCAGACCCAATGGAGTTCTACATGATGGATGAGCCTGTTCGCAAAGGAAAGCTCGGAACTTGCACTGGCAATATGGAGTTCCTAAGAGAGTTCTTTGAATCAGGAGAGTATATTACTTGGCTTGAACAGCAGATGAGCGGAGATTTGAACACTGTCAAAATAACAGAGGTATGACACTCGAACAAGTTAAACAAACGTCTTTCGGTAAACTACAAGAATTACTTGGAGAGCCAAGAGGTAAAATGCTCATGGATGGGTACTTTGCATCTAATGAGGTACGAAACATTTCATTGTACCTATTAGGAGAGCCACAGATTGAAGATCGTTGGGTAAGTGGTATGACTGAATCCGAGATTATGGAGTTGATAACCGAGAACGACGAGCATTTTATCCGCTGTATTTGCTCACCTTTAATTACGGAATGATGATAAAAGACACAAATTTCACGCAACATGCGGCTATGGTAGCAGTGAAGGCTCGGTTTGAGTTTTGCAAGGAAACTTTAGATAAATTGGAAAATTCTGATATTGAAGACAGGAAGCTATTCTTGTCTAACCATGCTTACTACACAGGAGAACTCGAAGCATTGAGACCTGCTGTTGAGTATTATGACAGGTTGATTCTTAGATCAGGTAGAGGATAAAAAATCAAAATTATGAACGAAATAATTGACCCGTACTTTTTAACATTCAGCTACGAGGGTACTTGTGTTGATTTCTCCGTTATGACCACAGGTGAAATTGAGATCGTACTCGCTAATAAAGAGTGTGGCGCTTTGGTCTTTCTCAAGAAAGAACAAGTTGAAAAATTGCGTAACTTTTTAAACAATTATTTAGATGAACAAAGGTGATAAAATATTCTTAGTTGGTAAGAATCGTGTAATTGACTACGAGTATATTGCTAAGTTACACGCTGGTCATGTCTTGCTCAAAGATGGATACAAAGCTAAAGTTGTTTCTGACGAATGGCTTAATATTGCTTTACATGAAGGCTTTAAGGTTGAACAAGATGCTTTGAAAGTTCTTTGGCTGCGTCGGTATGATGAATTAACACTACTTCAAGAACAGGCTGGCATTACTCAAGAGCATATTGACGCTTGGGGGTGGTATAAAAAAGAAGGTTGGGGCTTGGAGCTACCCGAAGATGGGGTCGAAATTGATAACGTTTTAAAATTATACAATGAGCAAAGTCTTTGACGAACAAGCTCTCTTAATTGAGATCGAGCGTGTTTTTGGCAGGTGGGGTAGTCATGCTTATGTGTTTAATGGTATGATTGAGAAGCTGGAGCGCTTAGAAAAAGAGCGCAACATTCTCTTAAACTGCGTACTCGACCTACATTCAATGTACAACGACCAGCGTGTTAAACAGGCTTTCGAGGAAATCGGGTACATCGAGGGTGATAAATGTGTACGAGGCACGATAACTCTCACAAGCGGTGGAGGTGCTTGTCCTGAACAGTATTGGGGAACAACAGAGAATGGCGATTCGGTTTACATCCGTTTTCGGTGGGGAGGCGCATCTCTCCATATTGGTAACACTACTGTTTATGAGAAGGATTATGATGACCCGTACCGAGGATATTTCCAAGATGGAGAGCTTGAAGCGTTCGTAAAAGAGGCAGGATACAAATTTATTCCACTTTTTTGAAAAAAAGTTGCAACTTTGGGAACTTTTGCGTGGGTTGAGTTGTTTAGTATTTATGCGAAGAATGAAAACCATAAAAGAAATTGGTGAGAGTTGGTTCAGCCCCGTTCCTGGGCGAATCCTCCGTTCTTCGCAGACCACCACGAAAAGCCTGCTGCACTCGTGCGGTGGGCTTTTTTCATTTAACGTAAAATGAAGCCTGTAAAAAATAACATACCAGTACTTTTCAGTGCCGAACTCGGAGTCTTCGAGCTAAGGGCGGGGTGTGTTAAGCAGGATGTGTTCCGAAAGCCAATCGGCGAAGTCAAATTCAAGAAAACAGATTACAAGGTTTACAAAGACGTTTGCAAGGCACTCGATGTCATTGCGTGGATTCCACGTCAATTTATAGCTGCTCAAGATTTTAACAAGTCAAGTGAAGCTGTGCGGCTTTTTCTATTCGCCCGTCTTGAAGCAGCAGACAAGGCAGGTTACTTTCATGTGAGCCAATTAGACACATTATTCGGCTCACCGAAGACGAAGTACCGCATCATCAAACAAGCCTTAGAGCTTGGGTTCATAGAAAAAATAGACTTAGGACTATACAAAGTAGTCTCCATGAAACGCCAAGCAATTAGGAAAAGGCGCGGAATGGTGGGCTTAACCCAACTTGCATTAGAAGGCAAGAAACTATTTCGTAGTTGGGTAGTAGCCTCTGAGGCACGATACATGATAAATCAGAACCGTCGCTCATACGATAGGTTCGCAAACTTTAAACGTGCAGACCAGCGCGTGAAGAAATTCAACGAACTACTGAATACCGCGAGATGTGAATGGCCAGACAAGGAACGCCGTTCAACAAGATCAAAGTTGCAAGAGTACGAGGTCAACGAATACAAAAATCTGCCGTCTTTTCTGACCAAACTTTGCTACCAGTATCTCGACCCTGAGAAACCGCAAGTTGGTTACGTTTCTAATCAGATGATCGCTGATTACTTTGGCATCTCCTTAACAAGAGCTTCGCGCTATCGTTGGGAAGGACACAAAGTAGGCTTTCATAGGGTGGAGCTTCGTGCTGTTGAAATAACAGCATTTGAAGCGGCTAATGCCGACTATCTTGAAAAGTACTTTAAAGGCAGAGTATTCCAAAAAGACGGGAAGTTTTTTGTACGAATGACGTCAAAGGTCTCTTCGAGACTGCATATTCGTACTAACAAAGTTAAAACTAAGTTTATTTCTTCTATATAGCCTATATATAGAGTAATACTGGCTTGGTTGCTAACTGTTCCTTAGATCATTGCTTAATTTGACACTCTACTCTAAAGTAGTACAGCCTAACCTATATCTAATAGATAAAAAAGTTAAGGAAATCACAAAAACTTGACTTTTAACTGAGAACTGCTTAACTTTGCAATAAAAAGAACATGGAACAATGCAATCAATTTAAACATTTGCTGGAAGCTATAAAAAAGCACACTGATGATGTACGCTTGTCATCTGAGTGCTTTGCCTTTGGTACAATCAAAGGATACACTTTTAGATTGTTCCAAGAATCAAATAATGAAGCCTATCTCTGTATCAGAGATGAGAAATCAGTATGCGGTATGTGGAGCGCTTTCTACAACGCATCTGAGATTGATGAGTGGGTAGGGGCTATAACAAATAACGAAAAAATGAAATACGAACCAGAATTAGGACAAGCAATCTTCGGACAACCTCATCAAGAGTTTGGCGTATCAGGTTTGATGGCTGCTGCGCTGCGCGACATCTCACGAGAGTGGGAGCGAGTAATGTGGAACAGGTGGCAGCGTACTATTGATAGCCCATTTGACAACACAGGCGCTAAATGGTCATGTGATACATTCGAGGTAGAGGCTTATTCTTGGGCTGAGTGTGACTGCGATGACTTTGATGAAGAATGGTCACAAGATAAATGCACCTGCGGGTATAAGCCGCAAACATACAACTTCAAATACAAAGACATTGAGGTTAGCTGGTATAAATACCTCGGACGTGGTATGAGTCAAAACCGTCCCACGTCTCCAAGCGAAATTGCAGAAATGCTTGAGTCATGTTTAAATGCGTTAAAAAACGTTAAATAACTTGACTTCTCTCAAAAAAGTTTGTATCTTTGTACCGAACAAAAAGATAAACATGAATTACATCAGAGGATACCGCAGAAGCAGCCTTGCATATTACGCAAGTGTTCTCGAAAAAGTTGAGGTAAGTTTCGGCTTGTACCACCCAGAAGGAGGTAGTTGTAGTGAAATGATGGTGGAGTGGGTAGTATTGGACGGAGTGCCTTGTGCAAGGCTTAAAGTATTTGAAGATGCTTTCGCTGCACTTGCAAGTTTCGGTGATCTAATTATCGAACTTGGTAAAGTTGACGGACAAGAAATCCAAGAGCCTGACTTTGTTAAAATTCTTGACAAGTGTGGCTTTGTAGATATGACAGCTTATAAACTTCCAAATAAGCCTATTTAAGCCACTCTAATCAAAAAGTGGACTCTACATACATAAAACGCATTACAGTCACTTAAAAACGAAAGAAATGACAGCATTAGCACTTTACAAATTCTTACAAGATGTAGAGCATGACTGGCGAGATGACGAACTCGTTGCTTGGATTGAAGGCTATCGATTAAAAGAGTTTACTGATATGTTTCCGTATTCTTATTTTGCAGATGGCCCTATGCCTGTTTCTCTCTGTTTTGATGGCAGCATTGTGCTTGACTTAGTTCCAATATGTGAGTACTTTGGTATTGAACCAACTGATATTCTTAAAAAACAATAAAAATGAAAACAACTGACCAATGGCTGAACGAAAAACTTGCAGCCTACAAAAATGACCCGCAAGAAGCGTTTTTGGAAATGCTAATCACTACAACAGAGGTGATAGAGCAGTACTTGCAAAACCCAAGCCACACGTCTAAAGGATTACTTGAAGTTTGTGTTGAGCATAATAACTTGTTTTTTAATTCAATTGAATAAAACAATAAAAATGAACTGTGAAGGAGAATGTAATCGAGAAGGCCGTTGTTTCGGTGAAGTAAAATATGTCACTGTTACAGGAAACGGCCTGAATGAGCCGTTCTATTTTTCATACTGCCAGGAAGCAAGGGAAGAAGATGAAAGACGTGGGTTTGTAGTAAACTTGATAAACAAAATAACAAACGACGAAAAGTTTTTGAAATAATGAAGACAATACAAGAAATCTACAACGGCAATCTCGACCAGTCTATTCGAGAGTTTCTCGGACAAGTTAAGTTTCCAGAAGCTCCTGTAAAGCCGAGATCACCACAGAAGGGCACTTCGTCTGACTATGCCGAGTACGCTAAAGAGCTTGCCATTTATGAAGAAAGCATGATTCACTACCGACGCGAAAGAGATGAATCTACGAGTATTCTTTACAGTTTGGAAGATGAACTGCGGCTTTTCCTTATCGAAATCTCTGGCTGGAAAGACCACCCAAAAGCAGACAAAGCTTGGAGCTACGCTTGGCAAGAAGGCCACAGTAGCGGATACTACGAAGTTTTCAGTATTCTTTGCGAATTGTATGATTATTTTGCTTAAACACTTGACTTTTTAATAATTAGTTCGTACCTTTGCAAATAAAAACAACAATGGATAAAATGATTGGATTGCGCCAAAAGGCGTTCGTAACAAACATCAAACTTGGTGAGACCGCTAACAAGTTTCCGTGCATCACTTGCACTATCACTTTTGGTGACAAATCAAAGAATCGCGGCTTTTACTCATGGAAAGACATGACTGAGAAGCAGAAGTCAAAATTGAAAGAAAACCTTTTGCAGCTTCTTGAGGCATACCGAGTTAACGGGGCAGATAAAATCATCCACGCGAAGTACACGTCTGGTGGAGCCTTCTTCCAAGCTGTAATTGACGCTTTGCCTGACAACTACGACATTACACCAGTTGATTTCTTTCTGGTGTACGAAGAAGAGATCGGAAAACCATACAAAACAGCAGATGGTCAGACAGTAGTACCAGATAGGACTTGGCCAAAAGTTGCTGAGGGAGCGTCAGGTACAAGTGCAAAAGGTAACAAATGGCGACTGCTGTGGATTTCTCCTGCTCAGAAAGGTACGTTTGAACTTCAACCAGAGGGTGATGTAATCTATCGAAACGAAAAAGGCGAAGAGCATCCAATTCAACGTTGGGCCTCGTGGCGTGCATCGAACGAGGCTGTTCCACAGGGGAATATTGGTGGGAAGTCAAAAACTACCACCCAACCGTCAACACAAGATACTGGTAATGAACCAGATACGGACGATCTGCCATTTTGATATTTTTCTGAGGAAATCTTTATATACGCGGGGTGGTGAAAGCCACTCCGCACATTTCAAAAAACATGGGAAAATTCACGAATTACGATACATCTGAGCAAAGCGGCTTAATCGTAGAGGACGTTAGGACTGTTGTTAATCCAGAGTTCGGCGATTTTCCGCTTGATGTATTTCCTAATTTCTGGCGATCACCTTTCGGTAAAAAGGAGCAACGCTTATACGCGAGAAAAGGGTATTCAGAGTTTTTCTGTGGTATATCTTCCCTGGCGAGTAAATCAGGTATGACAAGTAAAGATGGTCTGCATAAAGCTGAAATAGACTTAGCTTTTAGAGGGATTGACGCTCGTCAAATGTGGAACGAAAGAGCAAATTATGGCTCGTGTCTTCACTTATTGATCGCACTTCACGAGCGAAACGAATTAAAATTTGTTTTTGGTCTGCATGACTGGACTGAGGTTGTTGAGGACTTCATCACGTCTTACGGCTATCATTCGTTGAGGGATCAGTGGTATGCGGATATTCAAAACGACATGGCTGCCTACTTTTCCTTTAAGCGAGACTCAAATGTAAAAATCGTAACTACTGAGGTTATGGTTTGTCACGATGATTGGCATATTGCTACTCCTTTGGACATTGTAGCACAGATGGATTTTGGAGGTAAGCGTATTTTCGCCAATATCAACATCAAGACTGGTGACACGCACCCCTTTAGCGAGGACTACTTTATTCAGACTTGCCTTGAGGCTTATCTTTACAATAGGCAGATAGAAAAGAACGGCAAAAAGAACAAGTACTCTCTTAACGGCTCATTCTGTTGGAGACCAAAGACACGCTCGAAAACACCAGGAAACTACGAACTGAGTAAAAACACGATCAATCTGTACACAGAAGACGACTTTTTGTACATCGCTGAGTATGTAAAGCGTAAAAAGCCTTATGTACCATCCTCTGACTCGAAAATAGTGACATTTCACGGCAACGAAGAAAATTCAAAAATCGTCATTCGTACACCTTATGAGTGGCTTAAAAACATGAATGGAGATGCCTGGTAGTTCCTTCGTGGCAGTCTTTTCCTTATCGGTGTTCTTATTGGTAAACATAAAAACACAAATTAGGATTGTCGCTATTGAGGTGTGGTATTAGCATTGCACCTAACGGTTTCGGGCTTGGCGAAGTGGCTGAACCCGAAGCTCAATAGAATTACTAAACTTAAAAATTAAAAACGAATGATTGATAGAATTACTGAACAGCCATTTTGCCAAACCCGTGTTAGTGGCAGTACTTTTGTGAACGCTGATTGCTTTGATGTTTTCCCTTTTATTGAGGATAAGAGCATAGATGCCATTATTTGCGATTTGCCGTATGGGACTACTGCTTGTAAGTGGGATACAATTATTCCTTTTGAGCCACTATGGGCGCAATATAAGCGAATAATAAAAGATAATGGAGCGATAGTATTGTTTGGTTCGCAACCGTTTACAAGTGCTTTGGTGATGAGTAATCCTGATATGTTCAAAGTTCATATTGTTTGGAATAAAAAGAAAGCTGGAAACTTTGTTCAAGGGAATATACAACCAATGAAAGTTCACGAAGATATTGTTATTTTCTACAAGAAACAACCGACATACAATCCACAGAAAACTCAATTAGATAAACCACAGAAAGTAAGGAATGGAGCAAAAAATAGACAAGATAGGAAAGAAGCTGGTGGGTTTGGCGGAACGGTTATTTACTCGGATAAGTTTGAAGCAGATAAAAAACTCCCGACAACGATAGTAGAAGTATCAAAAGATAACTATGGTAAAAATGTATTCCACCCCACTCAAAAACCAATAGCATTAATAGAATACCTTATCAAAACCTACACCAACGAAGGCGATACAGTTTTAGATAACACAATGGGTTCAGGAACTACTGGTCTCGCTTGTCTAAAAACAAATAGGCAATTCATAGGTATTGAAAAGGAAAAACAATATTACGATGTCGCTGTTCGTAGGGCTTCGGAGTATTGCCTATAACAAAAGTATTAACGAAGTTTTACAGATTTCCGTTAATACTTAGTTAAATAGCTTGATTTTATATTTATTTGTCGTATCTTTGTACATAAAAACACAAACAAGTG
>JACCDG011415780.1_pt1 | contig 13136 bp, 7 predicted proteins | sample 7442471 | NCBI WGS metagenome assembly JACCDG01 (sample SAMN15323444, study PRJNA562643) | freshwater metagenome | isolation source: river surface water | place: USA:Blue River Watershed | collected 2017-08-17 | reverse complement strand
CCACAAACTTCTCCAAAGAAATAATTGGGGTCAGATCAACATTAATTTCCAATCAGTGAGGGTTGAAGGCAAGGGGGGCTGAACGATTTCTGGTACTCCAGTATGAGGAAGCCCCCCTTGCCTTCAACCCTCACTGATTGACCAAATTAATGTTGATCTGACCCCAATTATTTCTTTGGAGAAGTTTGTGGCGATGTCCAAACGTTTGATTTTTTGCTTGCGTTCTGCTGTGGGTGTGGGCGCTCTCTTGTGTGCATTTTTTGTAAAGGCTCAACCCGTGAATTCAGCGCTCATCGATCCTAATTTATGGCTAGAAGAAGTGCAGGGCGACAAGGCTTTGGCTTGGGTGCGTGAGCGCAATGCGGTGTCGACTGCGCAACTGCAAGCAATGCCAGTGTTTGCAGAAAACAAGGCCAAAGTACTGGGTGTGCTCAACAACCGAGATCAAATTCCAGGCATCACACGTCGAGGCGATTACTTCTACAACTACTGGCGCGATGCCAAAAACCCACGCGGACTCTGGCGCCGCACTACGCTGGATGAATACCGCAAAGCTGAGCCCAAATGGGACGTGCTCCTAGACCTCGATGCACTGGGGCAAGCAGAAAAAGAAAACTGGGTGTGGGGTGGCTCGGACTGTCTGGCGCCTGAATACAACCGGTGTCTCATTTACTTGTCGCGTGGCGGTGCAGATGCCAAAGTATCTCGCGAATTTGACATTGGGCAACGAGCGTTTGTGAAAGATGGCTTTAACTTGCCCGAAGCCAAGTCGCAGCTCGATTGGGTGGACATCAACACCTTGTATGTGGGCACCGATTTTGGTCCAGGCACCATGACACAAAGCGGCTACGCCAGAATCATCAAGCGATGGACGCGAGGTACGCCGCTGGCTCAAGCTGAGACCATTTACGAGGGCAAAGAAAGTGATGTGGCCGCGTTTGCCACCGTCGATAAAACCCCCGGATTTGAGCGAATCATTTTTGGACGATCGACAGACTTCTACAACACCGAAATCAACCTGCTGGTCGATGGCAAATTGATCAAGATTGACAAGCCCAGCGATGCAACATTGTCTTGGCGGCGCGAATGGGCTTTCTTGTTGCTCAAGAGTGATTTAAAAGCTGCAAACAAAACTTTCAAATCAGGGAGTTTGCTGGCCATTCAATTTGATGCTTTGATGAAAGGTCAGCGCAACTTTGAGGTGTTGTTTGAGCCCACGGCAACGCGCTCCTTGTCGCGCGGTGGTCCTGCTATCACGCGTGATTTTGTGCTGCTCAACATCATGGACAACGTGGCCAGTCGCATTGAAGAGTTGCAATACATTGGTGGCAAATGGCAACGCCGCGAAGTGAAAGCGCCATTTCCAGGGGCATTGGGCGCAGTGGGCTTGAACGACCCGTTTGTCAAAGACGATCCACTGGCCAACCACTACAGCATGTCGTACCTCGACTTTTTAACGCCAGCCAGTTTGTTCTTGGGCAAGGCCGGCAGCGACGAACGCGAGTTGCTCAAGCGTAACCCAACTTTTTTTGACAACACTGGTATGCGCACGGAGCAACGTTTTGCCACTTCAAAAGACGGCACCAAAGTGCCTTACTTTGTGGTGTATCCCAAAGGCGCAAAAACCGATGGCACCAACCCAACCGTGTTGTACGGTTATGGTGGCTTTCAAATTTCAATGACACCTTTTTACAGCGGTGGTTGGGGCACCACTTGGCTTCAGCGGGGCGGTGTTTTTGTAGTGGCCAACATACGCGGTGGCGGTGAGTTTGGTCCGTCTTGGCATCAAAGCGCCTTAAAGCAGAACAAGCAAAAAAGCTATGACGACTTTGCAGCAGTGGCCGAGGATTTGATCAAGGCTGGCATTACCAAACCGCAGCACTTGGGCATCATGGGTGGCAGCAATGGTGGCTTGTTGGTGGGCGCAGTCATGGTGCAAAGGCCAGAGTTATTTGGTGCTGTGGTTTGCAGTGTTCCCTTGCTGGATATGCAGCGCTATCACAAGCTATTGGCTGGCAATAGTTGGATGGCGGAGTATGGCAACCCCGACAAAGCCGATGAGTGGGCTTACATCAGCCAGTACAGCCCTTATCAAAATGTCAAAAAAGGTGTGAAGTACCCCAAGGTGCTGTTTGCCACCTCAACACGCGACGACCGTGTTCACCCTGGGCATGCTCGCAAAATGGCAGCTCGGATGATGGAGCAGGGCCATGATGTTCTTTATTACGAGAACATAGAGGGTGGGCATGGCGGGGCTGCCAACAATGAGCAGCGTGCCAATTTGGTGGCGTTAGAGAATACTTTTTTGTGGGTTAGTTTGGGCGGACTTTGATCTGACCCCAATTATTTAAAGGCGCATGTCCAAGGACAGGTTTAGCTGGGGCTTGGCATAACGGTCGGAGCGCAAATAATCGCCATTGGCGTACTGCGTGAAGTTGGTGCCGTTGGGTGGGCCAAATTGTTGAACGCCTGCGCTGGCGGCGGCTCTAAAAGACATGGTGGGGCTCAAGAACATCATTGCAAACAAGTCGATGCTGCGAGCCGACGAGCGTTTGAGAAGTTGGTCTACAGTTTGGCGTGTTTCATAGCCAGGCGTGTAGCTCAAGTTGCCGCCAATGCTCAAAGGCAATCCGGCAATCCGTTGATCAAAGCCAAAGTTGGCAGACCAGGGTTGTTGGCCATCCAAGCGGTTGTTGGGGCCATTCAGGGCAGCAATGCTTGAGTTGTAAATGCTCAGCGAAGTTCGAATATTCAAAGCCTTGGCAGTACCCAACAAAGTTGGCATCAAATCGGAAGCGCGACCTCGCAACTCAAACTCAAGCCCGCTGGTGACAGCGTCTGAAAAGTTTTGGGGTTGCGAAATCCAACGCGGTGCATTGGCCCAGCTCACTGTGCGCAGCTCAGTCACATTTCTCACCACATTGGTCAGGTTGCGATGAAAGACACCGACACTGAAAATACCGTCATTGTTTAAATAATTTTCATAGGCAATGTCAAGGCCTGTTGCGAGTTCTGGTGCAAGGGCAGGGTTACCCATCCGGTCGGGGGCCAGCGGTGTGTTGGTGAGATTGGTGTTGGTGAATGCCCCGTTGATCTGGGGCCTGGCCAGTAATGTGTTCAGACCCGGCGCTTTGTAGCTTCGCGTCAAGCTAGCACGGATCATGTCCCGACTTTTGGGGTTGAACTTGTAGGTCACATGGGCAAGTGGCGACAATACGCTGCTTTCATTGCGCACTGGCGAAGATGTGGTGGCACTTTCAGAAATAATGCGCTCATTGCGCAAGCCCAAATAGAGTTGCCACTGCGGTGAAATTTCCCATTCGTCTTGTATGTAAAAGGCTTGCCTGCGAACTTGTGCTTCAAAGGGTTGGCCTTCAAAGCTTGGCAACAAAGCATTGCCAGCCGCATCGGTCGTGGTTCGGCGTTCCAGACGATCTCTGTTTTCGAGATCCCAGCCTGCAGTCAATGAGTGTGAGCTGCCCAGCAAGTGGCTGTACTTGCCAGACTGCGTGATGGCATCGTCTTGATTGCTGCCGACAGTATTGAGTTGCAAGGCGCCTGAGCGCAGGTTGCGCGAGTCGAAAGCAGACCTGCCTTGCTGGAAGCCTGCTTTGATTTCAATGCGTTGGTCTGGGCTGAAGCGATTGACCCAAGTTAAATTGCCGCGTCGATTTTCCCAATAACCATCTTGCAGGGAATTGTCGTCAAAAACGGGATTGCCAGAAATGGCACGGTTGAGGTAATCGGTACGGAAGTTCCAGAAGCCTTTTTGGAAAAACGTTGCAATGGAAAGTGTTTGCTCGTCGCTGAATTTGAAGTTAAAGCGCGGTGCAATGTTGTAGCCCCAGCCCCATGAAGTGCCAGTGCCTATTTGTTCAGACACAGCGGATTGACCATCCGTACCCTCCATTTGGCGGTCTACGGTGGTGCGCACCTGGCGATCCCATTCAAACAGCGACACTGGCAGAGACATGTTGAAGGGCCCCTTCGATTCGCTGATCGAATAATTCATATTGGCCATGGGCCTGTCGCGGCCGTTGCTTAGTCCAAGGCGCAAGCTTTTTTGCGAACTGCGCGGCGCTTCTTTCAAAATGATATTGATCGTGCCGGCCACGGCTTGAGCACTTTGATCTGCTGTTGGTGCGCGTAGAACTTCAATGCGCTCAATTTGCGAAGGGCTGAGTTGGTCTAGGTTAAAACCTTGAGGGGCGGGATCGCCATTGATCAGAATTTGAGTGTAGCCAGCACCAAGCCCACGCATGCGAGGACCACCCGAGCTGACATTCACCCCCGGTAGGCGGCGCATCACATCAAGAACGTTGGTATCGCCAAAGCGATCGAGTTCTTCGCGACCATAAATCTGTTTGGCCACACTGGCCGCACGCCTGAGTTCGGTAGAGCCTTGCCGACCCACAATCTCAACGCGCTGGATCACGCTGGTTTGTGGGGCAGTGGTGGTTTCAGTTTGACCGCCAACGCTGCTGTCTTGGGCCCAAACGCTCATTGGTGCTGTCAGTGCAGCCAATGCCATCCACGTCGCAGGCTGACGCGGGATCATGCCAATAGGGTCACGCCGTGCGTCTAGGGTGGATAAGCTTTTCATGGGATGGGACTTTTTAAAATAGATTGAAATAGTTCTTATTTTCGCAAATGAACTTGACTGCATCAGCAAGTCATTGGCGTTCAAAAATTGGCAAAATTGGTATTATGCAAATTATTGCAAATCTAATCAGTAAATAATGAGATTAATAAACTTCAATTTATGTTTTATTGGTTTGTTCCTGTCTTTTTCTGTCTTAGCCCAACCAGGCAAGGCCTTCCACTTTGCCGGCATTGATATTCCCCCGCCATTGCCAGCACAAAATGTGCAAGACGTTTATTGGGGTGTGACTGTCAATGATCCCTACAGATTTTTAGAGCAAGTCAAAGACCCAGCGGTCGTGACATGGATGAAAAGTCAGGCTGACGCAACAGAATCCATTTTGAAGCAAATTCCCGGAAGAGCGTCCATCATGGCGTCTCTGAAGGAAAAAGACTCTGTGGGCGGGACTGTGATTTCGGCCATTACCCGAACCGAATCGGGGCGTTGGTTTTATTTGAAACGCGAGCAGGGCCAATCTCAAGCCAAGCTGGTTTGGCGCGATGGGGTTGCTGGTGAAGAGAGGCTTTTGATTGATCCAGAAGCAGTGACCAAGGAAAAAGGCAGACCGCATGCCATACAAAGTTTCCATCCTTCTCCTGATGGCAAATTGCTGGCTTACGGCATGCATGCATCAGGTTCAGAAATTGGCCATATGCATGTGATTGAAGTGGCCACTGGCAAGCAGCTCTTGCCACCGATCGATCGCGTTCGATTTGCAGGAGCCAGTTGGCGTAAAGATGGATCGGGTTTGTTTTTTTCACGGCTGCGGCCTGGCTTTGAGTCGATGCGCTCGACAGAGCGATTTGCAGACACTGGTCGTTATTACTTGGATTTGAATCAACCCAATCCAGACAAGCTGATCTTCAATGCGTCGATGTATGCCGAACTCAAGTTGCCAAGCTTTGCAACCGGGTATGTGCAAGAGTTGCCTGGCACCGAATTGGCTGGCATGGTGGTGAACTTTGGGGTCGACAGGCGTTTGGCCATGTACGTGGCCAACATGGATGACGTGATGAACGGCAAAGCCAAGTGGCGCGAAGTTTTCAATCAATCGGCCGACATCCGCGAAGTTGACATGGGGCATGGCAATGTCTATTTGCGCAGTGCACTCAACGCGCCTCGTTTCAAAATATTGAAACTCAAATTGACGCAGCTTGATTTGAAAACGGCTGAAACATTGTTGCCAGAGTCAGAGGGGGTGCTGCGTGCCATGACGGTCAGCCAAGACGCTCTGAATGTCACGCGAAGAGAAGGTGTGAACACTGCCTTGTTGCGCTTGCCTGCTGCTTCAATCAATGCTGTTGGGAGTTCAGGTTCAAGCCAAATCAATGCTCAAAAAGTGTCCTTGCCAATAGAAGGCAACGTCACAGTGGTGGGCAGCGTTGATCATCCAGATTTGATTGTGGCTGTCAGCAGTTGGACGCAAGCTTTGCGCCGCTATGTCTACACGCCAACTACTTCAAGCTCTTCCAATACCAGTCAGATTGTTCGTCTGAACTTAGCGCCGCCTGTAGAACCCATTCAACGCGCCGAAATAGTAGCTCGTGAAGTGATGGTGCCCAGCCACGATGGGGTGAGAGTGCCGGTCTCCATCATCATGCGCAAGGATGCCGTTCTGAATGGCAAGAACCCCACCATCTTGTACGGCTATGGCGCTTACGGCACCACTGAAGAGCCTGCCAGAAGCAATGGTGTGATAGCGTGGGTGGAGCGCGGCGGTATTTATGTCTATGCCCATGTGCGCGGCGGTGGCGCTTTGGGCAGCCAGTGGCACGAAGCAGGACACAAGACCACCAAGTTCAATACTTGGAAGGATGGCATTGCTGCGGCCGAGTGGCTCATTGCCAATGGCTACACCAGTGCCGCCAAGTTGGGAATTTATGGTGGCAGTGCAGGTGGCATTTTTGTGGGTCGTGCCATCACTGAACGTCCCGATTTATTTGCTGCAGCCGTTCCTTCTGTGCCTGTGCTAGACATGGTTCGCTCTGAGCAACGAGCCAATGGCGTGGCCAATATTCCTGAATATGGCACCGTGAAAGTCGAGCCTGAATTTCATGCACTTTTGCGCAACAGTTCTTACCACGCTGTCAAAGAGGGCGTGAGATATCCCGCCACCATGCTGATGCACGGCGTGAACGATTCCCGTGTGGATGTTTGGCAGAGTTTGAAATTTGCTTCGCAATTGGCAAATGCACAAAAGGGTGCTCAGCCTGTGTTGCTGCGCTTAGATTATGAAGCGGGTCATGGGGCTGGATCTAGCGCTGAACAGGCGATGCAACGCACAGCTGAGTTTCAGGCCTTCATGCTTTGGCAAATGGGTGAGTCAGGATTTCAACCGGAACGCAAGTGAAACTCCGATATTTATTTTGGGTCCTTTTGTGGCTGGGTCTGACGGGTTGTGCCAGTCAGACTCGCACTATGGCCGACAGCATCAATCCGAGTACGCCGCAATTCAATGAGCCTGCTTGTCAGCGTTCGTTTGCTTTGGCGCCCATGCATGATGAGATTAAGTTCGCTCGATCGATTGCAACCCCTTCTTTGTTATTGCTCACAGGCGGTGGGTATTTGTTGCCTTTGTTGGGGATGAACATGGGCTTGGATGCGCTTGATCATCTTGATGCGTCTTATGTGTCCAAGGTGTGCGGGGGGATGGCAACACCGAGTCGGAATATTTTGGAGAGAGTGGTGTTGGGGGCGGGGTTTAGTTTGTTCACTGGGAATGTGAAGGTTGGGGGGAATTAGTTTTCTGAGTTTTTTCTGAGCTCGCTGCGGGAGGGTGCATTGGGCAGGTTCCTCATGCTGGAGTATCAGAAATCGTCACCTGCCCAATGCATCCTCCCACAGACTGCGAACAGTCATTTTTGGTTGGGGAGATTGGCAGCCTGCAATCAATGTGGTTCAAGTGAAGCGTTTCGCTCGAAACAAGTTGCAAAGCAAGAGTGAGGGGGCTGACGATTTCTGGTACTCCAGTATGAGGAAGCCCCCTCACTCTTGCTTTGCAACGCTCCCCCTTCAAGACACCAAGCAAATCAATGTTGATCTGACCCCAATTAAATGACCCCAATTAACGCTTCACAACTTGAAGTGACTTAGGGAGGCACTCCACATCGATGCGATGTGCAAACCCCAGAGTTTCGCCATCTGCTGCAACGGGCACCAACTCGGCGCAGTGGAGGGTGGCATTTGAGAAGGCATGGCACTGAATGCGGGTGTGGCCCAGATGTTTGCCAATTAAAAGGCGAGGCAGCATTAGCAGAGTTTGCAAACGGTTGAATGTGCCGCCAATGAGCAAGTTGAGTTGGCCGTCATCGATCTTGGCGTGCGGCACAGCAGGCATGCCGCCGCCATAAGTTGACGTGTTCAGAGAAGACGCCAACAAGCATTGCCCCTCGAAGGCCGGTTCACCATGGATTTCAATTTTCAGGGGCCAGTTTTTTAAATGGACCAACTCACGCAAAGTGGCAAGCAAATAGCGGGGCAGACCTCTTAGGAATTGAGGTCCTGCCAACGCGCGGTTGCCAACGGAGGCATCAAAGCCTACCGCCAAACTTGAATGAAAATAAAAACTTGCATTCTGGTCCAGCACAACACGCCCCATGTCGATGGCGCTAAGTTGGCCTTCAAGCGCATAGGCCAAAGCTTGTTGCCATGACATGCGATGCAAGCCCCATGCGCGGGCACAATCGTTACCGCTGCCATAAGGCACCAAGCCCACCGAGTGTGCACCTCGCAACAAGCCTGGCAGCATTTGATTCAAAGTGCCATCGCCTCCTACGATTACGACGCGTGTTTGAGGTGGCAGCTGCGCAAGAACCTCAAGTGCTTTGTCAATGCTTTCGGGAACAGCAATTTGAGGCTGTTTGTTGTGAGCCGGCCGCGCGCGACACCATGCCTGAACAGGGCTGACAAGTTGCCGTGCCCGTCCCCCAGCCGCATGAGGGTTGATCAAAATGAGTGCAGTCATGAGCTGCATTTTCCAAGCTTGTGGGCTTATGAGGGAGACGTGCAAACCCTGTTCTTGGAATATGCAAGGACAAATAACCTGCTTCAAGCTTAACCTAGTAATAACCCGAATACGCAGGTCTTTAGAATGGTCGCCATTATTAAATTAGATTTTATTTGGGAATTCGCATGTCCAGGTCCACAACACAATCCTACAAATTGACCACCCTCACAGCCGCATGCATCAGCCTTTTGGCTATGACGGCAGTTCACGCTCAAACACCCCCCGCCACTGCACCTGCAGCCGCACCCGCTGCGTCAGGGGCGGCTCCGGCTGCGCCAGGAACACCGCCCGCGGCTCCGGGCGCTTTACGGCCTATGAAAGACTTTTTGAGGGATGCCAAAGCCATCCCTGGCTATTTCACGCTCCACCAAAAAGACGACAAGATCTGGCTCGAAATTTTGCCTAGCCAGTTCAACAAGCCCTTCTTCTTTTCATACAACATTCCCAATTCAGTGGGTGAACGCGGTCTGTATGGCAGTCAAATGGGCAGTTCTAGGTTGGTTGAATTTAAGAAAATAGGCAATCAAATTCAATTGATTGCCAAGAACACTCAGTTCTTTGCACAAGAGGGCACACCGCAAGCACAGTTTGTCTCTGAATCTTTTTCTGACAGTTTGTTGGCCAGCGCGGCTGTGCTCACGCAGCCCCATCCCGACAGCAAATCGGTTTTGATTGAAGCCAACAGTTTGTTGTTTACCGACATTCCAGGTTATCAGACACGTTTGGAGGCGGCATTCCGAATGCCGTTTGCCATTGACGCACGCAACACTTCTTTCTCGGCTGTCAAAAACACAGACAAACTTACAGGCTTGGAAGTCAAGGTGCACTTCTCAGTCCCTAAAATTTCAGCGCCGCCCATCACGCCAGGCCCTGCGCCCATGACGCCACCGCCACGCGCAACCCCAGACCCACGCAGTCTGTTTGTGTCTTTCTATTACAGCCTCATGCCTTTGCCAGAGCCGATGCAAACTCGCATTGCCGATGAGCGCGTGGGTTTTTTTACAGTGGCACGCACCGACTACACCACCGACCTGAACATCAAACCTAGAACGCATTTACTCAAACGCTGGCGCTTAGAAAAGAAAGATGCCACTGCGGCAGTGTCCGAGCCCAAAGAGCCCATCGTTTATTGGCTTGACAAAAACATTCCAGAAAAATACCGCAAGTCGGTTTCGGACGGTGTTTTGGAATGGAACAAAGCATTTGAAAAAGCGGGCTTTAAAAACGCCTTGGTGGTGAAGCAACAACAAGCCACAGACGACTTCAACAACATGGATGCCAAGCACGCATCCGTGCGGTGGTTCACGGGCGCCGATGTGGGCTTTGCCATTGGCCCTTCGCAAGCCGACCCCCGCACCGGCGAAATTTTAGATGCCGACATTGGCATGTCGGATGTTTTTGCGCGTGGCGCACGCCGGGCGGTCATTGAAGACATGGGCCATGTGCTTGGTGCTCACGGTGCCCACGGCGCAGATGGTGAGATGTGCAACCACGCACATTCTGCCGCGCAAGAATTGCATTACGCCCTTGATTTGCTAGAGGCTCGCGGCATGGAGTTGGACAGTCCGCAAGCAGATGCCTTGGCCCAAGCCTATGTCAAAGACGTGATGATGCATGAGGTTGGTCATACCTTAGGTCTGCGCCACAATTTCCGCGCCTCCACGGTGTACGACTTGAAACAAATTCAAGATCCCAACTTCACCAAGATCAACGGCGTGACATCGTCTGTCATGGACTACAACCCTTACAACATTTCACCCAAAGGTGAGAAGCAGGGCGAGTACGTCATGTCCACTTTGGGCGCCTACGACTACTGGGCCATTGAGTTTGGTTACAAACAATTTCCACCTGGCCAAGAGGCGCAAGGACTGGCGCAAATTTTGGCCAAAGCCAGCCAACCCGAATTGCAATTTGACTCCGATGAAGATGCAGGCTTTGGCAGCATGGGTGGTGTCGACCCCTTGGTCAACCGCTTTGACTTAGGTGCCGACCCACTTGCTTATTACAAACTGCGTATGAAACTCTCACGCGAGTTGTGGGACCGTTTGCAAAACATGAACTTGGCCACGGGTGACAGTTATGAACGCCTCACACGGAGTTTCAGAAGCGGCTTCAATCAGCTGAACCGCGTAGCGCCATTGGCTGCCAAATACATTGGTGGTGTGCACATTCGCCGAGAACGCGCAGGCAGCAAAAAAGCGGTGTTTGAGCCAGTGAGTGCTGCCCAGCAAAGAGAGGCATTGGCGCTTATTACCAAAGACTTCTTTGGAACCGACAGTTTCAAATTCAAACCAGAGTTCATTGCCCGTTTGGCCACCGATCGATTCGAGCGAACTGAAGCCGATGGCAGCATGCAAACTTCTGTGGCGCGTTTGGTGGCCGGTGTGCAAAAAGGCATTCTCGATCATGTTTATTCCCCTGCCGTGGCCACCCGCTTGGCCGAAGTGGGAATGAATGTGAACGACCCCAAAGAAACTTTGGGCTTGTCTGATGTGTACGACTCACTCCAAAATGCTATTTGGGCTGAAGCCAAAGCAGGTCAGGAGACCAGCCTCATGCGCCGCAATTTACAACGCGAACAATTGCGCCGCATGGCCGATGTGCTGGTGAAGCCCGCAGGCTCATGGCCAGCCGATGCGCGCAGCATCATGCGTGAAAATGCGCGTCAGTTGGTTGCTACGTTGGAAAAAGCCAATGCCAAACCCGGCTTGTCCAAAACCACGCGTGCGCATTATGCTGATTCACTTGACACTTTGAATGCAAGTTTGAAAGCTTCCATGCAAAGGGCAACGCCTTAAGCCAATTCTGCGTCCTTTGAAGAAGCAGCACTTCAATGGGCTGCGTCTTCATGGAACGCTGAAGCGCACGATGTTTTCTTGCACCAACATCATGGCTGGGGCATTGGAAGTCGCCAAATAAACGTCGTAGACAATTGAGTTGGCGTCACGCACCTTACCGCTCTGGAGAGTCCAGCCACTGGTGTTGACGCGATCGTTGCTGGTGCCATCGATGGCCACTTGATGGTAATTCACGCCAGAGGCGCTAAACGATGTACCTGTGCTGACGTTTTGCCAACCACCTGCGCCAAGTGTGTTCAATGTACTCAAATTGGCCCAATTGCTACCCGCCATGTCTAATACATCTGCAACTCGCAGTGTGATTTGGTTGGCAGCCGTGTCCGTTCGCAAATCAATGCGTTCAATGCTGTTGATCCGACTTGCGCCTTCAATGTTGCCTACTGAGGCGTTGCCGATCAGAGAGAAATCCAAACCCAGTCCGCCAGTGCCGCCCATGCGAAGCGTATCAATGCCGCCGCCGCCATCGATCTTGGCCAGTTGGGTGGTGTTACCGCCAGCGCCATAGTTGTTTTGCAGTGCGGTGATCATGCTGCTGTTGACGGTAAAAATGTCCTTGCCCATGCCGCCTAACAAAACGTCGGCACCGCTGGCCACAAACGTATCATTGCCAGTGCCAGCGGAGAAGCTGCCGCCTGCCAATGTTTGACTGCCAGTGGAGGTGAGGGTGTCGTTGGCGCTGGTGCCTGTATTGTCAACTGCACTGCCGGCTGCAAACGCACCCGTCTTGCTGCCGAAGATGATGTAAGACCGACCTGTTTGAACACCACTGTGAGCTGCGTCATACCCGTGTGCACCCACAATCAAATCGGCCAAGCCGTCGCCATTCACATCCCCAGCAGCTCCTACCGAGTAGCCGCTCAAATCTTGTGCGCCTTGGCCAATGATGGCAAAGCCACCGGTATTGTTGAGAACATCACTCAGGTTGACGTTGGTAGTGGACGCTTTGCCATAGACAACAAAGCTTCGGCCCGCGTTAGCGCCACCGTCCACGGGGCTGAAGGGTGCACCCAAGATGATGTCGGCCAAGCCATCACCATTGATGTCGCCGGCACTGCTCACGCTGTGACCGCTTTGCTCTACAGCCGTGGTAGAAAGAATGGCAAAGCCACCATTGCCAGCCGCAATTTGTCCCAAGTCGATGGTGGCGTTGGCGGTGCTTCTGCCAAATATGACATAGGTTTTGCCACTTTCTCTATAAGCGTTGCCACTGCCCCCAATCACGGCACCAATCAGAATATCACCCAAGCCATCGCCATTGATGTCGCCACCACTGCTCACCGATACACCGCTCATGTCTTGGCCGTTTTCTCCCAAAATCACAAAGCCGCCTGAGTTGTTTTTGATGTTGGCCAAATCGACAGCGGTGTTGCCTGTTTTTCCCAAGATAACGTAAGTGGCACCGGCTTGACTGCCTGCGGTGTCGTTGAAATAAGCACTCACCAGCAAGTCGGCTTTGCCGTCGCCGTTGAAGTCGCCCGCGCTGCTGACCGAGGTGCCGCTTTCCTCGCCGGCTTGCCATCCAGAAATCACAAAGCCCGCTACAGTGCCGCCCACATTACCTAACGAGATGGTTTGCAAAGCTGATAAAGCCGAGCTGCAACCAAGCCAAATTCAGGATCTTTTGCGTTGG
>JACCDG010302353.1_pt1 | contig 13137 bp, 10 predicted proteins | sample 7442471 | NCBI WGS metagenome assembly JACCDG01 (sample SAMN15323444, study PRJNA562643) | freshwater metagenome | isolation source: river surface water | place: USA:Blue River Watershed | collected 2017-08-17 | reverse complement strand
GAGTAACTGGTGGTATAGATACTGGTGTCGTGACTGACTCTACCTCTGCTTCTCCTACAGGACTAGGAGCTGGTTCGATTTTTGATACAGGCACTGGTCTAGGAACCTCGATAACAGGTAATGGTACTGGAGGTTCAGGCGGTGTTGATGGTGAGGATACTACCGCTTCTACTACTTCAATAATGGGAGTAGCTTCTTGTACTGGTTCAGGTTCGGGTTTGGATTCAGGTACTAGCTCAGGCTCACTTGGTGCAACAGGTGCTTCAGGAGTATCAGTAAGGAGTGCTGTGTACGCATCTTCCAGGCGACGCATCGCAGCATCAGCACCTACACCACCACCACCTGTAGCCTTCAGTGCGGTAAGAAGTGCTTGCATGTATTCTCTACCCAATGTCTTATGCGCACCAACAAGTGCGACTGGGTTGCCAACTTGCTCATTAACGAGACGCTTAATCTCAATGATGCGTGCCTTATGTTCATCAAGCGAACGTGGCACTCCAAAAGACTCCTCTCTTGAGGTGGGCGGTACGACAGGTTCAGATTTTGCTATTTCTGATGTGCGTGGTGTTGGCGGCTCAAAAACAGGTGCTGGTGGAACAGCTACTGGTTCAGGTTCGGGCTTTGGCTCTGGTATTGGAGTAGGAGGCGTTGGTGGTTTTGGTATTGATGCTGGCTGTGGTGGCGTTGGAGTAACTGGTGGTATAGATACTGGTGTCGTGACTGGCTTTAAAACTGATTGCCTTACCGTAAACTGTGGCACAGGACGACCCACACGACTTGATCGTGAAGCAGCTGGACGCACTACTTTCTGAGACTGAGAAATGCTTTCGGAATGAAGCGCTGCTGACGCTTGCGATGTTTCCAAGGTTGCAAGCACTGCATCAATCTCATTCTTTAATGCACTATCACCTCCTTGCTGTGCATATCGAAGTACCAGATCTCGAAATACTGCATGTTTTTCTGGTGTTAGTTTTTGTTTTGCCGCACGAAGCACATCAGTAAGCCCCTGCCAGCTACGCAGATCGTACGTGGAACGAGTATGTGACTCATCACGTAAAAGAGCACTTTGTGAAGTACTATTACCTCCCATATTCCTGATTAGTATAACACTCGTATTGCGTGATACTTGAGATGCTATACGTTGATAAGTGATCCTTAACGCGCATAGCGTGCACGGATAGCCGCTTCAACTTCTTCTCGCGGCGTACCATGTTGCATGATAGAAAATTCTCGCACTTGTGATGCGTACTCATGGTCAATGTCTGGTGGTTTGGCCGTACGCATGCTGAATGGTGGCGTTGGTATACCATTAGAGAGCAATCTAAGATATGCATTATGGTTCTCAATATTCATGATGTCATTGCTGGTGAAAACTGGCGCAAATTGTCGTTCAAGAAACGTCGCATCCTCAGGACCAACACGGAAGACTGCCATAGATCCCACGTTGCCAAATACCGCATCACGAATTCTCTCGTCAATTTGTGCGATAAACTGATGCGCAATAGTGAGTCCCAGCTTATATTTGCGTGCTTCTGAGAGAATCGCTGAGATAGAGTTCGTTGTCACATTTTGGAACTCATCTATATAGAGATAGAACGGAGGGAGTGTTTGTGTCACGTCATCAACACGAGAAAGTGCCGCCATGAGTATCTTGCCGACAATAATCATACCGATGAGATTCGCATTAATCTCACCAAGACGGCCTTTCGAGAGATTAACAAGAAGAATCTTCTTATTGTCCATAATCTCACGAAAGTTGAAGGATGAGTGCTGCTGTCCAATGATAGGACGCATATAGTCGTTCGCTGTGAAGACATCAAACTTCGATACAATATATGGCACGATGTTTTCAAGGGATGCTTCACCTCCAGCCTTTGTCGCAATCTCTTTCCAAAATTGCACCACAACTGGATTCTTTGCTTTGCTCAATTTATATGCACGATATGCCGAGTCCGCCATGACTCGTGAAATATCGAGGAGCGTACTTCCCGACTCAGGGTCTTCAAGCACTAACAAGGTTGCATTACGGAAGTATTGCTCAAACATCGGACCCATGGATTCAGGATTTCCGCCATATAGTTTCTGGAATATGGAGAATAATTCGTTCACAACAAACGTCTTTTGTTCGGGGAAACGCGCATCATACTCAAGCATGTTGAGTCCAAGAACGCGTTCAAGATTTGATGGGTCAAAATAGATAACATCATCAATGCGTTCTGGCGGAATCTGTGAAAGCACGTCAACAATATCCGTACCATGTGGGTCAATCATGCAAACACCTGCACCATCCTTAATGTCCTGCGTAATCATGTTCTTAAGGAGCGTAGTTTTTCCTGTACCCGTCTGTCCTATCACGTAAAAGTGGCGTAAGCGATCAAGAGGCGTCATGTATATCTCTTTTGTTGTTGTACGATACACATTTTCCCCAAGGAGGGTACCGTGCTGCGGCATATCGACAGGTGCGGGAGCATACTTCGCACGTGATTGCTTGAACTGTGGAGACGATTCAATACCTTCTGATGGAAAATGAATAATCGTTGCAAGCTCCCTTATTGAAAGTGGTGCAGCGTATACCTTAGTATATTCACGAAATGAGAACGCTTGAAGTATGCGTGTTTTATCACTGCCACTGAGACGACGTGGAAGAAAATGATTACTCTTAGTATTCTCAAACTGATGAAAACTTGATTCAAGTTCAGACATTATCTGTTCAGCACGCTCCTGTGTTTGTGCTGATGCTACAAGTCTAATATTCGTCTGAAGTACGGGAGTCTCAATCTTTGTATTTAAAAGACCTATCAGTTCATTATCAATCGTCTGCTCTGCCTTTTCTTTCTCTCTTTGTTCAGTAGTCTTCGAACTGGAGACAAATTCCTTAAACGACTCAAAGAGTTCACCACCAAGTGTACTCCTTCGTATCGCAACCTCTGCCTTCTCCCCCTTCTCAATACGACTAATGATACCTTTGTAGGTACTCTGTAGTGCTGCTCCTCCGCCCGAGATTACAATCTGTACTGCTGCTCCTCCACCATTACGCTCAATCTTTGAAAATGCGTTTAGAAGTACTGCCAAAGGATCCATTTCAAACGTATCATGCGTACGAAGTGGGTAAGCATGGTGTTGCTTCTGTGCAAGTACTGAAACAACGTTCGCACCATCCTCAACAAAGATATTGTAATCGTTCTGCTGTACAACCAATACCGCATTGGGAAAGAGCGAGTGCGTCTGTTTCTCAAATAGATTTACAAATTCATTCGGTACCGCGACATAGAAGATGATATCGTCACGCTTGTCTGAAACAGCGATTTCAATGGTATATACTCCAGCATTCTTTCCTTGTGAGAGAGTCTGCATACCTGCATAAAACTGCTCCATACCTGAGAAGAGCGCACGCAGATTCTGCGTATCTGCATCATCATGCGTACGCGGTAATGCAACCTCGTATAGCGTCATAGAAAGTGTTCGAAACAACGGCGCATCTTTGCGCAACGCAGCGATTTCACGACCTGAACGAAGTAGCATGATTAACTCACGATGCACTTCGTCAGCAAGAAAAGGATTCCTCATCTTCTCAAGGACTGTGAGTGCATTGCGAATACCCTTCTCTTGCGCAATACGAATAACTTCCTCAACCTTATCAGGAGCTATCTCAACAGCGCTATGTGATTCTGCTGCTGCAAATGGAGAAAGCTGATGCTTTTTATGAAGCACAAGATCAGGCGTATGCTCAGCATACTCTTTGAGTACTTCGCGACCTATTGTCTCACGATGATCAGCAACATCTTCTGATTCGCGATTGAGAACGTCACGCTCGCGGCGCGCAATCTCAGAGCGCAAGAATGCAATCTCCTCTTCAGGGGTAGAGAACTTCTGTTTTCCAAACAACTCCATCACCTCTATGATACGAAACCTGTATGGAAGAAGGAAGGAGATACTATGTACAACTACCGCTTCGTGAGTACTGTACGCTTGTATGTATCAAGATGCTGAAGCGCTTCACCAGTACCCTTCGCGACACAGAAGAATGCCTGATCCGCAAGTGTCGCTTTCACTCCCGTGCGACGCTTTACAAGCTCTGGAAAATTACGGAGTTGTGAAGTACCTCCCGTCATGATGATGCCGTAATCAATAATATCAGATGCAAGTTCAGGCGGCGTATCTTGGAAGACATCCTTTATTGCCTTCACCATGTCACGAAGCTCACGTGAAATAGCACGCACCATTTCGTTCGTCTTCATCTCAGTACTGCGCGGAAGTCCTGTAAGTACATCGCGTCCCTTTATCTGCATAGATAATTCTTCTTCAAGTGGAAGCGCAGAGCCAATACTAATCTTGATATCTTCCGCAGTCTTCTCTCCTACCGCAAGATTGTGTGTACGCTTCACATAGTCAATGATTGCAGCATCAATCTTGTTACCTGCACACTTCACTGAGTTCGCAGCCACGATGCCACCGAGAGAGATTACAGCAACATCGATGGTACCACCTCCAATATCGACAACCATATGTCCTCGTGGCTCATAGATTGGTACACCAGCGCCAATAGCTGCGAGTATGGGCTCCTTCACTACATAGGCATTACGCGCGCCCGCTTTAAGTGTTGCTTCAATCACCGCACGCTTCTCCGTTGAGCTAACACCTGCAGGCACCGATACGAGCACATCAGGCTTCAGAATATTAAAACTGCCAAGCGCCTTCTTCATAAAATAACGAAGCATTGCTTCAGTAACACGATAGTCGGCGATAACTCCGTCTTTCATCGGCCGATACGCGCGAATCGTGTCAGGCGTGCGACCAATCATGCGCTTTGCTTCACTTCCTACCGCGAGGATCTCATTCTGACCAGAGACTGCAACCACAGATGGTTCATTGAGTATGATGCCCTTACCATCAACGAACACCAGTACATTAGTTGTACCAAGGTCGATACCTATTTTCGGTGCAAAACGAAATTTCATGGGACGGGTTCTTATAGTACCCGTAACAAGAGGTATATTCAACCGCCCTAGAAATTCGCTCCCTATAGGAAATCACAACCCTCTCTGGAAGAGATATAGCACACATGCTATATTGCTGGCATATGCATATTGGTAACAGGATAACGGACCTTCGGGAAACACAAGGAATGACACAAGGTGAACTTGCGAAACGACTTGGTACGACACAAAGCGCGATAGCACGCATGGAAAGCGGCAAGCAAAACATCTCAGCAGAGATGCTTAAGAAGTTGAGCTCTGCACTCAAGAAGAATCTCATTACCCTTTCCCCAGGAACCATGAACCTCGAGATACACGGTGGACAAAAAATGCATGGCACAGTGGTCACGAGTACCTCGAAAAACGGCGCCGTAGGACTTCTCTGCGCATCACTCCTCAATAAGCACCGCACCATCTTGCGTCGTGTACCACGCATTGAAGAAGTACATCGCATCATTGAAGTGCTTGAGAGTATTGGTATGCGTGTTGAGTGGAACGGTAGCGATGTAACCCTAACTCCTCCAGCAAAATACGAGCTTGCAAAGATTGACCGCGTTGCTGCACAGAAAACACGCAGTATTGTGATGTTCATCGGACCTTTAATGCATCATCTCCGCAAGTTCTCGCTCCCCCAGTCTGGTGGATGTAAGCTCGGCAGCCGCACGGTACGTCCACACTTTTTTGCACTTGAACGCTTTGGCGTACATATTGAAGCAAAGCACGATGAATTTGCAGTACACGTTACACCTAAAAAGGCTGGCGAGATAATCCTGTACGAATCTGGTGATACCGTGACTGAAAATGCACTCTTGGGTGCAGCCCTTACTCCTGGAATTACCGTCATCAAGTACGCATCAGCAAACTATCAAGTACAGGAGGTTTGTGCATTCCTTGAGCAATGTGGCGTACGCATTGAGGGATTTGGTACCACAACACTCACCGTGCATGGCATAGCATCTATACAGCATAGTGTGGAATACACCCTCTCTGAAGATCCAACAGATACCATGTTCTTTCTTGCGACCGCGATTGTCACGCATTCAACGATAACCATCACGCGCTGCCCTATTGAGTTCCTTGAGATTGAACTTCTTAAGCTTGAGAAGATGGGCTTCAAGTATAAACGCTCTAAAGTGTACCTTTCTGAAAATAAAGTGACGAAACTTGTTGATATCACGACAAAACCATCAAAGCTTACAGCTTTGCACGAGAAGATTCATCCATCCATATACCCAGGACTCAATATCGACAATCTTCCTTTCTTTGCGATTATCGCGACACAGGCAACGGGACAGACACTTATACACGACTGGGTTTACGAAAAGCGTGCACTCTACTTCACTGAGCTCGACAAACTTGGTGCTGAAACCGTGCTTGCAGATCCACACCGCATTTACATCACAGGCCCGACACCACTTCGTGCAACTGAACTCATCTGTCCTCCTGCTCTGCGTCCTGCAACCATTCTTCTTATTGCAATGCTCGGCGCAAAAGGCACATCGGTACTTCGCAATATTTATAGTATTAACCGTGGTTATGAGAATCTTGTTGAACGTCTCAATGAGCTCGGAGCCGATGTCCGATATCTTGAAGAGTATTAGAATGAGTACAGGTCACGTGTATAAATCGCTTCACCCCTAACAACCAACTGTCCTCAGGAACGATTCTTGTGCTTTATCCACATTTTTGGGACACGCGCGCGTATTTGCTAGAATACGCGCATGTTCGTCGTTACGGTGATTCCTTTGCGTCGTGGCTCAATACTTGAAACGCTTTCGTATTTTAGTGCTGATGCATACCCTACAGGCACTATTGTAAAAGTGCCCATCCGTAACACAATGACGCTCGGACTAGTAACGGAGATCTCTGAGGTAAGTGCTGCGAAAGCTGCACTTCGTGCAGCAACATTCTCGCTCCGCAGACTACCAGCACAAACTGATACACAGCACCTAAGCGAAGCTCTTATAGAAACTGCACGTGAACTTGCACGCCAGTATGCCGCATCACTTGGTTCGGTCTTATACAACATGCTGCCAGCCGAAGTTAGCTCTGGCGAGTTCCCGCTTCCCCACACGCATCACATAACACAGACAAAACGTGAAGGCGTACATATACTCCAAGCATCACGTGAAGAACGTTACCGCACGTATCGACTGCTGGTACGCGAGACATTTGCACACGGAGGTTCAGTACTTATTGTCGTACCAACCTCGATTGAGGCAGAGACCCTAAAAGATATGCTTTCCTCAGGCATCACCGATAGAGTGATACTCCTCACAAGCACCATCACCAAATCTGAACTCCGCAAAGGATACACAGCACTTGAAGATTTCTGTACTACAAAACTTATCATTGCAACTACAACACATGCGCTTATTGAACGCCATGACATCACCCTAACTATTATTGAGAGTGCACGGTCGTCTTACTTTAGAGACCAGAATCGACCCTACATAGACTGTCGTGACGCACTCCAACTTCACGCACGACATACAGGACGTAAATTAATCTTAGGTGACCTTCTCGTGCGCGCTGAAGATGAAGCATTGCGTCGTGTTGATCAATACGGAACGATTGGTGATACACCGAAGCGAATCCCGCTTTCAGGTACCCTTAAAATCGTAGAGACAAAAAAGAGCGAACAGGAAGGTGAACGCTTCTCTCTTTTCAAGAGAAGTACACTTGAATCAATTCGTGCTGTCTGTAAGAAGAAAGGTAGGGTCTTTGTATTTGCTGCCCGCCGCGGACTTGCACCTATCGTTGCATGCATAGACTGTGCGCACATTTTCCGCTCCCCACAAAGTGGAGCACCATACTCACTTATCCGTACTCACAAGAATGGTGTAGAAGAACGCTGGTTCGTATGTGGCGCATCAGGTGAACGTATACGTGCGGCGGACACCTGTCCCCAGTGCGGATCATGGCGCTTGAAAGAACGCGGTATCGGCATACAACAGGTCTATGACGAGCTCCACAAGCACTTCCCAAATGCACCTATTATTCTTTTTGACCACGTCACAGCACGTACCTATAAGCGTGCGCGATTCCTTCATGACACTCTTTACACAACAAAGGGTGCAATCTTCCTAGGGACACACATGGCACTACCGTATCTCACTCAATCAGTTGATCTCTCTGTTGTTGCCAACATGGATGCGCTACTTGCCACACCGACGTGGCGACTTGAAGAAGAGAACCTTTCATTACTCCTTCGTCTTCGTGAAGCGACCGAAGGTGAAGTGTTGGTACAAACCCGCACACCTGAAGCACCCGTGCTGCAACATGCAAAGCAGGCAACCGTCGAACAGTTCTACACTGAAGAGTTAGATCTTCGAAAATCCTTCAACTACCCTCCTTTTGCAACCTTTGTACATTTTACGTGGCACGGCACACCTGACCAAGTGAAGCAGATAGAGAATCGAATCACCGCGCTTTTTAATGAATATAGCATCAGCATCTACCCCAACCCCTTCACGCCATTAGATAAACCAATGCGGTACGGGCTGCTCCGTATACCTCGCACTCAGTGGCCTGATGAGAAATTGAGTGCCTTGATACGTGAGCTACCGCCAACAGTCCGTGTAATGGTAAATCCAGACAAGATTGTGTAGAGTATTCGCATGGCAAGACTTGTCCCTGAAGAACATCCCGCACTGCACACTATTGCAGAGGAGGTTTCTGTTGCTGAAATAACATCGGCACATATCAAAAAGATATTAAAAGATATGCGTACAGCACTCGACTCATACAACGTTGATGGTTTTCGTGGTGTTGCTATTGCTGCTCCTCAAATTGGTATTCCGCTTCGCATCTTCCTTGTACACAACACTGACAAGAATGATCCTGACGCACTTCCCGACCTGATTGCTATCAATCCTAGAATAATTAAACTCTCAAAAAAAACACATGTTGTCGGTGAGGGCTGTTTGTCTGTTGAAGAGCGTTACGGTGCCGTAAAGCGCGCAACCCATGCCACACTCCGTGCGTACGATGAGAATGGCAAGGAATATGAACGTGGCGCACGTGGACTTTTGGCACAAATATTCCAGCATGAGACCGACCATCTCGACGGCATACTCTTTGTTGATCGTGCAGAAAAGGTTTGGAACAAAGATGACGCACATGCACAAAAATTAAGTGAGGCGAAGCATACCCATGATGCCTAAAATCGCATTTTTCGGAACACCTGCTATTGGTGTCTACGTACTTGAAGAACTTGAACGCGCAGGCATTGTGCCGTCTTTGATAGTAACCAATCCTGATACGCAACAAGGTCGCAAGATGCGTATGACAGAAACTCTGGTAGCACAATTTGCACGCAAACGAGGCATTACCACCTTAAAACCTAAGACACTTAATGACTCCACTACTCTCGAAGCACTTCGTGCATCAGGGGTAGAACTCTTTATTGTTGCTGCATATGGAAAGATTATTCCTAATGCAATACTGAATCTTCCAAAACACGGAACCCTAAATATGCACCCGTCTCTACTTCCAAAACTCCGCGGTGCGAGTCCTATTCGTTCAGCAATTCTTCAGAATGAATACCCTACTGGGGTAAGCATCATGGTACTGACGGAGGGATTGGATAAAGGGCCTATTGTTGCACAGGAAATCGTGTCTATTGAAAAATCAGCATGGCCCCTCTCTGGTCGTATCCTCGATGAGCATCTTGCACGCGCTGGAGGCGCACTTCTTGCACGTATTCTTCCTGAATGGATTCATGGCAACATAACTCCTCAAGAACAAGACGACACAGAAGCGACATATTCAAGCAAGATTACTAAAGGGATGGCAGAAATAGATCTTGAAGAGGACGCACTAGAAAACCTACGAAAAATACGCGCATTTGATGGCTGGCCAGGAGCATTCTTCTTTCATGAAAAAGACGGAGTGCGTACACGCGTCAAGATTCTGGACGCAGTGCTACGTGACAATGCTCTAGTACTTACACGCGTCATTCCCGAGGGAAAGAAAGAAATGGCATACGAAGACTGGATACGAAATACATAAGCAACTCTCAGTAAAAAGAAAAGTACATCCTTCGAGGATGTACTTTTCTTTTTACGACGCTACTTCCCAAATCGGAGCATTTCTTTAATCGCTCGTCTACCACGTTGCATAAGACTATGTTGTTTGCCACGCACCCGTTGTAGCTCGCGACGCAATTCGTCTCGTACATCATCAATAGCTTGCTCAATCTGCTCACGTGTAGATTCAGCCCGATATAGCTTTCCGTTATTGAAGAAGTTCACTTCAGCCCGATATATCTTTCCTGAGTGATGTTCAGGAGTTCGCTCAAGTTCTATATCGCACTTGGCATCATCACGTTCATGTATGAATTTACCGAGTGGAAGAAATTTCTGATCAAGAAGTGCCAAGAGTTCAGGTGTTGCAGTCATATTTGTTGCCTTGGTACTGATGGGAGGAAATGTCATAGTAGTCTTAGATTACGTTACTAACCACCCTTCGATTCAACACTAAACATTTTACTTGATGAACGATGACCTGTCAGCATCCGCACCCGTTCTGTTCCTACACCATACTGCTGTGCCACCAATTCCCGTATACGCCTATTTGCCTGATTCTGTTCGGCTGGCTCTTTTACCCAAATCATGAGACTTCCCTCTTTCTCTTCCTGTACTCGCTCTTTACGTGCATTAGGTACTACATGGACGTGCACATACATACTCAATAACTATTCACACAACGCATCATTCTTAGTCACATGCACCCGATGCTTACGCTTTTGGGAAACAGTGCCAAAATGCTCCTCAACATATGCCACAATCCTATCTGATTCATAGAACTGTTCGTCACCATCAACAAAGTACGGAGTCTGCTTCTTGCCACCAAGCGCCATAAGCTCATGCAAAAAGGCAGGTGAACTGATGTTCCGCTGTTCATATTCCACTCCATATGCATCCAAAGCTGCCATTGCTTTGGCACTAAAAGGACATCCTGTTTTTACGTAAAGCGTAATCATGTGGGTTATAGTTCTTAGTTGCTTAGCATTACTCTCGTGCACGTTCATATCGTCCCGTAAGTGAAGCTTGCTCAAGTATCATTCCCTTTGCTGCCTCTTCTACCTCATGTAGTGTCGGTATCTTTATAAAATTGAGTGTTCCGCTGAGTGCATAGAGTCTGAAGAAGTAGCGATGCTCTCGATCAGGAGGACACGGACCAGTATACCCAGAAGTTCCTCGCGTATTCATACCAACACTTCCTTCTCCCCCTCCTTCAGGAATACGTTCGATATCACCTGCGATGTTATACATGACCCAGTGATCGAACGTCTTGATACCGCGTGTCTGCTTCACCGACGCTGGTATATCAGGATCATCCATCACAAGCACAAAGGACTTCGTGCCCTCTGGCACATTACTGACATGGAGTTCAGGACTTACATTATCACCATCGCACGTATATTTAGACGGTATAAGTCCTCCGTCTAAGAATGCTGGGGACGTAAGTGTGAGTGACATAACACGTGGATTATCACTACTAACTTCGTGTGGAGCTTCAACCTTCTGATGGAGAGCGATGAACGCTCCCACATAGACGATGGACGTAAGGAGTCCCAAAAGCAGAAAGGCGTGCCTCACCTACTCATTTTATCATATTGCGTGGGGCTATTTTTTCTGTACAATGCACATTACCCTATCTATAGAGAGGGTGCAGAGAAGCCATTCCGCGATAGCTCAATGGTAGAGCAGCTCCCTGTTAAGGAGTTGGTTGTAGGTTCGAGTCCTACTCGCGGAGCCCAGTTGGACAACTAGCTAGTTCGAGGACCGTATTGAACGGTTTTCGCAAGGTAAACACTAGCTTTTTGTCTTCTACAGTAGGGTTCTGAAGTAAGAAGTTGAGAATAGCTCTTTTTTCTTCCACTTCCGAACTTTCAAATATATCTCCAATCCTTCGGGATAGGTTTAGCACAGTGCCTACATGGATATGGTACTCGTGGTCTGCTTTCGTGTACTCGCTTTGTTCAATCTCAAGTTGGTACTGCTGGTCTTTCAACTCTTGCAACTTTTTGTCATAGTCGTCCTTGGTAATACTCTCGTCTAGTCGCATATCCAATAACGCATTGATGCGTCCCTGTACTCGTTTGTACTCGGTCTGGATACGGTTTATCTCTCGGTCGTGGAATATCTTCTCGCCTTCGTTTAGCTTACGAAGTTCTGATACGAGCCGTTCCTGCACTTCCTCGGGAATGCTCGCAAAAGCGTCAAAAACGTCCTGTACGGGCTTCAGGAGCGTCTTTTCAGGTACATATATCCTCTTACATATACCTTTGGCATTCGTGCAACTGTAGTAAATAAACTTACCTTTCTTTATCTCGGGACTCATCAGACAACCGCAGTTTTTACAGGTCAAAAGTCCTCGGAATATGAACGGTTTGGTGTCCAACTGGGACGGCTTCTTTTTTCGTCCTTCTCGGACCTCTTTGCACTTGTCATAGAGGTCTTTGGTAATAAGGCACTCGTATTTATGCGGGTATCGAAGGTTATATTTCTTTGAGTATGCAAAACCATAATAAAACTCGCTCTTCAACATGATTTCAATAACGCTTCGAGCAACTATCTTTCCGTTCTTGCCTTTGAGTTCAAACTTTTTTGCTTCTTTCCAGAGTGTTGTGAGTGAGTGATTTCCTGTTGCGTATAGTTCGAAGAGTTTCTGCACAATATGAGCTGTCTCAGGGTCTGGGACTACATCAGAGCGGGTCCGCTTTTTTGCATCCAACGGAACGCTTTTGTAGCCAATCGGAGGTTGTCCTGTTATCTCTCCATTCCTTCGCTTCTGCTCAAATGCACGCTTGGTATTATCACTGATTGAGTTTGAGAAGTTTTGTGAAGCCGCCACGAGCACGTTGAATACAAAGAGTTCTCCTGCGTTAGAGTTTTGATGTATCCGATTTATCCCATCAGAAGCAAAGTGGAGTTCTATTTTTCCTTCTCTTCGCAATCGTTCAAGCTCTACAATCCCAACAAGAAAATCCCGACTCAAGCGGTCTATTTTGTCGCAACATAAAGCCACAGTTTCTTTCTGTTCTTTGAGAAAATCCACTACTTTCTCAAACTCTTTTCTGACTTCCTTTGAAGCCGACTCGTCAAAAATAAACTCTCGTATCAGCTCGAGGTTGGTACGGTCTATGTAGTTT
>JACCDG011320575.1_pt1 | contig 13140 bp, 29 predicted proteins | sample 7442471 | NCBI WGS metagenome assembly JACCDG01 (sample SAMN15323444, study PRJNA562643) | freshwater metagenome | isolation source: river surface water | place: USA:Blue River Watershed | collected 2017-08-17 | reverse complement strand
GTCACGTTCCTAGCGTTGCTAGTGCTCGTTACAAGAAGGCATTCAACCGCAACACTACAAAGTTCGCTGAGTATGTTGCCGCATTGGTAAAGGGTGAAGACCCAACTGTCAAGGTTAACGCCGCAGCAGTTTACCCATATGACGTGTTGAAGGGTATCAGCTCTTACAGCAACAACTATGGCAAGACAGAATTGGACCACATCGTGGCTCAATGGAACGCTTTGCCAAACTTTGTTGGTGATGCTAACATTCTACCATTGGTAGACGTTAGTGGTTCCATGTGCTGCCCAGCAGGTGGAAAGGGCACTACAACCTGTATGGATGTTGCAGTTAGCTTGGGCTTGTACCTAGCTGACAAGAACCAAGGTAAGTTTAAGGATACGTTCCTTACTTTCAGTTCAGACCCAGAACTGTTGACCCTCAAGGGCAACATTGTGGAAAAGATGAACCAAATGGTTCGTAGCAAGTGGGGCATGAGCACTGACCTCCACGCAGCTTTCGAGAAGATTCTTGAAGTTGCAGTCAAGGGTGGTGTTCCACAAAGTGAAATGCCAGAAATGGTATTGATCATGAGTGACATGCAGTTTAACCAATGTGTTAAGCACGATGACTCTGCAATGCAGATGATCGAACGCAAGTATGCGGCAGCAGGTTACACTGTACCACAAGTTGTTTTCTGGAACTTGAACGCTAGCGATAACGTTCCAGTTAAGTCAGATAAGAGCGGTGCTGCTCTAGTGTCTGGGTTCAGCCCAAGCATCATGAAGGCATTGTTGGCAGCTGACATGAGTGAATTCACTCCAGAAGGCATCATGCTAAAAACAATTATGGCAGACCGTTACAAGTTGGCCTAAGTAGTTTAATAGGCCCTTAGGGGCCTATTTTTTTGAGTTAAAATTATGGAACATAAACAAGTAATCGTTATGCGCAAAGATTTAAACATTCGCAAGTGGAAACTAGTTGCATAAGGTGCTCATGCATCAATGGGTGCAATTTTGGGTCAAATGAAACAGGATGGAAACACTTTAGTTCTAGACTTGAATGATGACCGTCTGGCTCCATGGGTAACTGGAAGATTCAAGAAGATTTGTGTGTATGTAAATACTGAAGCAGAGTTGTTGGAAGTTTACAACACTGCAAAAGAATCAGGATTAATTTGTAGTCTAATTAAAGATGCAGGTTTGACTGAGTTCAACGGTGTGCCAACTTTGACCGCAGTAGCAGTTGGGCCAGACCGTGAAGACAAGATTGATGCTGTGACCAAGCATCTACCGCTTTACTAAGGAGATATCATGAAGCGTACGAGTGAAATAAGAGCCGCAGAGGGCGGCGATGATAGTAAACTATTTGTAAAAGATCTAGCACAAGCATACCGCAAGTTTGCAGAACGCAAGGGCTGAACAGCTCGCCTGATAAATGAATATCTTGGTGAGCTACATTTAGAAATACAAGGTACTGATTTATCCGGCTTGGATAACGAATGCGGTGGACACAGAATTCAACGGGTTCCCCCTACAGAACGGAAGGGAAGGGTTCACACTAGCACCGTTACCGTTGCAGTCATAGACGGCGGCGAACAATCACACACAAGTGAGCCTATACCATATTGCGATTTAAAGATTGAGTGGTATAGCGGGACTGGGGCAGGCGGACAGCACCGCAACAAGCACCAGAATTCTTGTCGGATAACTCATATTCCGTCTGGATTAGTTGCCACTGCACAGTGCCGTAGTCGTCAGAATAGTTTTGAACAAGCAATGTCTGATATTCAGGAAAGGGTTGACAACATAACGCTTTCCCAGTATAATTCCAGCATATCTAACAATCGCCGCGAGCAAGTGGGCTCTGGTATGCGTGGGGATAAAATCCGCACGTATCGTTTTCAGGATGATTCTGTGCAGGATCATGTAACTGGTAAACGTGCCAAATGCAATACTGTGCTCAAGGGCAACTTTGAATTGCTATGGAACTAAAACTGTCGTTAACACGAAAAGAATGGGAAAGATACTTGGCAGAGTTTAACTTTGCCAGTATTAAAAATCCCAATATCCGCCTTGGATATTGGTTTATTCATGACTTCCCAGATATTGCAGATGATCTTAAAGAACATAGTCATTTAGGAGGCAATCCTGGTCACTCACCAAGCATGGACCAAATCCTAGAAGACATGCAAAGCAATCTTGAAGCCAAGTTGTTTATACAAGAGTTTGTGGAGATAACAGAATGAAAGTAATCATCGCGGGCGGTAGAGAAATTAACGACTATGACTTATTACTCAAAGCCGTCCTTAATGCTGGATTTGATATCACTGCTGTTGTAAGTGGTGGTGCTCGTGGTGCTGATGCAATGGGTGAACGCTTTGCTGAAGAAGCAGGGTTGCAATTGTTCAAGTTTCCAGCAGACTGGGACAAACATGGCCGTGCAGCAGGGCCAATACGTAATCAAGTAATGGGTGACTTTGCAGACGCATTGATTGCGTTGTGGGATGGCCAAAGTCGTGGTACAAAACACATGATTGATTACGCAACTAAGAAAGGACTTAAAGTCCATGTGGAGATGACAAATGCAGAATCCGTGGATTCAAAACGTAGCACTGGCTGATATACCCAAAGGGCATCACATTGATGCTGGCTTTAACTCTATGTTGATTCAAATTGTTGATCCAGCAATGGAGTTCCCTACTCCCAAACACCAGTTCCGTGAAACTCACCAGTTTGAGTTTCTTGATCTAGAAAAAGATGACCCATGGGGTGAGGAATTTAAAATTACTGACGAGCAAGCTGCCAAACTTGTTGCTTTATTACAACATGCCTTGGAGCAGCGTATGCACGTTGTCGTGCATTGTGTAGCTGGGGTATGCCGTAGTGGGGCAGTGTGTGAGTTAGGGGTGATGATGGGCTTTAGAGACACTGAAGTCTTTAGAAGTCCCAACTTGTTAGTCAAGCACAAAATGATGAAAGTGCTAGGGTGGACTTACGACGAGAACGAGCCACACACTATTAATGGTATTGAATTGGACAGTGGTTTAATCGTTCCAAAAAACTACGAAGGCGACATTTAAAAGTGTTGTATTAATACAACAAGCCCTGCATTGACAGGGCTTCTTCTTTATGTTATAATTGGCAAAAATAGGAGATCAAAATGAGTTTATATAATACATTGTTTGGACAAAATCCCGATGCAGACCAACTTCTTGGTCTCTTGGGTAAAACTAAAGCAGATTTCGGTCGTTACCGCGATGTGTTTGTGCAAGATGGATGCATAGTTGTACACACACGCAACGGCGGTGGTAACCGTGAAGACTACGAAGATGTTTTTGATGAGATGTCAGATCATGAATGGTACAGTCACGATGCAGACGACGACTTTGACTGCACATACGCAAACATCTATTTTAAAGTTCCAGAGAAGATTGCTGAAACTTTTGTTGGATTAATGAATGAGGGACATAACCCAAAAGAATCTTGGGCCACTCTCATCGGAATGATGGAAGCAAATAAAAAATGACAATTTGGATTACAAGTGACTTACACTTTGGGCACAAGAACATCATGACGTTCTGCCCAGAGACACGAGCACGTTTTAACAATGACGTTGTTTACATGAACAACGCAATGGTAGAGGAATGGAACCACCGTGTTCAACCTGGAGATACAGTTTACATTTTGGGTGACGTGGCATTTATGAACGGCGCAGATGCCGGCAAAATGATGACTCGCTTGAACGGTGACAAAATCTTGGTCGAGGGCAACCACGACCGTAAGACATTGAAGGATGCCACATTCTTCCGTGCGTTTAAGGAAGTACACAAGTACTTGGATATCAACCATGACGGTCACAAGATTGTTATGTTTCACTATCCAATCGCTGAGTGGGACCAAATGCACAGGGGTGCGTTGCACTTTTATGGTCACTTGCACGGTGGTGTAAGTGGTTTGGAAAAGTATCGTGCAATGGACGTAGGTATGGATGCAACTGGTGAAATTGTAATATCTTTGGATAGAGCAATTCGAATGGTTAAAGACAAAGAAATCAAAGGACACCACGTATGATGGACTTAGTTGAAAAGGCTAGAGTATTTGCCACAGCAGCACACGCATCTGCGGCTCAACTTCGTAAGTACACGAATGAGCCCTACATCGTCCATCCTGCTGAAGTGTTTAGCATTGTGAGTGCTGTAGATGGAGCCACTGAAGAAATGATGGCGGCTGCTTGGTTGCATGATGTTGTTGAAGATACTGGAGTTACAAATGAAGTTATTCGAGACATGTTCGGTGAAAAAGTCGCAGAATTGGTTGGATGGCTTACAGACGTCAGTCGTCCGGAACAAGGCAACCGTGCAACCCGCAAAGCAATTGACCGGGCGCACACAGCTATGGCAAGTGCAGAAGCGCAAACCATTAAGTTGGCAGATTTAATCAGCAACTGTGGTAGTATTGTTGAACACGATGCAGCCTTTGCCAAAACTTACTTGGAAGAAAAGCGTTTGTTGCTCGAAGTGTTAACCAAGGGTGACCGAACACTTTGGGAGAAAGCCAATGCAATCGTCTCCAAATAAGTGCTTTAAAGGGTGGGACGATCGAGAAGCCAATCCAGCAGGAAGATGCTGCTGTAATTGTCGCTTTCAAAGAGCAATTACAGCACATCCCTGGAATAAGAATGAGTTGACAAAGGGCCCAATTAGCGTTACAATTGGGTATGGTTGCACAGTTCCAGAACTGCCCAACATAACCTTTTTTGATTTTGAACATAGTATGTGCGAACTGCACGAGTTCAACACTTAACAGAAAGAACAAAATGTTTAAGGACAAGTTAAAAGAATACGTAGAGACTTCCAACTTGGTTAACATGAAGGAAGCCGGCGACGGTATCTATGTTTTGAAGTACAAGAAGAAAGTGTTCTACGATAACTTGTGGAACGAATACATTGCTGAATGTCGTGGGTCTATTGTAGATAAGGATTTTAACTTAGTTACATATCCATTCACAAAGATCTATAACTATGGTATCGAAAAGGAAGCGCCAGTGCTAAAGGACGATACTAAGGTTACAGCATTCCGTAAAGTTAATGGCTTCATGGTTGCTTGTACTTGGCACAACGATGATGTGTTGGTGTCTACTACTGGTAGCACTGACAGCCCATACGTTGATATGGCCAAGGAAATGATGCTGGAACACATGTGTTGGGCAGACTGGCAAATGGCATTATGCAACACTGAGACTCAAGGCATGACCTTCATGTTTGAGTGTGTGCATCCAAGTGATCCGCATATCATCCCTGAAGAAGAAGGTATGTACATTTTGGGGGCTCGTGCAAATGTCTGGAATAGTCCAGTGATCCATGATCCGTTTATGCTACAACAACTTGGTCGCATGTTCAACTGTTATGTACCAGAAAGTGTAACAACTAACATGGCACGATTGCAACAACTGGCCAAGGAGTGCAAGCACGAAGGTTATGTATTCTATACAGAAGATGGTGTGAGTGCTAAGATTAAGTCACCATACTACTTAACTTCAAAGTGGGTTGCTCGCAATCCACGCACAGATAAGTTAGTAGACTTGAACAAGGACATCAAGCATAATCTTGATGAAGAATACTATCCACTAGTAGACGCAATACGTGCTAACATTGTTGAATACACAGCTATGGACGAGCAAGCTCGCCTGGCTTGGGTACGTAACTATATGGAGGCGGCCTAAGGATGAAATGTATGATGGGCCATCTGTCAGTGTCCCTAGAAAACAAACATTGAGTCCTTGGCAAAAATGGTTTGCTTGGCGTCCAGTTAAAGTACACGGCAAACGTGTGTGGTTAAAAACTGTATATCGCAGGGTGGGCAACACGTATGTTGACCACGATAACTGGACTTGGTATCATTACGGTACCTTGTTTGACGTAATCAAAGGTGACGAATGAATTACTTCTTTGAACTAGCGGAATGTATGACGGGCGGTGAAGAGTTTGGATATTCCGGTCGTTACTTTGCAGTGTACAATGCTCGCAAGAGTGCCATAGTTGGTGGCATCAGGTACAGTGGTTTAACACGTAGCTCTGATAGGATATGGATTGAAGAAGATGATGGCAGTGTTCGGTTCTTAAAGCATAGATATAAAGAAGCACGGACTACTGTCGTTGATATGAAAGAATTTTTTTGGGTAAAACTAAAATGTCAAACAGTATGAAGCCAACTTCTGAGTTTCCCGCAGTCATTGAGGCCAAAAAGATTGTGCAAGAGCATATTCGGTACTATAATGACATGATGAAGGATGAAAGTCATCTACCTGTAGAAAAACAAAGCCTAGTTTACCGGTTGCGTAAACGTGCTGAGATTCGTAGGCAAATTCCTGGACGCAAAAGTGTCGAGGAAGGTGCTAGAGATCGTATCGCTGACCTCCTTGAAGAGGCAGCAAGGGAAATTGAACGTTTACATCGAATAATCGCTGATGATTGGAAATAAAATGCCACGCTGTTATCAATTAATTGGAGTCCCGGGTGCAGGCAAGTCCACATGGATTGCCAATCAAGACTGGGCAAAAGATATTCCTGTTGTAAGTACAGACAACTTTGTCGAAGCGTATGCCAAGGAACAGGGCAAGACTTACAACGAAGTGTTTAAAGATTATATGCCTATTGCTGTCAAGTTAATGGCAAACCAAGCATTGATCTGCCAAGCAAATAACTTGGATGTAATCTGGGATCAAACTAGCACAAGTGTTGTTTCTCGCCGACGCAAGTTTAACACTTTGCCAAAGTACGAACACATTGCCGTTGTTTTCAAAACTCCTGAAACAGCTGAATTGGCACGTCGATTGGCAAGTCGTCCAGGTAAAAACATCCCAGATCACGTTATGCGTAGCATGATTGACAGTTTCGAAATGCCAACTGAAGATGAAGGTTTTACCGAAATTTGGTTTGCTGGTTGACAATAGCCTCAAAAGGCTATATAATGTATGCGTGGACGTGAGTGGAATGTATACCTCCCCTAGGGTTTCGGCTCTAGGGGGCTTAAGGTTAACCGATACGGTACCTTTGCAGGTTCGAGTCCTGCCGTCCGCACCATTTTAATCAACACACATACAGAAAGACAGCCATGAAAAAACTTGCAATTTTTGCTTTTTTATTCATTTCAACAAACGCACTGGCGTACTCAAGTACTGAAATCCCGCATCAAGTTTTCAATATATCCAACGTGAACTCTAACGAAATCACTGTAAACATAATTGCTGCCGATAATGTGCAGAAGACGTGCGATGCTGAAAGTAAAAAGCGTGGCTATGGCGGATTCACATATTCCGTTGAAGCATGTTCTTTTTGGAGTGGTAGCACAAGGAACAACACTTGCACCATTGTCCTCCCACGCAATACCAATTTCCACACAATTGGGCACGAGTTTAGACATTGTCTACAAGGTAACTTTCATAAATGATTAGTAGAAGTCCAGAGCGCAATACGTTCCAAAAAGAGGCCTATCTAGAACGAAAAGCCGAGAATAATGAGCCTGTGAATGAGGCTTATTTGGAAATGTGGGAAACACAAAAGGAAATGGATGCCAAGCAGGAAGCAGATCCTGAATGGCAAAAAAATAATCTTGAGTGGGATCTGCGTACTACTGATTGGATTTTAGCTAAAGCTCGTTCTAGAGAATCGTATGCCCAAAATATCTATGCAGCATTGTGCAATATGCGCTGGATCAAGCGTGAAATGTGGCCCTTGCTTAAAGAAGAGTACTGGAGTTGTAGTTGGCGTCACGCTGGTGGCATTGTTGCAGATATGCTACAAAAAGGTGACTACATTGATTGGTACTGTAGTGGGATGCGAGGTGCCAGTGGTTACGACGATGAAGACAGCTCACCGGGATTTGTACCTGAGGGAGTTGTAACTGAAGAAATTGAAAAAGATTTAAATAGACTGGGCTGGATTCCCAGTCCATGGCCAGAAGATGCAGTATAATTACGACGATATATTTGAGGAGATTCCGGGAGATCCGGAAAATATTCTCATGAGAATACCAGATGAAATCCTACAGGAAACTGGTTGGAAAGAGGGAGATGTTTTGAATATTAAAGCAGAGGATGGTAAGATTACCATAAGTAAGAAGAATGGCTAAAGACGATATTATCGAACTTATAGGCAAAGTGGAAGAAGTACTTCCAGGAAATATGTTTAGAGTAAAAGTGGAGAACATGCCCAACACTTTACTCTGCTATATGGGTGGTAAACTCAAACAGCATAAAATTCGCATTATCTTGGGCGATAATGTGAAGTTAGAAGTCAGTCCATATGATTTGACGAAGGGCAGAGTAACTTATCGACTATAATGAATAGCATAATGGAATCTGTTTGTAGTGTTTGTAACACAGTAAGATTAAAAAGCAAACACGGCGTTGGATTCCATACATTGCTTACATTATTAAGAAAAGAATTTAGGTCGTATGGCTTTGAAATAAAAATAAGAACAAAAAGACATACGTACCTAAATCCCGAAGAGTTTTACGTCAATGCATACTACGATGCAGAAGACGACAGTGATCGCGAAATACCAATTGAAGTAGTAATACATCACAACTTTAATCTTGCGCATAACTGGGACTACAAACAGATAACTGAGCTACTAATTCAGGTATTTGATGCGGTAGTTCACGAATTTAGACATCAACGTCAAAGTAGAAAAAGGTACTTCAAGCAATGTTGGTTACAAAGCAACTACTTGGATGACCCAGACGAGATAGATGCTTACTCTATATCAATAGCCATTGAACTGTGTAGAACAATGGGAAAATACCGAGCACTGCGATACATGCATCGATTTAGCAGTCTTGGTAGATTTAAACTCCACGATCATTACGTTAGTCCAAACTTGGGTGCGTACATTGATTTTTTCGGAAACATACACAATCCAAAACTAAAAAAACTAGCCAAAAAAGTCTACGTTAGAATACAGAAGCTTGACACTGACTGCATTTTCGTATAGAATATAATTTTACTCAAAACGATTGCAAAAAATGTCAGAAGAAGTTTACAGCACACAGACTGCTTTAGAATTAGCCTGCGCAGCGCATAATCAAAATAAAGCATATCTTAAAGAAAACAATCCAGTTCTTGCTCCTGACGGCAAGTTGCTTTATACTGAGTATGCAAATAAAGACTTGGTGTTGTTTAATCTTCGAGCTCCCAATGTGCCTGATCATGCTATTGCACCACTTGCGATGAAAGTCACTGACAAAGATCGGGAAATGGCCAAGGATATACGTAAGTTCTTCCGTAGGCTTGCGTTTAGTGCCATTAAAAATGATGATGATTTTTGGACACAAATGAATGTCATCATCACTAATGAAACAATCCCCAAGAACAAAATGGGATTTATTGCATGTCTCCCATCAATGTATTTGCGAGAATACGCAAAGAACTCTTTTGAGCGTCGAATTAAAGACATTACTCTTGAACACTTGGCACCAATTGGTACTGAACTACTTGACTTGGACTGTGAAGTAATTGAGGTAAAACGCTCAAAAAACTATGATGCATGGAATATTTGTGCTATAATTGATAATAAAATGGTGAGCTGGTTTTCCAAGGTTGAGCTTAACCCTGGCCCTTGTGTGCTAATTAAAGGTAAGGTCAAGGATAACTCCTTCCATTGGAAATATCATTGTAACGAAACCAGACTAAATTACGTAAAGGCATTTCAATGAAACAAGAAAACTCAGACTACTTGGTAGCAACTTATCCTAAAATTTTTAGTGGAAAGTATGGTGGATTTGCGATTGATGATGGTTGGTTTAATATTATCAATCATATGTGCCAATTGATGCAATCACACATCGATTGGAGTAATGGTGAATGTCCGCAAGTGGTAGCACAGCAAGTCAAGGAAAAGTTCGGTACACTTCGATTCTATTTCGACGGCGGTGATGCGTATTGTCGAGGTGTCTTGGCAATGGCCGAGTCAATGTCTGGTACAACTTGTGAAAAATGCGGCGACGTTGGCCAAAGTCGCGGCAACGGTTGGATTCATGTATACTGCAATACTTGCGAAGCAGAGCGTGAGATGACAAAATTGCTAGATGCAGGATATGAGCAATGACACTGCCTGACGAACGATACAGGGCAGTAATGCACACTAGGATCTTTTTGCACGAGCTATGTAACTCACAGAAGACTCCCAAAGTTCCCAAACATATCCGTGAAACTGCGAGTTGGCTATTAAGACATTATCCTAGCAAATTCGATATGGACACAGTGTCAAACGCAGCACCAGATGTATTTGCAGAACGAATGGAAGACGTGCAGCGCATGTTTTTAAAATATGAGCAGGATAAGAAAGATGAAGATAAAACTAGTAAGTGATTTGCATTTGGAATTTAGCGACATTAACATCAAAAATGATGAAGGGTGTGATGTTCTTATTCTCGGAGGCGACATTATGATCGCTGAGGATCTGCACGACCATTTGGAAGTTCCTAGCATTTACGAGTATGGTTCATTTGCCGACTTGGGTCGTAAGCAAAAGCGTGTACAGCGTTTCCGTGACTTCTTGAAGCGTTGCTCATTCCAGTTTCCAGATGTTGTGTATGTTGCTGGCAATCACGAATTTTACAATGGTAAGTTCTACGCTGGCATTGAGTACTTGCGTGACGAATGCGCCAAGTACCCTAACATTCATTTCTTAGAACGCGACTGTGTTAAGATTCAAGATGTAACTTTCATCGGCGGTACATTGTGGACTGACATGAACAAAGCGGATCCTCTTACAATGCATGCCATCAAGGATATGATGAACGACTTCCGCATTATTAGAAATGACAAGCGTGAGTACGCCAAGATGAGCCCGCAGGATGTCATTTTGCGCCACCGTCAAACACTTGATTACATTAAAAGTGTAGTTGCTGAACGTGGCGATGAAAAGTTTGTTGTTGTGGGTCATCATAGTCCAAGTTTCCAGAGTGTATCAGAAGAATACAAACACGAAACTTTGATGAACGGTGGCTACCACAGTGACTTGAGTGAGTTTATTCTAGATCGTCCACAAATCAAATTGTGGACACATGGGCACACCCATCACTGTTTTGATTATATGATCGGCGAAACCCGTATTGTATGTAATCCTAGAGGTTACGAAAACGAGGGTTACAGCGAAGACACTGGCTGGAATCCTAACATTGTATTGGAGATTTAAATGGGAACTGAAAACTTAACACCCCCATCTGTTGCACAAATGCTACGGGTTACTGGTGCTAATACTGCAACTTTTATGGAAGAAGTTGCAAAACATATTGACAAACTAGAGTCAGAAATATTAAAATTGCAACAACGCATTGCAGAATTGGAGAACACAAATGGATCAAACTAAACTAATTAATGACTTGGCTTCTGGTCCAGTTGTAGTAACCTTTACAAAAAAAGATGGTTCAGAGCGCATTATGCCTTGCACTATCAACGAGCAGATTATTTCTGCAAGAAGCACATCTGCCTCAACATCCTACAGCCAATACGGTGATACCCTTACTGTATTTGATTTGGAAAACAATCAGTGGCGCAGTTTTCGCATTTCATCTGTCAAAACTGCTTCAACAATTTAAGAAAGTATTAACATGAAAATCGGTCTTAGTTACAGTCGTTGCATTAGAGATATCGTTGACGGCGTCGTGGACATTGACGATGTTTTGGTTGTAATTACACGAACTGACTTCAATCCAAATGACGACGAAGCATGGGGAAGCATTTGGACTGGCTATCGTATGCGCACAGGCTGGAGCAATCCAGAATGGATTGATTATGAAGACAGTGACGAAGACCGATTCCGTAGTGTAAGTATTGAACTTTACGATTCAGGCAAAATGCATCAGCCACGTCAGTTTGGCGCACATCCTCGTCGACTGCCACATATTTGGCTTGAGGCAGTTTTGCCTAGTGAAGAGCTAGACAAGAATCCTAGCGTTAAGGCTGCTTGGGAGAAATTCCAAACATTGGCAGCACTTAGCAATGTTCAACTCAACGATGATCATGTTGCGTGAAATACTTAATTGCATTACTTTGCGTACTGTTAGTGGGATGCGGGCCAAGTCCTGATTATAGACCTGGCAAGCAACCTGATGCAGAGGAAGATCGTACAGCATTTGTTGAAGACGGCTGTGTTATAAAAACATCCAGCAATCTTGTCAATCAACATGTCGTTGGTCCTATTAGAAATCTTGTCAAAGACAAGGAAGATGATGGCGTCAACGGCAAATGCACTGTTCGATTTGACATCACTGTTAACGGTACAGAATACCACTTGACTGAAGAGGAAGAAGGCCTAGAGCAACTCGAAAGCCTTTGCTACTATGCTCGTGAACGAGCACGTAAGAATCTTCTATTAGACTTGGGTGGAGAGTTTAAATCTGAGTCAACTGTTGCGTGTAAGCAACAAGATCGAACTCATTGACATTTCTGTTGACACAGGTGCAGACCTGTGTTATAGTACATATACTTTTAAAACACACAGAAAGAAGGTAATCATGAAAAACATTTTGATTGGTATCGTAATTGGTATCGTTCTTACGACTGTTGGTTTCAGTGGCGTTGCTCGTATTTTCGACAATGGACTGAACAAAGTTCAAGACGTTGCCAAGGAGGCTGCAAAATGAAAACATTTGTTAAACTTATTTTAATTGCAAGCGTTGCATCTTTTGCAGCGTGTAGTACAGTGGCTGGCGTTGGTAAAGACATTACTGGTGCCGCTGAATGGACCAAAGACAAAATGGGAGGCAAATAATGAAAAAACTTCTTACACTTATTCCGCTAATCGCACTACTTGCGGCTTGTGGCACAACTTCAGATCCTTACGAGCGTCGAGCAAATGCTGAACGTGACCGTCAGGAAAAGTATGTGCAAAAAACAATTGATCAAGCACCATCGTGGATGATCAAGACACCAGTTAGCAACAGTGCAGTGTATGCATCTGGCACTAGTGCAAGTGGTGATTACAACATGGCATTCCACAAAGCCAAGTCCTACGCTTATGCAAAAATTTGTATGAGTGCAGGAGGCACCGTGGACCAGCGTTCTAAAATTTACCGTGCAGACACAGAAGCAGCCAGTTCTGAGATGAGTGAACTTATCATTCGTTCAAACTGTAAGGGTGTTGACGTAACTGG
>JACCDG011104588.1_pt1 | contig 13141 bp, 17 predicted proteins | sample 7442471 | NCBI WGS metagenome assembly JACCDG01 (sample SAMN15323444, study PRJNA562643) | freshwater metagenome | isolation source: river surface water | place: USA:Blue River Watershed | collected 2017-08-17 | reverse complement strand
GATCCCACGCGAGGAGATCGACCCGGAAGATCCGTTCGGGCCAGCGCCGCGACCAAACCAAGCCCCGTTCGGCGTCCCAGAGGGGGAGATGATCATCCCTGTCGGAAACGGCATGGGGACCGCAGATAAGGTCCGTGCCGATGTTGCGGGAACTGTGGATTGGGTAATGCGCAAGTACGGCCTGTCGCGCGAAGATGCCACGGCCAGGGTGAGGGAGAAGTGGGAGCAGCAAGAGCGCGGGCGCGTGGTCAGCTCGGAGTCTAGGCGCAGCGGCGAGCGCACGTACATGAACCCGGCCACGAAGCAGTGGGACTACCCGCCGCTGTACGAAGCGATGCCTTTCCCGCTGGACACGCCAGCGCCACGCGACGTCCAAGAGGTTGAGGCTACGCCTGTATCCGACAGCTTCCGCGAGGAGACCGAGTCTACTGGCGGCATCTTCGACTCCGACCCTGACTTCGACTTCAACAAGAGGCCGACTACCTTCGAGGGGCGCGAAGAGTGGCTCCGTCGAGCGGAGGACGTTTTCCACAAGGATCTCGGCGGACAGTGGCCGATGAAGTGGATGGGTGAGCGATTCAGGGAAATCTCCGAAGAAGCCGTTGCGTCGCGCAAGGTGGATCCCGTCATTGATGTGACCACCACCACGCCAGCCCAGGCTCCGCGCGGTCCGTGGACTGACCCGATCATCTCGAAGTCCGGCAAGGTCCACTCCAGGAGCGACAACATCGTCCACATGATCAACATGCCGGACGAGCAGTTCCGCGCCCTGACCTCGCCCAACGACCTGCCCCCGGAAATGGCCGCGAAGTACGCCGGTGGGTCCCGAGGCAACGAGAGGTTCCTGGCTGACCTCCAGATGGCGCTTCGTCGCAGGACCGGCCAGTCGATCGAGACTGGCGGTCAGGGTGACGAAGCTGCCCCTGACTTCGTGATCGGCGAAGAGGGCGCTCGCCCGATGCTGAACGAGTCTCCAGATCCAGCCGACGCTGCTGCCGCCCGTGAGGAGTGGGAGAGGCGGACTGGCCGCAAGGCCCAGGACGAGTTCTACTCCGGCATCCCAGTCCCAAAGGAGATTCGTGACGCCGTCGACAAGATGATGGCAGAGGCATACAGGCTCATCAAGCAGTCCGTTTCCGACGCTGCCTTCGAAGCTCGTGCAAGGGCCATCGGATTCGTTGATGCTGAAATAGAAATGCTGCGTTCAGCAAGGAGCCATTCCGCGAAAGAGATTCTCGACAGCAAGTCGTGGATACCAATTCATCGCGCTGGCATAAGCATCTCTGGAATGCTCGATCCGGTGAATGACTATCGAAAGTCAGTGGGTCACTCTGGGAAGTGGGAAAACGCGAGCAAGGGAGATCATGTCGCCAGGGTGATGATGCTCAACAGCGCGCGATCGTCCGCTCTCTCCAGACTTTCTGGGGGAGAGGGGGTTGCTCCAAAGTTCATGTTTGGTCGACGTGGCCGCAGCCATGGCCAGGGCGAACCACGCATTGCGCGCGGCGAGTCTACCGAAGCTGTCTATGGTCATCGGTGGCTCGGAGAGATCGGAGACGCCATTGAGGAGCTGCGCTCCGACCCGAAGCCGCTGGACCGAACTGACCTACTTGATCAGATCAATACCGCATTCGCGGTGATCGACGAAGACCTCCAGCGAAGCGGGGTTCGGCTTCATGTGCTGAAGGAGGTCAAGGCCGGAAGGAATCCGTCTGCCCCTGAAATGGCAGGTCGCTCGGGCGAGGACATCCCGCACGCGCTGAAGCTCAACTCCAAGCGCAGGGGGCGCTTCGTTGGCGAGAGCGTGGTCACGCCGAAGGAAGTCATTGATTCCGCATTCAATGAGGCAATGAGCGAGGCAAAGACGTACGCGGAGTCCGGCAGGCTTGAAGAGGAGCTTGAGGCGGCTGAAAGGCGTCACGAGACGAGTCGGCAGGCCTTTGACGCAGCCCATGACATCATTCGTGGGTACTGGCTGAACGAGTTCAATGCTGGCAGGCCAGTTGAATACTTCTCCGGCATCCCGATCCCGAAGGAAGTCAGGGACGCCATCGACGCTGCCGTGTTCCAGGGCATCGAGATGGTCAAGAGCGGAGCCAAGGACGCCGCCCTGAAGACCAAGGGCTTCATCGAGAGCGAGATCGCCATCCTGAAGGAGCTGGCCAACGGGAATGACACCTCGCTGCCAGACCTCCGCAACCAGATGATGGTTCGGTACCACGGCTCTGGCGTGTACGAGGAAGAGCCTGGGCGCCTGACCATGGCCGCGGCGATCAAGTCCAGGCTCCCATCGAAGGAGTCGCTCCGAGACTTCTCCACGACTCAGCTGGGGATGCTCAAGAAGGGCATCACTGACCCCGCTGGAGCGCTGGAGGATTCGTACGAACTCACCGAGAGGATCAGGACCAGGGCTGCCAAGGTGCTCAGCCCAGAGGCCAGGAAGTGGCTCTCGGTTGGCCCGAGGAACGACGCGCTGAGGCAGATGCTGGACGAGTACGACAGCTCCGTCCGCGTGTCTAACGCCGAGCTGGTCGACGCTGCGATCGCCACGACCAACATCTCTCCGGAGGACAGCCACGCACTGTGGCTCGTTGGTGAGACCGGAGAAGGCAAGCTCAGCCCCGAACTCCAGGGGGTCGTGGACCTGAAGGACCGCGTGGTTGACGACGCAGCCATGGAGTTGAGGGCGATAGGCAAGCTCTCCCAGGAGACGTGGAACGACTTCCACCGTCAGGGATCCAGGTATCAGCGTCGCTTCATGAGCAAGGAAGGCCTGATCGCCAAGGGCCTGGAGCGCAAGAACCAGCTCCGGCACTCGTACGACCCGTACGCCGAAGAGGCGCTCGACTCCATCGCAAGCGGTCCGGATGGCGTCATCAGGTCGATGACGAAGCCCCGGAAGTACCGGAGCGTCGAAGACGCGATCGCCAACAAGTTCATCACCGACCACCGCGCGACCATCCAGACGATCAGGGAGGTCAGTGCAGTTGCCGCCACGCTCAAGCTGATGCGCGGGATCAAGGAGAAGTTCCCGGAGCTGTGGACCACGGCGCCGAAGGGGCACAAGGGAATCCCGAAGAAGCCACCGGCTGGGTCCAGCTGGGTACTTGCTGACGGGCCTGGTTGGGGCGCGCTCGAGGGGGAGTGGGTCCACAAGGACATCGCCGGATCGCTGTCTCACTTGGTCAAGCCAAGGGAGTCAGGCTTCTACGGATTCCTGAAGTGGACGAACTCGAGGCTCGGTGGCGGCCTGGTCATGGGCTCTCTCGGAACCATCGTGAAGTCGACTGGCTTCGAAGGGTTCATGATCAACATGCGCAACGGCGTCGGCCTGATGCGCCAGAAGACTCTGTGGAAGGACTTCATCAGGGCGTACAGGTCGTACGCGACCACCGGCAAGATCGACGACACCATCCGCAAGCTGATGCAGGGCGGTGAGTGGGAGGTCGAGGCCAGGGACTACAGGAACGCAGTCGACGAAGGACTGGATCCTGCGCTTCGCCCGCAGATGAAGGACGTGACGTCCACCGGGATCAAGACGTACAGCAAGGAGTTCTGGAACCAGTACAAGGCTGTGCTGGAGTCCTACCTGACTGACGTCGATCAGCGTGGCGGTGGATTCTGGGATAGGGCGCAAGCGCGTGGAGAGGCCATGGCTCAGGGAGCCTTTGGCTTCAAGCTGTTCAACATGCTCGGCATGAAGGCCGACAAGTTGAGCGGTCAGGGGATGATCGACCTGGCGAGGTTCCTCGACCAGGGACACAGGTACGTCCTGCTGAAGGCCCTGACGACCGATCCAGGGACGACTCTCCCTCACCAGCTGTACAAGATGGCGACCGGGAAGAAGTACCGACCAGTCTCCGACGACCTCGCCATCAAGCTGGTCAAGGAGAACTTCGACATGCGCGAGAACCCTGCCTGGGTCAACGCACTGGCGGATCACCCGTTCGGCATCCGCTTCCTGCGTCCAAGGTACAAGGCGCTCCACAACGCCGTCGTGCGTGGTGGCGTGACCAGGAACCCGTTCGGCTACGCCGTCGCTGGCAACCTGGCGTACATCGCCAAGGCTGCGTTCCTGGCTACCCACGGTGACGTGGACAACGACGAGCTGAGCAAGCAGCAGCAGATCGCCGCTGACGCCTACAACATCCCGGCGTACGACCTCGCTCCGCTGTTCAGGGACAGCAAGGGTGGGATCGTGTTCGGAGATATGTCGTTCTTCTCGGTGTCCGGGCTGGTGCCCGAAGTCATCACCGGAAGCGAGGGCATGGCCAGGTCTGGCAACGTGGCCACCGACTTCTTCCGCGGTGTCGCGAGTCAGTCGCCGATGCTCCAGGCTGGCATGAGCTTGGCCGGGTACGACGTGTACCGCAACTCGGCTGGCAATGCTCCGGACGTCACGGCGCCGATCAAGGCGCTGACTCCAACGGCTGGCATCATCGCTGCCCTGAACCGGATCAAGACCAACTCCTACTACGAGAAGGAGGGTCTGCAGCCCAGGTTCTCGACCATGGACCAGGCGTCCAGGTTCTTCACCGGAGTCGCCACGATCTACACCGGTGCGCCTGGTTCATCCCTGAACAGGCAGCTCAAGTCTAAGGCCAGGGACAACGCTCAGCGCAGGGAGCACGGGACGCACCAGATCACTGTCGCCAACGAGGGCGACGGCAAGGGAAGGCGTTCACGGCGCCGGCGACGGCGGTAACTGATCGAGGGCGTCCAGCTCTTGCCTGCGGATCCTGATCTGCCGCTCGAGTTCGTTCAGCTGATCCCTGTCCATCATGAAGACGTTCATCTGGATGGCGCTGTCGATCTTCTCCAGCAGCTCCAGGCGCTTCTGATCGTCGAGCCTGTCGAGCGCACCTTCCATGGCGATCGTCAGTGGGTTGACGCCACGGCTCTCCTTGAGCATGGTCGAGAGCTTGATGACCGTGTCGGTCAGATCCCTGCACGCCTGACGGTTCGCTGACTTCGGGGCTTGCCCGATGGCGATGTCGTACAGCGTGTTCCAGACTGCTGGAATGCGCCTGAAGAGAGTCAGCTCGGCATCACCGAGCGCAGTGCCAACGTCGACTCCCACATTCACTGGCGGTTGACTCTCTCCAGGCATTGATCAGTTCCTGTTCTTCAGTACGGCTTCTTTGACCTTCTTCGCGAACCGCTTCTGCTCCATCGTCATGGCGTACCAGACCATGGCGACACCAGCGGTGTAGAGCTTGAGCAGGTCGTCTTTGCTCTCGACCTTCTCCTTGACCTTCAAGAAGATCGCCATCGCAGCGACAGCAAGCTCAGGATTGCTCTCGGTCATGGTCAAGAAGAGGTCTTCGCCAGAGGCGAACTTCTTCTTCACCTCGTTGATGATCTTGCTCGCCTTGTCAACCGCGTCCATCACCAGGCTCCGCGGCTGCTTCGATGACGTCGCCGATCAGTTCGTCGGGGACCTGGACCTTGAGCAAGAACCACCGATCTCCATCCACCGGCGCCGGATGGAGCACGAGTTTCCAGCCTGACTCGATCTTCCTGAACGTCGCGTAGTTGGTCACGTACTCCTTGTGCTTTGCCATTTTCACTCCATGAAGAACTTCGACTTGATTGCTGGGTGAAGGCCAACGTTGACCTTGTCCATGACGGCCCGCTCGGCGGAACCCATGAAGCTGTAGGCCCATGGCTCGACGCCGTTGCCTGAACCGAGCTTTGCTCCAGGCCACGGCCTGGGAACGTCCTGCGAGATCGGGACGTCGTACCAGAAGCCAACTGGTGATCCGGAGACGCCGTACTCGGTGGACCTCTGGACGATCTCCGTGAGGCTTCCGACCGCAGTCTCGATCGCGCCTTCGTTGATCACCTTGTTCAAACGCAGAAGCGCGTGGGCGAGCATTCCGACTTGGAAGACCCGGTAGTGGGGGATGGTGAGTCCATCTCCCTGGGCCTCGTCGTACATCTTCCCGGAGTTGATCTGGGACACGACGTTGTCGGCGTGCCTCACGGCGTAGTCCAGGGCGGCATACGCGACATCGGAGTTGCTCATGGCCATGGCTGCCTTGTAGGCGTCGGTCATTGCCCTGATGATCATGGCAGCGATCCGGCACCTTCCGGTCATCCCGTACTTCTGCCCCTTGGGGTTCGCGAGGTACGAGTTCTTCTGGCCGAAGTACTCGGACAGGTGCTTGAGCATGAGCCCGGCGGTGAGGTCACGCAGCTGCTTCTCGTCGGAGAAGATGTCGATGATGTCGGCGTAGTAGGACATGACGAAGTGGCCATGGTCGTAGCCACTGATCTTCACGCCGCCCTCGCCATTGATCTCCTTGTACATCTCCTTCGGCCGCTGAAGGTTGAACTCGACGTAGTCCTCGGCCAGCTTCCTCAGTCCACCGATGGGCTCGTTGGCTTCCCACCCAAGGTAGAGCAGCGTGTCTCCTGGACATGCGTCCCAGTACGTCTGGGTCATGTGCCTTCCCAGAGGCGCGCTCAGGTGCGTGCTCCAGAACTCAGTGAACTTGTTCGTCACGATCTTTCCTTGCACTTCGGTAGTGCGTTGGTCACGGTCCACCTCGGGACCAGAGACGGCCTGAACTTGGATTCCTCGTACCTCGACTTCAGCTGACCACCCTTGTGCCACTGGCGCCACTTGTACGGTCCTGCGATTGGGTAGTAGACACGCCTGGGTCTGTCATTGATCCAGTCCCATTCCTTGCCCTTCATCCAGTCGATCGACTCGTACTGAGCCGCCCAACCCTCGATGCCGCAGCACGGCGCCCAGATGCGAAGCACCCAGTCCTTGCGTCTGGCATCGAAGGTTGGACGGCACGTCTTGGACCACCTGTGCTCACCGACTGCGTCATCAAAAGGGGATGTCGTCCGCGCTCCCGCTCGGACCTTCGTTCCTCACTGGAGTGCCGCTTCCGCCAGGTCGTCCCTGCCAATCATCCTGAGCGCCATTGCCAGGATCGACTTCTCCCTGTTCATCATGAACATCTGGAGCGCAAGCCTTGCCTCGGGGAGATCCCCCAAGAAGAAGCACCGAATCGGCCATGATCCTCCAGTAGGTGACCTTGGTTCCGTCGTCTCGGCGGCTGACTCGAGACCGGTTCTTGCCGACGACCTGAACCGCCTGTCCGACGGTCAGCATCTTGAACATGGCCTCGGCGGTCTTGCCGTAGCACTCGACGGAGAACCAGTCGGTCTCCGAGTCCTTGGCGTACCCGGCCTTGACCGCGACGCTGAACTCGAGGGCGACGGTGTTCATCGTCTTGCGCACGTCAGAGATCCTTCCGACGTGTCCGATGATGATCTGCTGATTGAAGTTAGGCATTGGCGTTCGCTCCGGTCAGGCCTTCCGCGATCTTCAGGGCTTCGTTGAGCACGACGAGGCTGACCTCGGTGTAGACGGGGTTCGCGGACCCAGCCCTGAACGAGAAGCCGTATTCGTCACCGAGATTGGACAGCTGCTTGTGCGCCTCGGGAGAGCCGCTGACCTTCATCTGCGTCGCCGTGGCGAAGCAGGTGGCAAGTCGAGACTTGAACTCCTGGTGGGAAGAGGCACCGACCCACCCATCGCCATCAGCAGGAATCTGATTCTCGACCGGCTGACTGGCCTTTGCCCCATCAGGCGGTCCAGAGAACTTGGACTGCGAAGGCCGCGGCGTGGAGACCTTCTTGGAGTCATTGATGGTGTTCCCGTGGGCCGTGTTGCCATCATCGTCGTCCATGTCGGCGATGCCGATCAAAGCGCTGATCGAGTACCGGCGAAGGTAGGTGATGGCCGACCCGACCTGCTGGATCTTCTCCGGCTTCGGGATGGTCATCTGTGACTGGAGGAACTGACCCGACGAGTGCATGAGCCTGGCCACGACCGTGAGGTAGTTCACGTTCATGTCGATCAGGTGCGAGACGGCCAGTCCGTTCTTGGCGAGCACCGGTCGGCAGTGGTCCAGGATCTCGGACAGCTCGGCGTACTTGAACGAGTACGAGCCGCCCTGACCGGAGACGTTCACTTGCCGACTCTTGGCCGGGTTCGTGACCTCTCCCTGGAACTTCGCCAGCGCCGCCGACACGAGGTCGATCGCTGGCTCCTTGAATGGATTCGGAATGCTCTCTTCACTCATGGCATCACTCCTTGGTCTTGGTGAGGGACACGTACTGGGTTGTCTTCTTCGGCAGGCCTGCTTCCCACTTGGTCAGCTCCGACCATGCCTCGTAGTTGATCGACTTCAGCTGGGACATCAGGGTGTCGACGGTGCAGCCGTTCCCGGCGCCACGCTCACGCACCCCGAGGATCATGCCGTCGCCGATGGCATCGCCATTGGCCGACCGAACGTCATTCTTGAGCATGTCCATGGCCGCTTCGATCCGCTTCTTCATGTCTCGAAGGCTCATGTAGAGCCACGGGAACTTCTCCCTTGGGACGTCTGGGAGATTCGAGTTGATCATCTGGAGTGCGGTGACCCTGTGCTTCTTCAGCACCGGGCAGGTCGTGGATCCAGGGCAGAACCCACAGTGCGTGGTCTGCCTGTACTGCCTCCGCTCCGCAGCAGTGTCGTACTGATCCATGGCCGTCGTGACGATCTCCTTGATCCTTTCGATCGTCTGCTTGATGTTGATCCTCTCCGTCGACCATCCCCGGTCTACTCCAAGAAGTGGGTTGAAGATCGCCGCGGTGATATCCTCGTAGCCAGAGGCGAGGCCAACAGCGGCGGCGTAGCCCTTGACCTGCCACCTGTTGGAGATGTCGTCGGCGTCTCCGCGCAGCTCGCTGAACTTGTAGTCGACCACTACTGGATCGGTGCCGAGGATCACCAGGTCAGCGGTTCCGCCGACCATGATCTCGTCGCTGATCTTGATGGCCACCGGCATCTCTCCGGCAGCCCCCGCAGGCGGGATGTAGCCGCAAGAGATGATCGGACCAGACACATCAGCCGATGCGACGCCATGCCTTGCTGCGATGTCATCGAAGTCGATCGCGTCTGGGTCCTGGAGCCTGAGCAGCTCGAGCATCGCTTCGTGCCTGGCGCTTCCGAGAGCTGACGCTTCGCTGTTCTCCGACTCCACGCCCTTCGATTCCATCAGCGACGATGGACACATCGCAAGGCGATCGAGCGCCGAGAACCTGATGATCGTTGCCTCTGTCACTTTCTTTCCTTCCTCGCCTTCTGACACAGACCCAGGACCTCCTGGTGGCTGAGCCCGAAGAATGCCGACAGCCTCTCCGTCTCCGACACCCTCTTCTTCCATGGACGTACGGACGGAAGCCGTCGGCCACGGAGGATGGCGGATAGGTTCGACTTGTCGATGTTGAGCTTCTTGGCGAGCCTCGTGAGATCGCCGTTGCCTGGCTTGATCCCGTGATCAAGCAGGATGAACCACCAGTTCTTTGTCTTCTTCAAGTTCGTGGGCACCAGGAGAGGTTGTCCTCCACCACCCCGACAAGGGATGGCTTCGGGGCTCCTGATGCCCACGTTTTACCACGAGTAGTCAGAAGCGTCCACGACCACCGAGGCTGGTGCGGTGCGAAAGAAGGCGATGGCCGTGGACGATGTTGGTGGTGGGTGAAGGACTCGAACCTTCGAAGGGGGTTAACCCGGCTGGTTTACAGCCAGCTGCCTTTGCCGCTCGGTCACAACCCACCGTGGAAGTAGATCGTCAGTGCTTGCTGGTGCTTTCCCAAGCTCAGCTGCGCGTCCCGCCAAGGCGGCACACTGACGATCTTTGAATGGTACTGGCGACAGGAATCGAACCTGTGGCCTGCGGTTTAGGAAACCGCTGCTCTATCCGCTGAGCTACGCCAGTCAGGATGCCCTCTTCTGGACCCTTGGATCAGGGCCAGTGAGCTTGTGGCGAAGTGCGGTGACGATCGAGGAGATGGCCAGCGCGATTGCGCCGATCACACCAATCTCTTCGCCGTCGATCGGGTTCTTCTCGTGGGACGCTCCGACGGCAGAGACCGAGGCCTCGATGCCTTCCTTCACGGCGCCCTTCAGGTCCATGGACAGGATCGCCTTGGACAAGTCCGAGAGGTCCTCAGCCAACGAGTCGATCTTCGCCTGCCCCTCTGGGGAGAGGTTGGCGTAGGTGCTCTGATGCTCGGACAGCGCCGAGCACGAGGACAGGGCCAATGCGAGGGCGATGGCTGCGATCTTCATGGAGCTGCTCCGTTGATGGCTCGACGGCAGTTCTGAATGTGCCGACTGTACCAGTCCGCTGGATCTTCACCTGGGTTCTGCGTGGTGACGACCAGGATTTCCTTGTTGTCGGCGATCCTCTTCACGGTTTCCGAGTACGAACCCATTCGAAGCACCTCCTCGATCAGCCTCCTGACCGACTCAACCTCGCTCGAGAGTGGCCACATCACGAAGCACAGGGCGACCATCGGAACGACGGTCAGCGTGCTCGCCAGTGCTGCCTTGAACCGTTCCAAAGCCAGACCTCATTTTGTAGTCGTCCTGAGCTGCTCTTCGATCGAGGAGATCCTCTCCCTCGCGTCTCCGAGCAAGATTCCCTGCGCGTCGAACTTCGACTCGATCTTCGAGACTGTCTTGTCCACGTCCATCAGCCTCGACGAGAGCTGCTGGAGCAGTAGGTCCCGGTTGTTCATCGACTGAACGTCGCTGGCCCGCTCTGACTGTAGCTTCCCCTTGAACTCGGAGATTGACGAGACGATGTAGAGCGCCTGCAAACCAAAGCCGATGATCGCGCTGATCACCACGAGTACCTGTCGGAGCGTGACCTTCTGACCGGCGAGGTCTGGCGTCTCTCCGGTCATAGTCGATGTCCTTCCTTCGGGCAGTTCGTCATGATCAGACGAGGATATCGGTCATTTCGATCCAGTCAATCTCTGCGTCGCAGATGACTGAGGCCACGAACACCCTCGGCTTCCAGCGAATGGCCTTCCCGCCTCGCTTGACCTTGACCCTTCTCCAGCAGACAAGGACGATCGGTCCGCAATCACGGAGCCAGTTCGTGGCCAATGGCTGCGCCTGGATCTTCTTCATGTGCTCCTTCACGTCCGTGCCGCAGGCCTGAACGGCGACGCAGCCATGAAGCACGTCTCGAAAGACGCCGCCGCTTGGGCTGGAGTCCGGCATTGCGATCGCGTCGATGAACCCGAACAGGTCTCGTCGACACCCGCCACCGGCCATGCCTCGGCCTGGGATCCACTGCTCGACCTTGCCGATCTCGAATCCGTTCCGCCTGAACAGCTCCATGGTCATGGCCAGGGTCTTGGTCGCCATGTCAGGTCTCCAACTCGCTGTTCAGATCCACGATGGCGTTCCTGATCGTGCGAACCCTGTACGCCAGCGAGTAGATCCAGTTCGTCAGCGGAGCCCTTGGCGACTCCGGTACTGTGCCAACGGACTTGCCGATGTCCGCTCTTTCCTTGTTCTTGTTGCGCACGAACTCCAGTCGCTGCTCGAGTTCGCTGAAGAGATTCTCCAGCAGCGTGATCTCCTCTTCTACTGCCATCCTGGCCTTCGAAATCGGGGACATCGAGAGTTCCTTGTCATTGGCCTCCCGCCTTTCGGCGAACTGGCGGATCTCCTCGATGTCGTTCTTGCCGTACGGGTTGTGCGTGCTTCTCATGGCTCTGACTAATCCTCCATCAATCGGTTTTGTTTGCTTCATCGAGCTTCACCAACGCTCGGTGCGGCTCTGTCGATGTCGCTCGCGTCCCGCCTCCTTGCGCGGCGAGCGCGGCCATGGCCATCGACGCACACACGTCGAATCCTGCCTGCATGCCGTTGTCGAATGAGCTTCCGTCACGCTGGAAGTTGGATTTCTTGGCGATGCCTTCCAACGCCTCCCTCAACCGCTCTACCTCCGCGCGCGAGGCAGCGAGGGCGTGGGCGGGGTTGGTGAAAGCAGCGATGGCCTTTTCCTTGGAGACGTACGGACCGCACGCATGGCACGAGCGGCAGAACGCATAGAAACCGTCTGTGTAGTACGTCTCGATGCCGATGCTGGTGTGTCCGCAGCTCGGGCACCTCGGCAGCGCGTCGGGTTGGGGGGTCATGGTGCCTCCCTCGCCGCTTGGAGCGCGGCGTCGATGCGGGCGAGTAAGTCTCGCGCTTCGGTACACGTCGAACAATCGCCGTCCAGGTCGCCGCACATCATGGCGTGCCGCAGATACGAGGTGAGCATCGACACGTCCTTTCCGCGCTCGCTGACTTCCTTCTCCGCCGCCTCGACGCGGGCCTTGAGCGCGGAGAGTTCGGTGCGGGCGGCTTGTAGATGGTACTCGTGGTCTTTTGAGGTCGGAGTCCTGCTAACCATGAAGTCCAGATTCGGCGTGTCGGCGGTCATGGGGTCGGCTCCTGTTCGTTGTCGTTGGAAAGCACCACGGCTGTTCCGTCGTTCTGGATTTCCCACCAACGGCCAGCACGGAAGAACCTTGATCCTGGCATGAGCGTTGGCTCCCGTGCCGCGCGCTCGGCAAACTCCGTGGCCGCGTCATGAATCACGCAGTCGATGATCGACTTCGCTTCAAGTTCGCGCATGCCACGCGCAACGACTGGATCGAGTGGCGGAACATCGGACGCGATGATGATTCGCTTGCGCTTCACTTCCCCACCTCCGCTTCGAGCGCCGCGCAGAGCGGCACCGGCTCCAGCAGCCGGGCGATTCGCTCGTTCAGGTCCATCACTCACCCTCCAAAGCCGCCAGCGCGGCGGCGTCGTCTTGTTCCGTCCAGTTGCATTCGACCGCGATGTCGACCTCGCGTCCGTCGTTCGCCTCGTCGATCAGTCGGCGGTACTTGTCCCGCTGCTCCCGCAGCACGGCCACGAGACGAAGTAGCGCGGGGACGTCCGTCCGGGCGAGGGCGATGAACTTCGCAGCGGGCTCGCCATCAACGTCGGCGACAGGATCGACCTGGCCTTCGTAAATCGGATTTGACGGGTGCCGCTCGACGTGATGCGTCCAGCAGCACTTGTCGTTCGGTTCGTCAGTCGGAATCCACGGCCCAAGCGGCGCAGCATCAGCCCGCCCCGCGATCTCCGCGAGCTTGCGGTCGATGGCGGTCATGGCTGGCCTCCGAACGCTTCTCGCTTCCGCATCTCGGCGACGAGGGCGATGGCGGCGTCGGCAGCAAACTCAGCCACCAGTTCGTCATCCACTTCAGCGGTCCCTTGGTGCGCGAACTCGGCTG
>JACCDG010523690.1_pt1 | contig 13141 bp, 13 predicted proteins | sample 7442471 | NCBI WGS metagenome assembly JACCDG01 (sample SAMN15323444, study PRJNA562643) | freshwater metagenome | isolation source: river surface water | place: USA:Blue River Watershed | collected 2017-08-17 | reverse complement strand
GGAACACACGCTGACCATCTGCAACGTGGCCACAAGCGCCATGGTGCGTGAATGCAAACTGTCTTATGTGACCCGTGCTGGTGTAGAAATCGGCGTGGCATCGACCAAGGCCTTCACCACTCAGTTGGCTGGCTTGTTCTTGCTGACGCTGACACTGGCCAAGCTGCGTGGCCACCTCAGCCCTGAACAAGAATCTGCCCACCTGACAGCCATGCGCCACCTGCCTGCTGCCTTGCAGTCTGTGTTGGCCTTGGAGCCGCAAGTCATGGCTTGGGCTGATTCATTTGCACGCAAAGAGAATGCGCTGTTCCTGGGCCGTGGCTTGCACTACCCCATCGCCTTGGAAGGCTCACTCAAGCTCAAGGAAATCAGCTACATCCACGCTGAAGCCTATCCCGCTGGTGAGTTGAAGCACGGCCCGTTGGCCTTGGTCACATCCGAGATGCCTGTGGTGGTGGTGGCACCTAACGACGCCTTGCTGGAAAAGCTCAAGAGCAACATGCAAGAAGTCAAAGCCCGTGGTGGCGAGCTGTATGTTTGCGCCGATGCCGACACGCACATCCAGGCTGAGCCAGGCATCCATGTGATCCGCTTGCCTGAGCACTACGGTGCACTGTCACCCATCTTGCACGTCGTGCCGCTGCAGTTGCTGGCGTATCACACGGCATGTGCCAAGGGGACGGATGTTGATAAGCCTCGCAACCTTGCTAAGAGTGTCACTGTTGAATAAAGAAAGGCCCCTTCTGAGCTGCTGTTGTTCTTTGCCAATAAAGTCGTAGACAGCGCAATAGAGTCGTAGACAGCGCAATAGAGTCGTAGACGCCGCAATAAAGTCGAAGACGCCTACGCAGCGGCGTCTTCTACCTTGAGTTGAGCCGTGGCATGTTTCAACGACGTTGACCGAGGTGGTCAACGGTCGGCAAACACAGGGCATTCCGCGTAGACGTGCGCCATCACTCGTCAGTGGATGCGGTATTTCCGCCCCTTGTCGGGCGACTTTCTGGCTGGACCTGCGTCTAAGGTCCGCGTAGGCTATGGCGTGCCAAGCCTGCAGCACGGCGTTGTGCATAATCGCCGCCCGCTGCGATCAGAGACGGAAGCCTATGTCTCGATCTGGCAGCTTAGGCTGCCATCGCAACGGTTGCCGGCCCAATCCAGAACTGCAGTGGCGCCATGGCCTGCAGATAATCCGAATGAGGCGTGTCCGTGACCCACAGCGCTGCCATGACCAAGAGGCTGCCAGTTGCTACCGGCAGCATCAGTGGGTGAGGGCCGCTTCTGCGATATCCACTTAGCGCCAGCATGTAGGTGACCAAGGTCAGTGTGATCCAACCTAGCTGATCCGCGATTGCCATTGTGTTCACGGGGTAGCGTGACGCTTGAGCATGAGGCGCAGCGTCCACGCAGTGGCACACATAGTCAGCACCGTGGCCAACACACAAGACGCCAGAAACGGTAGCCATTGAGTTCGCAACTGCGGCCCCAGAGTCAAAACGCCAGAGATCAAGGGAACGAACAACAGCATCAGGTGGCTCAGTAAGGTGTGGCTGGTTTGACGCAATGCCTCGCTCGGCCCTGCCCGTACCAGCAAAGCGGCGAGCAAGATCACCATGCCCAAGAGGCCACCGGGCAACGACAAGCCAGCCTTTATTGCCAGCAGTTCGCCAAGCCATTGCAGACCCAGCAGCCATGTCAGTGCAGAAACCATGCTGTTCCTTTTCAGCGCGGCACGATGAAGGTGCTTCGCTCCGTGACCAGGTTGCTGCTTTGCGCGTCACGGCTGGCCACTTCGAAGTGCATCGATACCGTTTTGCCGGCCAGGGCGGCGGCTTGCGCAGCAGGCAGGCGCACCGCAACTTGCACTTGGCGATCTTCCACTGCACCCAAGATGATCATGGGGCTTTGGGTTACCGCACCTGGCAGACCGCTTACCCCCACTTGCAGGCGCTGTGGTTTGTCGGTCTGGTTCATCACTTGCAGTCGATAGATGTTTTCGACGGCGCCGTCTTCTACAGTTCGGGCCATCACGCCCCTGTCTCGTATCACGTCCACACGGATGGCTGGGCGATCCCACAGTGACCATACCAAGCACAGCAGCAATGCGGCCATGACGCCACCGTAAACGCTCAGCCGGTAGCTCGCCCAGGCCGAAGTCGGGAGGCTTGATGGATTCAGTTCCCGTTGTGTGGTCATGCGGACCAGCCCGCGCGGCTGGCCTACCTTGTCCATGATCTGGTCACAAGCGTCGATACACAAGCCGCAGCCGATGCACGCGGCCTGTGCACCCTGACGGATGTCAATGCCGGTCGGACATACTTGCACACACATCGTGCAATCGATACAGGCTCCTAGTGCTTCATCACCCGATGCCAACCGGCGTGTACCCCGGGGTTCGCCACGTTGGGCGTCATAGGCCACGATGCGTGTGTCTGCATCCATCAGGGCGCCCTGGAAGCGACCATAAGGGCACATGTGCAGACACACTTTCTCGCGCAGTAAACCGGCATTCAGGTAGCAAAATCCGCCGTAGAACAGAGTCCAGAAGGTATCCCAGAAGCCTAGGGCTCCTATTGCCAAGCTGTGCACGAGTTCGTGCATCGGTGAAAACCATCCGACGAATGTCAATCCTGTCCACAGGGACAGCAGCACCCACGTTGCTTGCTTACCGCCACGCCGCCACAGCTTGTTGAGTGACCAGCCCGCCTGGTCGAGCTTGAGTCGCTGGTAACGATCGCCCTCAAAGCGACGCTCCACCCATATGAATAACTCGGTGTAAACCGTCTGAGGGCAACTGAATCCGCACCAGACTCGGCCCCACAGCGTGGTGACCATGAAGAGCCCCATGGCACAGAACACCAGCAGACCTGTGAGGAAAATGAGGTCCTGCGGTAAGAGGATCAGGCTACCTAGGTAGAACCGTTTGGCTTCCAGGTCGAAGCGCACCATCTGTCGACCATGCCAATTCAACCAAGGCAGACCAAAGAAGAATAGCTGGGTGGCGAGCAGGCTTGCCCATCGCCAGCGAGTGAAACGACCACCGGTGCTACGGGTCTGCACCTTGTTGGCGGCCTCCACGCCAGGCAGGGAAAGCGCAGGAAGGATGGGAATGATGCGTCGGGATTCATTCATGATGGTTGCTCACTTCAACAAGGTGCCAGCCCACAAGGCCTCGCGCATGGCCTGATCAAGCACGCTGAGCGGGGTGAGCAGCGTCATGGCATCGTCGGCCAGTAGTTCGTCTTCGCGGAAATACACACGTTCTAGGTGCAGGTCTCCACACGCCGCTTGGCGTCGCATCGGCCCCTTGCGATCCATGTTTGCTCGCAACCCGTCCTCTTCGCTGCGTAGCAGTGTCCAGCCCAGTTGAGGCGTGCTGTGTGGGTCTGAGGTGAACCAAACAGGGCACAACACCAAGTAGCCCGACCACTGCAGGTTGAAGACCTGTTCCAGCCGACCCTGAAGATGCCAGCCTCGGTCCAGCGGGCTGGCTTGTACAGGCGTGGGCGGCAATGCCAGGCCGAATTCAGGGGCCCAGGAAACGGCGCCTGCACGTGTCCCATCCAGCAAGTCGGGCAGAACGGTTTCCCGTACAGCGACGTTGGGTGAATGCACCAGGGCTTCGACGACGAGGCCCTGCGACCATGCCACCCAGCCAGCGGCGGGGTGCCGCTTGGCCAATTGCTGGAGCGCCTTGGCGATCTCGGCCGCGTTGGCGCCTTCTCCCCCCAATCTTGTTGGCACGATCAGGTTGAGCCATCCTGAGGCGATTACGTCTTGGAGCAAGGCCTCGGGGTCGGATTCGATAGGGTGGGCAGCAGGTATCGCATTCATGTCCAAATGGTCGAACAAAGTCATCTGATTCGATAGACTCAGGTTTTCATGAAAATGACCGGATCAGATGGCGGGCATTACAAAGGTGACCCGCTGGCAAAACATGGCAACCCTCTACGAACAATTGGCCGAAGCCCTGGCTCAACGCATCCTGGATGGTGATTTGCAGCCTGGCGAGCGTCTGCCTTCTGTGCGACAGACCTGCGCACAGGCTCAGGTCAGCCCGGCCACGGTCTTTCAGGCATACGATTTGCTGGAAGGGCGGGGATTGGTCGAGGCTCGACCACGATCTGGTTTTTATGTGCGCAAGCATGTACGTGAGCTGTCGACTCAGGCCTCTGCGGAAGTGCCCCTGGCAGATAGCACGGAGGTGGCCATCAGTGAGCTGGTGTTTGACGTGTTGCACAGCACCCGCAACCGCGAGGTGGTGCCGTTGGGGTCGGCCTTTCCGTCACCCACACTGTTCCCTTTGGAGCGCTTGGCTCGTGATGGGGCTCGTGCCATGCGGCGCTTGTCTTCTCAAGCCTTGACGACTGAACTGGTCTCGGGCAACGCCCGTCTGCGTGAGGCGGTGCGGGCTCGCAGCGTGCGCCAGGGACTCAAAGTTGGCGTCGACGAGCCCATCATCACCAACGGTGCCATGGAGGCGCTCAACCTTTGCCTGCAGGCTGTGACCCGCCCAGGCGATGTCGTAGCCATTGAGTCGCCAACCTTCTACGCTGCCTTACAGGCCCTGGAAAGGCTCAATTTGCGTGCGGTCGAGGTGCCCACCGACCCGCAACTTGGCGTTGACCCCGACGGTCTGGCCGAGGTCATCGCACGCCATAAGGTAAGCGCCTGTTGGTTGATGCCCAACTTCCAAAATCCTCTGGGCGCCTTGATGCCGTTGGCACGCAAGCAGGCGGTAATGCAAGTGCTGCAGCGCAGCGGTACGCCCGTGGTGGAAGACGACGTTTATGGCGAACTTCACCATAGCAGCACACGTCCGTTGCCGCTCAAGGCCTTCGACACGGAAGGGCTGGTTCTGTACTGCAGCTCGTTTTCGAAGTGCTTGGCGCCGGGCTACCGCGTCGGTTGGACACTGGCAGGCCGCTACAGCCACGCAGCGCACAAGCTCAAGATGATGAGTTCACTGGCCACGGCGGTGCCCTCGCAACTTGCCGTGGCCGAGTACCTGGAAGAAGGTGGCTACGACCGTCACCTGCGCCAGTTGCGCAAAACCCTGGCTGACAGCCTTGGTCGTCTGCGCCAGATGGTGCTGAGCCACTTCCCCAAGGGCACTCGGGTGTCACGTCCGGCGGGTGGCTATTTTTTATGGGTGCAGTTGCCCGATGGCGTCGATACGTTGGCGCTACACCGCGAGGCGCTAGCTCACGGCATCAGCATCGCGCCAGGGGCTCTGTTTTCAGCAGATCAGCGGTTTCGGTCTGCATTGCGTCTTAACGGAGGTCATCCGCAGGACCCGCGCATCGAAGAAGCAGTCCGGTGGTTGGGTAGGCGACTTGTGCGAACGCATAGTCATCAATGACTGCCATTGCTGACGGGGCCTTACGCAGCGATTGATCAATGCCGCTAGAGGACTAAGCACGTCAAGAGTCTGTTGCATCATGGATCCAATGTCTGCACGCAAAGAAAGTGCGCATCGCAACACGATCTACCGTATCATCATTCCGAATGTCATCGATCCTTCTGAACATCTCCGTCGCCCAGGCGGCACGAGCCCAACGAGCTGCACGAGCCCGTTGGCCGTTGCCGTGCGCTTCACGAGAGATGCAGATCAGATGATTTAAGTATCAGACACTCTCCCCCGAAGGCCACGGCTCACCACCGTGGCCTTTTTCTTTGCCTCCTCACTTTGCAAAAGGCTTGCCATGATCCAAATCCACCCCCCGCTATCCAAACACCTGATGCCCGTTACCGAACGGCCTGCAGAGGTTTTTGTTCGAGGCGAAGGCGCTTGGCTGTGGGACGCGGCTGGCACGCGCTACCTTGATTGGTTGCAAGGCTGGGCCGTGAACGCGCTGGGGCATTGCCCGCCACTCATCACGCAAGCTTTGCAGTCGCAATCGACGCAGTTGCTCACGCCCAGCCCGGCGGTTTACAACTTGCCTTCGATGGAACTGGCTGCGCGCTTGTGCGAGTTGAGTGGCTTCTCGCAAGCGTTTTTTGGCAGCACGGGTGCGGAGGCCAATGAGGGGGCCATCAAGTTGGCACGCAAGTGGGGACGCGTGCATCGAGCGGGGGCGCACGAGATCATCACCTTTGAAAATGGCTTCCATGGGCGCAACCTGGCCACCATGGCCGCCAGCGGCAAGGCGGGTTGGGATCTGCTTTTTCCGCCTCAAATGCCGGGCTTTGCCAAGGCTCGCCTGAACGACATCGACTCTGTTCTGGATGCCATCAACGAGCGCACTGTTGCAATCATGTTGGAACCCATTCAGGGAGAAGCCGGCGTGCGACCAGCCACACCTGCGTTCTTGCAAGCTCTGCGCCAGTTGTGCGACGAGCGTGGTCTGCTGTTGATCTTTGACGAAGTTCAGACCGGCTGTGGTCGCTTGGGTGAACTCTTTGCCTTTCAGAAGTATGGCGTGACACCCGACATCCTCACGCTGGGCAAGGGATTAGGAGGCGGAGTGCCCATTTCTGCCGTGTTGGCCAAGGTGCATTGCAGTGTCTTCGAATATGGTGATCAAGGTGGAACTTATGCCGGCAATCCTTTGATGTGCGCAGTCAGCTTGGCTGTGCTCAATGAGGTCAGTCAGCCAGGTTTTCAGGCGCACGTCATGGCCATGGGGCAGCTGCTACGCGACGGCCTTGAAGCGCTTTCTGCTCGCGAAGGCCTGGGTGAAGTCCGAGGCGACGGGCTTTTGCTGGCTTTGGAGTTGGGGGCAGACATCGCTCCAACCGTCGTTCGTGAGTGCCTAGCTAATGGGCTACTGGTGAATGCTGCACGGCCTCACTGTCTGCGTTTCATGCCGCGCTTGAACAGCACGGTCTATGAGCTTCAACAGGGGTTGGAAATACTCGGCGCTGTCTTGCGTCGATGCTTGGCGCAGCCCGCCATAATCAGCGTCTAACCCCTTTGAGATGCCGACCCTTCACCATGGATAAATGGTTGCTGCAGCAGCAAGTACTGGAACGACTCGCCCAAGACCTGCTCCAAGTTGAGCAGGCGGCGCGAGTCGCCCATGAAACGGCGACTCACGAAGAAAACGTCGCTGAAAATAAGTACGACACCTTGGGACTCGAAGCCGCTTACCTGGCCACCGGCCAAGCCCGTCGTGCCGAGGCTATTCGTCAGGCGATAGCCCATTGGCGCCAATTCCGACCTGGTCCCTACGACGCCAACAAAGGTATTCAGATCGGTGCGTTGGTCTGCCTGGTGGATTCATGCGACAAACGGCAGCAGCTGTTTCTCGGCCCAGATGGAGGCAGCATGAAGCTGGTCAGCGACGCGGGGCACGTTCAGGTCATCAGCACGGACTCCCCCTTGGGCCGGGCTATGCTGGGCAAATGCGAGGGTGATGAGGTGTCGATCCAGATCGGATCAAGCCGACAGCAGTTTGAGGTGTTGTCGGCTCATTAAGCCGCGAGCAAGTTCATACCGAATGGATCGGAAGTGACATGCCCCGGGTTAAGGCCGTGATGACCTCCCTCACAGGTGTGGCTTAACGGAACAGATGGTACAAGCCCAGTTGTACGGCGTGTGACGTTCCATTGGATAAGCGGTATGCGCCTGATTGCCAGTCACTGCTCTTGGACTGGATATACGAACCCAGTACATATGTGTCTGTCGAAAGGGCCGTGCGAAAGTCGATATACCACTCTCGCTCGTTCAAGGATGTAGACGCAGCGGTTGAACTCAGGTGCTCAAAACGCAGGCCGGGCTCCACAATAAATTGGGGTAATACTGCAATTTCTGTTCCCAAGGTGAGTCTTTGAGACTTGCGCAAAGACCCTCGATTTGATCCGTGCATCGACAGTCGAGCATAGGGTTTGAATGGGTTTGCGTTGTCATAGCCAACAGAAAAATGCCCACTGAACAGGGTGCTGGTCTGGTTTGTGTAGCTGTTATCAGGAACCGATGACACCTTGAACTCTGCGCTGCTTGACCAAGCTGATCCCTTGCCCATGTCAAAGCCGCGTTTGAGGGTCAAGCTGGTACCGAGGGAGCCGGACTCATAGCTCTTGAACTGGAATCCGCTCAGTTGTGTCTCTGTCAAGCTCCAGGGAATGGTTTGATAGGACAGTGCTGCATCCCAGTTGTCACCCAATCCGTAGCGGATGATGGCTGCATAGCTGATTTTGTGAAAACGCTCCTCGTAGGGGGTGAGCGTTGGAGTGTGCAGAACATCCCGCTTGGCACGCGAATCCGTTGAGAGCACCATCATGTCAACCTGTCCATCGGCTAGCACATCGGTTGCAAATAGCTTGTCGGCGGACCAGGATGTACCAGGGCTGATAGCGCCTATGGTGCTCAACAAAAATACGCTGATGTGGGCGTTGTGACGAATGGTTGATGACATGACTGCAACTTCCTGAAGGTGGTATTCGTAGAAACACAAAGGCCCCGAAGCTGGAGCGCTGGGGCCTTTCATTTGGGGTGGATAGTTTAAGTGTTTCGCACCATTATCAAATAGCTGGATAGCGCCCGTTGCCATCGGGCCAAGCCGTCAAGACTTCATATCCGGTTTCCGTCACCACGACCATGTGTTCCCATTGCGCGGATAAGGATCGGTCCTTGGTCACAACAGTCCATCCGTCTTCCAGTTCGATGGTTTCTCGCCCTCCTGCATTGAGCATGGGCTCGATGGTGAACATCATGCCGGTCTCAAGCCGGAGGCCGTGCCCCTTGTGTCCGATATGCAGTACCTGTGGCACGTCGTGGTAGATCTGTCCGATGCCGTGTCCGCAGTATTCACGCACCACGCTGAAGCCCTCGCGTTGAGCAACCGTTTGAATGGCATGCCCGATGTCACCCAGATGAGCCCCGGGTTTGACTTGCTTGATGGCCATCCATAAGGCTTGGTAAGTCGTGTCTACCAAACGCTGAGCTTGTGCGCTGGGTGTGCCGACGCAAAACATCCGGCTGGTGTCGCCGTGCCAGCCATCTTTGATCACGGCCACATCAATGTTGACGATGTCGCCATTTTTCAAGATCTTGTTGGTCGATGGGATGCCGTGGCACACCTCGTGATTGACCGAGGTCAGGATCGTCTTTGGATAACCCAGATACCCCACGTTGGCAGGTATCGCGTTCTGAACCTTCACGATGTGGTCGTGACAAATTTGATCCAGCGTTTCGGTGCTCACGCCTGGCACCACATGGGGCTTGATCATGCATAGAACCTCAGCCGCCAATTGCGCTGCCTTTTTGGCCATGACCAAGTCCGCTGCCGAATGGATGGGGACGGTGCGAGCCATCAATGTTTCCCGGTGGCGGCTGTGCGTGTTTTGCTAACGGGTGCAGCCAAGGCTGTGGCCAGATCGAAGCCTCCCGCTAATTCGGATTGAATCAAAAGTTTGCAGATTTCACGGTGATCCAGTTCTGGATGGATCTCGGCCAGCATGCCCACGCGCATCCAATGTTCTGCTTGCGCATTGATGGAGCGGCTCAAAGCATTGCTGGCTACGCGCAAGTTCTCATGCATTGCATCTGAAATTTTGACGATACCCATGGTTGCTTTTGACTTTGAATGAATATACGTAATGTATATGAACCATATGCTTTTGCGTGCCGATTGTCTGGGCCCACTTCAGGGCCTCCGACGCGCGTGGAAAACTGGGCGCCTCGTGCTTTCCCCACGTTCATTTCGGGGGGTTAAAAGACGAGTCAAGTTGGTGCGCATGCGGGCTTCTCTCTGAAGCCCCTTGATCTGCGATACGTTTGGCAACAGGCAGCCTGTGTGCCGGTGCGCCTTCATCCTGGGTTGCAAGGCACACTATTGCACCGAACATCCGCCTTCAAAAGTACACCTCATGCGTCAACGTGCCTTGCCATTGATTTTCAGCCTGTTGCTGACATGTGTGAGCCTGTTCCAGGTCAGTCACGCGGCCGAAGCAGCCAAGGCAACACCTGCTGCTGCCAACAAGTCTGCCCAACGCGCGACACCTGCGGCTGTTGTGCCCAATGCCGCTACGTTGGACGATCGTGTGCAAGCGGCCAAGCGGGATGCCATACAGCTGAACCGTGATTTGCAAGTCTTGGAAGAAGAATTGCTCTACCCCGCCAGCACCCAGTTGGCGGTGTTCGTGTCCCTGGATGTGGGCAAGTCATTCAATTTGGAGTCGGTCCAAATCAGTCTGGATGACAAAGTGGTCGCCAACTATCTCTACAAGCCCCAAGAGTTGCAAGCCTTGCAGCGTGGTGCCGTGCAGCGTCTCTATCTGGCTAATTTGAAGGTGGGTGAGCACGAGTTGGTGGCAACCTTCACTGGCGCCGGTCCTGGTGACCGTCCATACAAACGCAGCGCCAATGTGAAATTTGAAAAGGGCATCGACGCCAAGTACATCCAGCTGCGCATTGAAGACCCCAGCGCCAAGCTACAGCCGGAGTTGGCCGTCAAGGTTTGGCAGTAATCAGCCATGCGTCACTTGCATCGATCATTCGGATGGAGCCTGTTGGCACTGAGCGTGCTGGCCGCTTGGGCTTTGCCCGTTGCCGCCGCACCAACGCCTGACCCCATTCCTGCAAAGAGCATCAAAGCACCGTATTTCGGTGATGTGGCTTTTCGCTTGTATCAGCTCGATGATGCTTCTGCGCTGGCCGCATTGACGACATCGCAGCAGTTTCACCGCCTGGGCTTGCGCGATGAAGAGGTGGATGCTCTGCGTGCCAGCATGCTGTTGGCGTATGGCCAACACCGCGATGCGGGTGAGGCATTTGCCAAATTGTCAGAGCGGGCCACATCGGCCCAAGCCCGAGATCGTGCATGGGTGAATTTGGCCAAGGTTCGGTTTCAGCGTGGCCAGTTTGACTTGGCTGAAGATGCCTTATCGCGCGTGCAGCGTGTGGTCGCTGCCCCATTGGATGAAGAGCGAGGCCTGTTGCAAGCACAGTTGCTGATGGCCCGCGCCGACTACCGTGGTGCGGTGCGGGTGCTGATTGCCTTGCTGGACAAGACCCCTTCGCGCTTTGCCCGCTACAACCTGGGCGTGGCGCAAATCAAGGCTGGCCAAGTGGCCGAAGGCACTGCCACCTTGGACGCATTGGGTAACGAGCCAGCTGATACAGATGAAAACCGCGCGTTGCGTGATCGCACCAACGTGGCCCTGGGTTTTGCTGCCCTGAAATCTCGGGATGCCGCAGCCGCACGACGTTACCTTGAGCGTGTGCCACTGGAGGGGGCCGACAGCAGCAAAGCCCTGTTGGGATATGGCTGGGCTGCGATGGAGCAGCAAGCACCCCAATCGGCTTTGGTGCCATGGCTGGCCTTGAGCAAGCGAGATGCAACCGACCCTGCTGCACTGGAAGCCCGGATTGCCGTGCCATACGCCTACTCGCAATTGCGAGCCAACGGCAAAGCCATTCAGCTATACCTTGACGCCATCCAGACCTTTGAGCAAGAGCGTCAGAACCTGGACACCGCCATCGACTTCGTGCGTTCAGGTCGATGGCTGGAGGCCTTGTCCGCCATCAAGACGGGCCAGGATGACGGGGCTGGCTGGCAACTAGATAGCTTGCCCGATGTGCCGCATGTGGCTTATCTGAAAGGCGTGTTGGCGCAAAACGCATTTCGTGAGGGCTACAAGAACCTGCGTGATTTGCGCGGCTTGAGTCACAACCTGCAAAGCCGCCAAGACCAGGCCTACCAGCTTGAACAAGCCTTGGTCAGCAAGCGCATGACGTTTGACCAGTATGCCAAACGGGTCAATGCGCAAGCGGGTGCTTCAAAGGTGGCCGCCCTTCGCCAACAGGTTGAAGTGTTGACAGCCGACCTGGCTCAAAGTGAGGCCCGTATGGACGGCCTCGCATTTGCCAGCCCTCACCAACGCGACATGCTGGACACCATTGGGCGCCTGCAAGCCATGACGAACAAGTCAGGTGCAGCACCTGAGATCGCCAAGGCGAAAGACCGCGTTCGCATGCTTGCTGGTTTGCTGCGTTGGCAGATCTTTCAAGATGAGCCCACGCGTGTGTGGAAGCTCAAATCTGCCTTGACCGATGCGCGAGAAGCGCTGGCGCAGGCTGACAAGCGAAATGCGGGCATCGCGCAGTTCCTCCGCGATGAGCCAAATCGTCTGGATCAGTTTGATGGCCGTGTTCAAGCGGTCAGCCAAACAGTGCAAACCTTGATGCCCAAGGTCGAAGCCTTGGCCTCAGAGCAGCAGCTTGTTTTGCAAAACATGGCCGTGGCTGACTTGTTTGCGCAAAAGGATAACTTGGCAACGTATTTGGTGCAGGCCCGTTTTGCCGTGGCGCAGTTGTATGACCAGGCCACTGCGGCCAGTAAGTCGAAAAATGGCGTGACACCTCATAGCGCTGATAACCAGGATGCGAACAATGCGCCCAAGCCATAGTTTGACCCTACTGGCTTCCGTGTGCTTGCTGACCGCATGCGGCAGCATGGACAAGGACCGTCAACCCGCTACCTTGCAAAGCTTGGCCAAGGCTGAGCTGTCGGTCACGCCTGACGAGGTTGAGGGCGTCAGTGAAACCCAAGCCATCAAAGCCTACGGGCAATTTTTGGCTACGGCGCCCAATGCCGCGCTGAGTGCTGAGGCCATGCGTCGTCTGGCGGACCTGGAAATGGCCCGTGCCGACAAGGCTAACGGCGAGACCAATGCCTCGCCCGATTACCGTGCCGCCATCATTCGCTACGAAGAGCAGTTGGCATTGCATCCCAATGCCCCCAATCGCGATCAAGTGCTGTACCAGTTGGCCCGTGCACAAGAACAAGCCGGTGATCTGGAGGCCGCGCTCAAGACCTTGACGCAGTTGGTGCAGGAGCATCCTCGCACCGCCTACCTTGATGAGGCCCAGTTCCGACGAGGCGAGTTGGCCTTCAGCGCCAGTCAGTTTGCTGAGGCTGAAAACGCCTATTCATCTCTGCTTCGGACAGGCCAAGCCAACGCCTATCGTGAACGCGCCTTGTTCATGCAAGGCTGGGCCCGTTTCAAGCAGGGTCAGTTTGACGAGGCCTTGCAATCCTTCTTTGGTGTGTTGGACATCAAGCTGGCCAGCAGCCCCGGCTCCACCACCTTGGTCACGCCCAGTACCTTGGGGCGTTCTGAGCGCGAACTGTTGGTTGACACCTTCCGAGGGGTCAGTTTGGGCCTTGCCAACCTGCAGGGACCAGACAGCATCATG
>JACCDG010211109.1_pt1 | contig 13143 bp, 9 predicted proteins | sample 7442471 | NCBI WGS metagenome assembly JACCDG01 (sample SAMN15323444, study PRJNA562643) | freshwater metagenome | isolation source: river surface water | place: USA:Blue River Watershed | collected 2017-08-17 | reverse complement strand
GACGAGATTCAGTAAGATTACGCCCCAAGTATTTATTTCAGTTTTTCCTACACTTTGTGGCTGCACGACCCTGGAGGAGGAGCTTTAGAAATATCACGCGGGTCGCGGTGACCAGCCTACCGGCTGGTCAAGGACAAAATTACATATATATGATAAAGTGATGCGTATGAAAAGCAGTATCGATATAGACGAATTATTGTCCCGCGGCGTAGGCGAATTCATTGATCCGACAGGCGCATTCCGCAAAAAACTACTTGAGAATCCTGAAAAGATTGTCATTAAATTTGGCGTGGATCCAACTAGACCAGACCTCCACCTCGGACATGCAGTCGTATTACGAAAGCTTCGTCAGTTCCAAAACCTTGGCTGTAAGGTGATTTTCCTCGTGGGTGACCTTACGAGCTCAATCGGCGACCCGACAGGCAAAAGCAAAATCCGTCCCGAAATCAGCCAGGAAGAAATTGAAAAAAACATGCGAACCTACCTCGACCAGGTTGGAAAAATTTTGAAGACTGATGAATCAGTTTTTGCCTGGATTCGAAATTCAGATTGGTTCGTATCAATTAATGACGTCGTTGCTCAAGATGGTGTTGCCCTCACTATTGACCTCGAAGGACAGAAAGTAACTACGCCACCGCTCCCGGGCGACAATATTCTCGCAAAAGCTAATGCTTGGGCAAGCAGCCGAATGCAAAAGGGTGGTATTAAAAATTACTCACTCATTAACATTCTCGCAGTGCTCCGCCGCATCAGCCACGGACGTCTCATTGAGCGTGATATGTTCCAGGAACGTATCAAGGCAGGTGAGCCGATTTTCATGCATGAGATGATGTACCCAGTGCTCCAGGGAATCGATTCAAACGTACTTGGAGATATTTACGGATCATGTGATCTTGAAGTTGGAGGAACTGATCAGCACTTCAATATGCTTGTCGGCCGCAATGTTATGGAAATGAACGGCAAGCAGCCACAGGCAGTACTCTCGTTTAAGCTCCTCGAAGGAACGGACGGCAAAGAAAAAATGTCCAAGAGTTTAGATAATTACGTCGGTATTACTGATGATCCTGCAGATATGTATGGCAAAATTCTTTCAATCCCAGACACTTCAATTCTCCATTACTTTGAGCTTTGTACTTATACACCATATCCACGGTTGGAAGAAATTAAAGATGAATTGAACTCTGGCACTGTTAATCCAAAGAATCTCAAAATGGAATTGGCGCGGCAGATTGTCGCTGAATACCATGGCGAAGCTGCCTCTAAGGATGCTGAAAATGATTTTGTAACCAAGTTTCAGAAGAAGGAAATTCCTGATGAAATTCCTGAAATAACAGGACAGGGCTCACTTGCAGATATTCTTGTTTCAAACAACCTCGTTCCATCAAAGAGCGAATTCCGCAGATTAATCGAAGGTGGAGCAGTAACCAATCTTGAAAGTGGAGAAAAGATTACTGACCCAGCATTCGTAATTACCGAAACAGTCACATTGAAGATTGGGAAAATGACGTTTGTAAGAGTAAAAGCACTATAGGCATTCACTACAAAAATAAAAGACCTGAATAATTCAGGTCTTTTATTTTTGTAACTAGCCAATTTTTAGAGCATTCCGTCGCGGTCTTCGATAAGGAAATCAGTATCAAGATCTTCGTCATCCTCCTCTGCCTCAGTCAAAATACCGAGGTCGTCTTCACCGACGATCACATCTTCAACCTCAAAAGCATCGTCAAGGTTTGGGATTGCTTCTCCATCGATAACAGGTTCTTTTATTTCTTCTTCTTCACTCATATGGTGTTTATTTTAAATGCCGCAAGGGCTCTACTACTAACGTGCACATGTTGTAACAAATACCGCAAGGCGCCGCAACACGCCGATCTGATAAAGTTGTGGAAAACTAAAGCTTCTCTGAAGCGCTTGCAGTGAGAGCGATGGCGATTGCATCTAATTCGTCGTCAATCATTTTTCGTTCTCCTTCGATTTTGATCAATTTTGGAACCATCATCATGACCGCCTGTTTGTCTGCTTTGCCGTAGCCTGTAACGGCGGATTTGATTTGAAGGGGAGAATATTCGCAGATTTTCAGGCCGTGTTTTGCGGATACATAGAGTATTGCCCCGCGAACTTCAGCTACTCGCATAGCTGTCGTTTTGTTGGTTTCGAAGAATAATGTTTCAATTCCGAGATACTCAGGCTTGTATTCAAGAACTAATTCTTCTACACGTGCGCCAATAAGCTGCAAATGTTCAGTAAATTCCAGTGACTTCGAAGTTTTGAAACACTCAGAAAAAAGGAGCTTCTCCTTCGAAGATTTTTCTTTTTCTATAATAGCAATACCGAGACGTTCAAACCCCGGATCGATTCCAAGGACGCGCATTACGCTGTCACTTCAAGGTTAGTAAAGACTGCCTGCACCTCATCGTTTTCTTCGAGTTCATCTACGAGTGCTTCAAGTTTTTCTTTGTCTTCATCAGAGAGGGGAATAGTCATTGTTGGCGCCCATTCATTTTCAGTTTTGGTAAAACCCCAAGTGACCGCACCGATGCCGGCAAAGGCGGTTCCATGTTCAGAGAGAATATGTTTGATTTCCTGTGCTGCCTTGTTTCGGTTCGTTGAAAGCGCTTCGATAATAATTCCAACACCGCCTGGACCATACGCTTCGTATGTCATGCGTTCGAATTGCTCGGCAGTATCAGTCGCTTTCTTGATCGCTCGTTCGATATTGTCATTCGGCATATCAACATCGCGTGCTTTTTGAATAGCAACTTTCAATCCAGGGCTTTCTCGGTTGCCGCCGGACTTCTTTGCTTCAAGCGTAATAACGCGAACGAGCTTCGTATAGAGCTTGCTGATCCGATCGCCCTGTGAGGCTTTCTTGCCTTTTTTCTTTTCCCATTGAGAGTGGCTCATATGTTTCCTAGCTTATATCTTTTTGCACAAGAACTCAAGATTTACCTATAGAAATAAAAGCGGGCTGGTGCCCGCTTTTATTTCTCTATAAACCCTTCAAAGCCAAGATGCTCATACGCTTTCTTTGTTGCAATACGTCCTCGTGCAGTTCGTTCAAGCAATCCTTGCTGAATGAGATATGGTTCCACAACTTCTTCGATCGTCGCTTCTTCTTCGCTTGTCGCAGCAGCGATGGTATTCAAGCCAACTGGTCCGCCGTTAAATTTCTGAATAATTGTTTGGAGAATGTTTCGGTCTGATTCTGAAAGTCCGACTTCGTCGATGCCGAGAAGTGATAATGCGAGGAAAACTGTTTTCTTGTCGAGATCTTTCTTGTGTACCTGCGCATAGTCACGGCAGCGTTTAAGGAAGTAGTTTGCTGTGCGGGGAGTGAAGCGAGCGCGCTTTGCAATTTCATCTACACCGTCATCATCAATGTTTACGCCGAGGATTTTTGCTGAGCGGTGGATGATCTTCTTAATTTCATCATGAGAATAAAATTCCAAGCGGAAGACGCCGCCGCCGAAGCGCGAGCGGAGCGGAGCGGAGAGAAGCGCAATTCGGGTAGTGGCGGCGATGAGAGTGAATGGAGGAAGTTCGAGCTGGATAGTTCGAGCGGAAGGTCCTTTGCCAATGATGATATCCAAAACACCTGATTCCATGGCAGGGTAGAGCACTTCTTCCACCATTTTGTTCAAACGATGAATTTCGTCGATGAAAATAATGTCGCCAGGAGCAAGGTTAGTGAGAATTGAAGCCAAGTCGCCGACTTTTTCAATAGCCGGACCAGACGTAATTTTGATCTGGCGGCCAGTTTCGTGAGCTACTAAATGCGCGAGGGTGGTTTTACCCAATCCTGGCGGACCATAGAATAAAATGTGCTCCGCAGGGTGATTTCGCTCCTTTGCGGCAACCAAAAGTATCCTCAGGTGTTCCTTGATTGTATTTTGGCCAAGATTGTCATCCCAAGCGTCATGACGGAGGGTATGATCTAAATGACGATCATTGAAATGATCCTTATTTTCTCCTTTATTTGCAATGGTTTTTTCTTTTTCTTCCATATTACTTTGCTGCAATAATGGGGTAGCACTTGACAAAAAAGTTGAGAGGTGCTATACTGTTCTCAGATCACATTATTAACAGCTTATGCACAGAGTATACCACAACTGCGAGTAGCCCTGTGTTTTTAGTTTATGTATGATGTGGGTCACGTTCACAATATAAGAAAAAGGTATTAATCTCTAAGCTATCAGCTCTTACGAGTTTGTACGTACTCTGACAGGATGACTTGGTTTCGACTGGGGCTCTCCTTGACGGTTGCGATGCATATGCGGCACAGTCGGATATGGATGGTTTGGAGATTAATGCTTTGTTCTCAGAAAGAAAACACCCAGTACTTTTACTGGGTGTTTTCTTTTATGTATTATTCTGTCTCGTAAAGGTCTACTACATTCGAAACTTCTTCAAACGACGTAATACCTCTGACGATTTTGACTACACCATCTTCTTTCATGTCGAGCAGTCCTTGCTTATCAGCAACGTGCTTCACATCACGCTCTGATGGAACAGTGACAATCAATTTTTCCATTTCTTCACTAGTATGAATCGCTTCAAAGATACCGATTCGTCCTTTGTATCCAGTCATGTTGCATTTGTCGCAGCCAACAGGAGAGTAGAGAGTGATTGGCATATCAGGAGTAACTTCGTATGGCTTCAAGTCCTTGCCGAGTTCAACTGCTTTCTTGATGATAGTTCGGAGTAGTTCTATTTGTCGCGCCTCAGGAGCTTCAACTGCCTTTCGGCAATTAGTACAAAGTTTACGACAGAGACGCTGAGCGAGAGAAAGTTTCAACGCGGAAACCAAAATTTTTGGGTTAACGCCGAGGTCGATCAAGCGGGGAACTACACCAGCCGCTGAATTGGTATGCAATGTCGAGAACACCAAGTGACCAGTGTTTGAAGCTTCGATTGCAGTCATAGCGGTTTCATCATCGCGGATTTCTCCCACCATGATAACGTCAGGGTCTTGTCGCATCGCAGCTCGAAGTCCCGCAGCAAAGGTGTATCCTTTTTCGTGTTCAACCTGTGTCTGTGTAATTCCTGTGAGGTGATATTCAACCGGATCTTCAATAGTCATCATCTTTAATTCAGAAGAATAGATTTTCGCTAAAAAGGCATACAGCGTAGTTGTTTTACCGGAACCAGTTGGACCGGTAATAAGTATCAATCCGTTCGGAGCATTGATTGCTTTCATCATGACGTCATACACTTTTGTATCGATTCCCATGTTTTCCAAATTTACGCGGATGGATTTTGGGTTCAAAATACGCATAACGATTCCTTCACCGTATGCTCCTGGAACGATAGAGACACGCATTGAGATTTCGTCTTTGCCGAGGAATATTGAAAATCGTCCATCTTGCGCGATCGCACTTGATGTAAGCTTCATTCCTGACATGAGCTTTAATCGAGAATTTAAAAGTTTATGGATGTCATAGCTGAAATGGTAAATGTCCTGAAGCACGCCGTCCAAACGTAGGCGCAACCGCACGAAGTTTTCTTCTGGTTCGATGTGTACGTCAGATGCATCGATTGAGATAGCACCTGCCAAAATGATTTCGAGAATATGTGAAACCTTGTGCGAGTCTTTTTCAGAGATCAGTTTTTCAATATGCTGCTTGATGTCTTCAGTATTATGGATTGTTTTTCCGAGATCCAGAATAGTTTCGCCAGAAACATCCATTCCTCCGACACGTGCGGTCGTTGCAAGAGAGAGTTCCTTGTAACGGCTCCATACTTTTTCAAGACTTGCTTGTGACACCATATAGTAGGTAGGTGTCATGCTCTTTGCCTGTAATTCTTCGGTAAGTGTTGCGATCTCTGGTCGTTCTGGTGTTCGGATAGCAATATGAATAGTCTTGCCGAGGACTTTGAATGGGGCAACGCCGTATTCGCGCGCTTCTTTTTCGGGTACATAGTGTAATGCATCGTTCTCAACGATCACCGGTGCGAGATCAATATACTGCATGCCATATTTGTTTTCAGCCAGTATGCGAACGACATCCTCTTCCTCTGTTTTTCGGAGGTCTGCTAGTTGCTTGGTTGAATTATCTTCATCGAATTGGACCATATATACAAAGGATTATACTCTCTTTGCACTCTTTTAGCCTAATATCCATGCCCTTGACAATTATTGTATTTGTGATACAATAGGAGCAAAATGAAATCCTGGGCGTTTTCTGCTCATCCTAATATATTTTCCGAAACTTTTTCCTCACTTAAAACAAACAGCCGAAATCATGAACCAATTCTTTTCCAAAATTGTGCTTATACTGCTATTAGCAGTATGCACGCAAAAAACAAACGCACAAACTGACCACAAAAACTTAAATCCCTTCAAGCAAAAAACTGTAAGCCCTGCGAAAGTAGCTATTGCTACCTGGAACAGTGCCGCAGCAAAAGCAGCGAAAGGAGATGAGAGCGAGTGGAAGACTCTTGTTAGTTGCAGTTATGTTGATTACGCTACATTAGTTTATGAAAACCTTGCCGCTGGTGACAACACCATCGTAAAGACAGACATAAACTATATGTTAAGCCACGCAAGCTTAGCTATACGTCATATCAAAAAAGGCGATAAGATTTGGGGCATCAAAGCTGATGGCACCCTTGATTATTACCTGGCTCTATCTGATTTTGACTGCGATGTTCTGGTGTACAAAACCAAGGACGCTGCAGGCACTACAATAGAAATTGATATAGCAGTTTGGGATTGTTTCAATCCTAAAGTGTATGTACGTACAGAAACTAAAGCCGATGTTGTTACTGTTACAAAACATGGCACTACGTATGTTGTGCAAACAGTAGAAAAACCGGTTTACTACAAAGAAGTTGCGCAACAAGCTGGCTACCAGGCCTACTATCAACCAACAGGTATGTATATGCCTGTACAGCAACCTGTATATTATCCGCAAGGGTATATCATGTTGCCGTTACCGCAATGTTTTCCGTTATTTCGCTGCCAACCAGCGTACACATGTTGGTCAGGTGGACAGCAATGCGGAATGTATCCGCGCACACAACAAAACGCGAATATCACTGTTAATGTTAGTACTACTGTTATTGTGAATAACACTAATAACAATACAAACACAAACAACAATGTGGTTACCGTAGACAAACCTCGTCCTGGCCCAACTCGTCCTACCGGTACTATTACTGGTGGTACAGGTGACGGTGGCACTATTACAGGTGGCACTGGTACTGGCGACGGTGGAACTATTACTGGAGGTGTTGGAACTGGAACAGGCGATGGCGGTACCATAACAGGTGCTGACGGACTTGCTTCAAACCAAACTAACGGTACTGGTACTAGCGGAACAATTACTGGCTCTGGTAAAAAAGAAAACGACAACACTGCTGCCTCAAGCTTTGGCAACACTACAGCAATTTCTGCGGCTAAACCCGCAACCAGAATTAACACAACACCAGCAGTTGCAAACACCAACAACACTACTGCAAACATTGGTAACACTACACGTGAGGTTAAAACTGCATCGCAAGATAATCAGTTTTACACACGCAGTGCAGAACAGCGTTTCGAACAGCCAAGACAAAACAGTACTGCGCCTCCGCAGTTAAGTAATGTTGAAGCTAACAGAATGCAAGTTCGCCAAACAAATCCTAACCGTATCAGCACAGCACCACCGCAGTTATATAACCGCGAAGTTGCTCAGAGAAACGATCAGGTTCGTTACGGCCAGCCGCAACAAGTTGATAATCGCAGTTTCGGACAACAACGTGCACCACAGCAACCGAATAATAATCGCGCCAACTATGAACCGCAGCGAGTACAACCGCAGCAAAACATGGATCGCAATTACGGCCAACGTGATGTACGTCAAAATGTTCAACAGCAACCACGCCAACAAAGCCAGCAGCAAGTGAGGGGACAGCAATATTCCCAAAACTACAATCAGCAGCGAGTACAACCGCAGCAGCAGATGCAGCGAGTTGCACCACAACAGCAATCACGCCCAATGCAACAAAACATGGGTATGCCACGTGGAGGTAATGGCGGTAGAAGAGGTTAAGCGTTTGTTTTTGTTTAGGTTTAATTAGATTTGATTTCTATTAAAAAAGCGGTAGTATGCCTAAAAAACATACTACCCTTATTTCCAAGCTCTGAATTTTGAGATTGAGGGCTTAGAGGTGAGTTTATTATTAGGAACGCATTATACTTGACATTTAGTCAAGTAAATGCTACAATACACGTATGAAAAATATTATAACAAAGTACATCAAATACACACTCGTGGCGGCAGCGTTTGCCCTTACGCTTGTTTTGAGTGCCCCGGCTATGGCTGCACCGCAGTTTAGCGCAGGGACAGGAGTACACCCAGGATTGGTTGGGGTACAGGGCTGCGGGCCAAACGCCAGCGGTTGTAGCGGTTCACCATCAGCATATTCACAGAACATCTCAGGCGTACAGCCCGACGGCACTATTTGGGTAATGTTGTATTACAACAACACAGGAACAGGAACAGCGACTAACGCAAAGTTCACACTTTCTCCTCAGTCAACAGGATCAGTGAGCAGCGTTACTTTCAACGGAACTCTTACTGCAGGAAACGGTACTCCAACTATGTCAGGTTCAGCAACAGCTAACCTTGCGCAGGCTCAGAGCATTGGATTTCTTTCAGCTAAAATTTACGGACACAATAGTCAGTTGATCACTTCAACAACAGATGCTAACCAGCTTTCAAACGGTTTGAACATCGGAGATGTTAAAGATTCAAGTGACTGTCCTTCAAGCGACATCTACTGTCATCAGGGTGTAGTGATTGTTTCATATAAAGTTGGAACATCACCAGTTATTCCTACACAGACTTGTCAGATCACAAACTTAACTGCAAATCCTCAGTTTGTTACATCAGGTGGATCTTCAACAATCATCTGGTCAACATCTGGTTGTGCAACTGCAACAATTCAAGGAGGTAACATGTATGTTACAAGCTTGAGCGGTTCTCAGAATACTGGATCACTTCAGGGAAGCACTACATACACACTTACTGCATACGGAACAAACGGTTCACCAGTATCACAGTCAATTACTGTGAGCGTGAATAATCAGCTGTCATGTTTTGTTTCAAACTTCAGCGCGAACCAGAATTATGTTTCATACGGCGGAACAACAACTCTCACTTGGAATACAAGTGGCGCTACCTCAGTCTCAATCTCAGGACTCACTGGAAACTACAACTATAACCAGTCACTCTCTGGTTCAATACAGACAGGCCCTATCTACGGTTCACAGACTTATACTTTGACTGCGAACTGTCAGAACGGTCAGACTCAAGTTCAGTCAGTCACCGTGCAGACTCAGAACAATAACTATTGTTCAATCAACTCTTTCTACGCTTCACCTACACAGGTAGCATCAGGAAGCTCTTCAACTTTGTACTGGACAACAACTGGAGCTACTTCAGTCTCAATCTCAGGACTTAACAATTACTACAACCAGTCTCTTTCTGGATCAGCTTCAACTGGAGCTATCTACGGAAGCCAGTCATACACGCTCACTGCATATTGTCAGAACGGTGGACAGACTCAGGTTCAGTCATTGACTGTTGGAACATCAGCACCAGCACAGACCACTCAGGTTTTCACCGGTGCTCCAAGCCTCGTTTCTCAGAACAGCGCTCGTTTGAACGGTAACTTGAGCCAGTCTGGTGGACTTTCAACACAGGTATACTTCCAGTGGGGAACAAGCCAGAACTATGGATTTACTACTGCTGCTCAGAACGCAGGTTCAGTTACTTCAACTCCATTCTTTAACACGATCACTGGTCTCACAGCTAACACTGTCTACCACTACCGTGCAGTTGCTACGAATTCAAGTGGAACTTTCTACGGAGATGATCAGTCATTCTCAACTCTCCCTCCTACTGCAATCGTTCCTCCAACAGTAGTTACTGTTGTCGCAGGTGTTGGTTCTGGTTCAAACTTGATCGCTCTTGCTATCAACGACAACCAGCAGATCAATGCTTGTGTCGGAAACATGCTTAACTACTTGGTTACTTACAAGAACATTTCAGGACGAACACTTAACAATGTTGTCCTCCAGGTTCTCCTTCCTGAAGACGTTGAATTCCAGAGCTCAAATCCTGGTATCTACAACGCAGCTGACCACACAGTTACGCTTGCAATTGGAACTCTCATTAAGGATCAGGCGGGTAGCATGAACATCAACGGTCTCGTTCTCCGCTCAGCGGTTAATCGAAACTTGATTGTTGCTACATCAACTATCGCTTTCACTAACCCAGTCAATGGTTCACAGGAATCAGCTACTGCATATGGTTTGGGTAATACTACAAACTGTAACTCTCTCGCTGGTTTGGCCCTCTTCGGAAATGGTTTCTGGCCAACTACTTTGATCGGCTGGTTGATCCTCCTCCTCGTTCTCTTGCTTCTCATCTACCTCGCAGTTGTCCTCCGTCGGAACTACCGTCGCCCTGTTGCGTACGTTGCTCCGAACGGTTACAACGCGCAAGCGAATATGAACAACGGTATGAGAAATCAGAATATGAATACAGCGCCCCAGGCTCCACACTACGAGGACATGGACGTGCCTGTATACAACAACAATCATTAAGCCTCCAAACACATTAGTAATTAACATGCCTATGTGACGAACTAATGAATGCCATCATCAACCACCCAATGCCGGGTGGTTTTTGATTGCCGGTAGGCAATCACCGCGACCCGCGTGGTACTTACGAATTCCCATACCAGGGTCGTGCAGCCACTAAGTGTGGGAACAACTGGAATAAATACTCCTCGGAGAAGCCTCGGTATGCACTTTGATCCGCTCGGCCAGCCTCGCGTTCCAAAGTGCATACGTCGGCATCATGAGCAGCTATGAGTCGTATGTGCAGAGACTGATAGTTGTGCCAGTAATCAATACATATGCTATTCTTTTTATATGAAAAAAGTCTTTACTGAAAATGAAATCCCGGCGATCGCTGAATTAGTAATTCAGTACATCGTAAAACATAAGAACAAAGACGGGGCGACGATTGTTGCTTTGTCAGGGGATTTGGGTGCGGGGAAGACGACGGTGACGAAGGAGATTGCCAATTTGCTTGGGATTAAAGACAAGGTGATTAGTCCGACGTTTGTACTACTCAAGAGCTACAAGCTTTCTAAAAAAGACTGGAAACAGTTTCATCATATTGATGCGTATCGGTTAGAGGCACCGAAAGAAATTTCTAAGCTCGGCTGGGAGAAGCTGACGGGGGACGCGGGGAATGTGATCTTCTTGGAATGGCCGGAGCAGATCGAGGGATTGCTGCCGAAGAAACATATCTCTATTTCGTTGAAGCATAAAAGCGAGACGAAGCGGGAAATTACTTTGAAATAGGTTTTTTATTGTCTCTCCGATGCGCTATAGTGTATCTATGTCCGCAAAAAGCTCTGATAAAAACTCGAAAAAACGCCTTATTTTGCTTGATTCCCACGCGATTATTCATCGCGCCTATCATGCGCTACCAGACTTCAGTTCGTCTGCTGGTGCGCCTACAGGAGCTCTGTACGGCCTCTCTACCATGCTTATCAAGATCATCTCCGATCTCAAGCCTGACTATATCGTCGCTTGTTATGACCTTCCTGAGCCGACATTCCGCCATGCTGCATATGATGCCTATAAGGCGGGACGAGCAAAGACCGACGAGGCACTTATTGCCCAGCTTATTTCTTCACGAAGGATTTTTGAAGCATTTAATATTCCGATTTATGACAAGCCAGGTTTTGAAGCCGACGACATTTTGGGAACGATTGTTGAGGAATTGAAAGACTCCAAAGATGTCGAAATTGTAATCGCATCAGGTGATATGGATACGATGCAGTTAATCGACAAGAAAAAAGTACAGGTGTTTACGCTCAAAAAAGGATTGAACGATACGATTCTCTATGATGAAGAAGCGGTTCTTCAGCGCTTTGGTTTCAAGCCGGAACTGCTTCCTGACTACAAAGGACTTCGAGGCGATCCTTCTGACAATATTATCGGAATCGCCGGCATTGGAGAAAAAACTGCTACGACATTGATAACTTCGTTTGGCACAATTGAAAATCTATATAAGCTCCTTAAAAAGAATCCTGAAAAAGTAAAAGAAGCAGGAATCACCGATCGTATTTTAAAGCTACTGCAAGACGGGGAAGAGGAAGCGCTATTTTCAAAAACATTGGCTACCATCCGTCGCGATGCACCGATTGACTTCAAGCTTCCAGAAAAGAAATTCAAGGAAAACCTTTCAGTTATGCAAATCGAAGCGCTCTTTCGTGAATTGGAATTTAGAAGCTTGATCGAGCGAGTGAAGCGACTTTTGAGCGGTGAAGTTATTGTCGATAAAAAAACACAGACAAAAGCACCAGAAGTTTCCGCTGAAGAAGTGGCTGCTGATCCTAAGCTCGTAAAAAAGCTCGCTATCGGCATGTGGCTTTTGAATTCCGATCTCAATAATATTTCAGCAGATGATATTCTTCATTTCCAGAATGCAGGAAGTTTCGAAGTCGCCGAAGAAAAAATCGAAAAAGCCTTGAAAGATAACAATCTTTGGCATGTGTATACAAATATTGAGCTGCCGCTTATTCCGATTCTCGACAATATGAAAAAGCAGGGAGTAATGGTTGATTTAGATTACTTAAAAAAGCTTTCTGACGAATACCACAAAGAACTTTCTGTTTTAGAAAAATCAATATATAAGCACGCAGGAAAAGAATTCAATATTAATTCTCCGAAACAGCTTGGTGATATTTTGTTTGATGAGATGGGGCTCGTATCTAGTGATGGCAAGAAGCTAAAGAAGACGGCCGGCGGAGCTCGATCAACTCGCGAGAGCGAGTTAGAGAAACTGCGCGACGCCCACCCTATTGTCGGAGAAATATTTAAATACCGCGAGCTTCAAAAATTGCTTTCTACCTATATTGATACAATTCCAGCGCTTGTCGGGGAAGACAGTAAACTCCACGCAGACTTTAACCAGATGGGTGCGGTGACTGGACGTTTTTCTTCAAACAACCCAAACCTTCAAAATATTCCAACCAAGACCGAACTTGGTAAAAATATCCGAAATGCGTTTGTTGCACCAGCGGGCTCAGTGTTCATGTCTTTCGACTACTCACAGATCGAGCTTCGATTAGCAG
>JACCDG010651973.1_pt1 | contig 13145 bp, 17 predicted proteins | sample 7442471 | NCBI WGS metagenome assembly JACCDG01 (sample SAMN15323444, study PRJNA562643) | freshwater metagenome | isolation source: river surface water | place: USA:Blue River Watershed | collected 2017-08-17 | reverse complement strand
TATGTATTTAAAATATTTCGTATTTAGCACTCACCTTTACTTTAATTTGTCAAATTACTAACTATGTTGGGTGTGACACACCTTATTTTAACTTGATATGTTGTCTTTTAAAGCTTGAACTATACTTATAAAGCCTTTCTAACCTTGTACTTAGTCACTCATTATATATGTATGTACATCAATAATTTCTAATTTTATATGGTGTGCTTGCCTTATTTAGTTGTTGATAGACTAAAATAACATTTTTTTTAGCGTATTTTTTTTTTTGGCGTGTTTTATTATAACCCCCTATATAATAAAAACACGCCAAAAAACCTTGTAGCCCGCATAAATAAGCCTTAAATTTGTCGACATTTTTATATATTTTGTGAAAAAACATCAAAAATGTCGACATTTTTTCTCTTATTTTCACTCTAAAAAACAAGGTTAAAAAACGGCAATATACTATACGAAATATGGAGTATTTTTATTTATAATTTTGTATATTGATGAAATATTTTAGGTTGTTTGTATACTGTTTATTGGTGCTTGTATAGTTTTAAAGGATAAGAAAACAACTATTATTTGTTGTTATAAAGCTTTTAAATGCTCTTAGAATAGTGAATAGGTCTTTTGTGTAATAATTACCTATACCTTCTAATAACATTCCTAATTCCTTTTAGAACAACTTTATGTCAACAGGTTGCTTGTTGAATATGTTTTATGTTATCATTTAATGATATATAATATAAATATAAATTTTTTATTATGAGAACAATTATCGATATATCTGATTCACAAGTAAGATTTTTAAATCAATTATCAAATGACAGAAAAACATCCAAAGCAAGTATTATAAGAACTGCTTTAAATAATTATATTGATCAATACGATAAAAATAAAAAAAGTTATGAAATAGCTTTTGGTATTTGGAAAAACAAAAATATAGACGGTCTAAGTTATCAAAGAGATTTAAGAGAAGAATGGAATAAATGAAAGGTGTTTTTGATACTAATATATTAATTGATTATTTGAATGGTTTTTCTCAAGCTAAAAAAGAGTTGAGTTTATATAAAACACCTCAAATTAGTATAATAACTAAAATAGAGATATTAGTTGGTTCTATAAACAATGATAAAATAATAGATGAGTTTCTAAATTGTTTTAAAATAATTGATTTAAATGAAGATATAAGCTATTTGACTGTCAAAATTAGAAAAGAAAATAAAGTAAAATTACCAGATGCTATAATATGGGCTACTGCTAAATACACGGAAAGTTTATTTATAACAAGAAATACTAAAGACTTTTTAGGTTTAGGAGATGATATTAAATTTCCTTATATAATTGAAAAGGATATTGTTAAATGAACTATAACTAAATTATGTTATAGTTCATTATTTAATAATGTTTAAAAAGAAGGTATTACTTCTATTGATTTAATATTTAGAGTTTCAAAAGTAGTTTCATTATTTTGTATCTCTAACTTAGCTTTTATATAAATAGGATTATCTTTTATAGCTTTAATTAAATTAGCTGTTTTAGATAATACTGATTCGTCTCTTTTTTCTAATTCATCTACAGTAAAAATATTTAATCTAAGAAGAAGTTCAGTTAGTTTGTTATACTCGGGTTGTTCTTTTGTTTTACCTCTACCTTTGGCTTTAATATAAACTTTATCTGGTCTTATATTAGTTCCTGTTAAGATAGACATAGTTATATTTTCTTTTGTTCCTACAACATCAAATATAAATTTAAAACATTTTTGAGTTATATCATCGGCTAAATCTCTAGTAGTTCTATTTTGTCTAGATATAGTTTGAGTCTTATCTATTTTAATCAATTTAGCTTTTATATATCCTTTGTCATCTTTTAGCGGTGAATTAGCAAAACTTAAATAATCATCGTAATCGACATCTATAAAATCATTTATTTCATCATTATTTTTCTTATTCATAATATATACCTTAAATTTTTATTATTGTAATTACATATTGTAAATCACATTATGTAAATTACATTTATTTTATTTATTTGTCAAATTAATAATATTTTTTTTTGAATATAATTATTTTTTATCTATTGACTTATATTTTGTATATAGATATAATAAATATATGTATTAATTTTATGGTATTATTTATGAGTAAAAGAAATAGAAAACAATGGACTTTAACGTTAAATAGTGATTTAGAACAAAAAATATCTAATTATAAAAAAGAGTATAGTTTTACTGATAATAAAGACGTTTTGAATCATTTATTAGATAATAGTTTAAAGTTAAAAAACTCTACAATTGATTCTATTAATAAAGTTTGTACAGAGTACAATATTACTAAACAAGATTTATTAAATCCGATAATTGAAAAATATATCAATAAAACTTTGAAAAGAGATAGAGTTATTAAAGATAAGAATAAACATACTTCAAAATCTGAAAACGAATTAATGATCGTATTAAAAGATATAATTGAACATTATACCAATTTACCGATAAAAGATCGAAAATTTATTAGTGCTACTTTAGTTAATAGATATCTAATTATTAATAACGATAAATATAAACAAAAGAATATGAGTGTTATAAAACGTATTTTAAGCGGTTTAAGTGATAATGATATTTCTTTTATCGATGCTTATCATAAAGAGAATAATTTAACAGTTCGTAGCAATTTAAAACACTAGTATATGACTTTACTTAGAATAGATAATTTTTTAAAAAATCTAGAGTTAAAAGATAATGTACAAAATATATGTATAGATGAGAAAAATTATATAGATACTCGTTATAAGACTATAGGCAGTAGAAAGAAAACTTATAGTTTTTATAGAAAAGCTATCAATAATAGTAAGTTTTCTATGGACTATAAAAAGATAGTTTTAAATATTTTAAAATTATCTAATGAAGAAATGATTGAGTATAAAAAAGCTTATAAAGAAAAAGTAAAATATAATCATAATAATTTGAGACTTATCAAAGATGTTAATAATTATATTGATACAGCTATTTCTTTAATACAAAATAAAAGTTTTATAGATAAAGTTTTGGGTTTTGCAGTTATAACAGGTAGAAGAGTTGCAGAAATAGGTTGTACTGCGGAGTTTGAATTACATACGCCTTCACATTTAATATTTAAAGGACAATTAAAAACTAAAGATAGTAAATATTATGATAGTTATATAATTCCAATATTAATGAATACATATGATTTCATAACTCACTTTCGGTTTTTTAAAGAACAACATACAAAATATTTAAATGATCCAGAGGCTTTTCATAATTGTTGTTCAAAAGATCTAAGTTTTAAAGTTAAAGTTCATTTTAGTAAATTTGTAGAAGGAGAAATAGCTCCTAAAAATTTGAGAGCTATTTATGCTACTATAGCATGTGACGAATTTAATAAAAACACTCGTAAAACAAATCAAAGTTATGTAGCTGATATTTTAGGTCATAGTCCAGATGATTTAAATACTGTTAATAGTTATTTTATATTTAAATTAGAAGAGAAAAAATTATGAATAAACAAAATAAACAAGATTGTGAAATGTCTGAAGAAGTTTTACGTGAAAGAAGAGAACTCATAAAAAGAATGAGAGAAGATTCAAATAATTTTATAAACAATATAGTTATTCATTTAACTGAAGAATATGAAAAGAAACTAGGTTTTTCAGATGATGAAGAATAATAAATGTAAAGTTTGTAGTTTATTTAATGAAAGAAAACTTGTTGAAGAAGTAATTTTTGACATCAATAAAATGATTAAACAAGGGCAAAATCTAAATGTTTTAAATAAACAAACTGGTTTTGGTTTAAGCGAATACCATTATAAAAAGCATTGTAATACATGTCTTTTAAATTTTGAAACTCCTATTGATAAAAAGATAGATAATGTAATCGATAATTTGAATAATCAAAGTCAATTTGTTGAAGTTAAAAAATCATATCAAGAAATGCTTAATATTGATTCTATTATGGAAAAATATAGAAAAATGTCTTTTGAAGATAAACAAATCCATAAATTAGAATTATTAAATGAAATAGAGTATTTAGTTATTAGTAATGTTCATTATCAATTAATAAATGGTTGTATTGACGTTTCTTTTAAACATTTAGTGCCAAAAGAAGATATTAGTTCATTAAAAGCTATTAATGATATTATGAAAACTAAATCTGAAGATAATCAAAAAGAAAATAATCATAACGAGTATGAAAAATTGTCTTTTGAAAAATTATCTAAAATAGAACAAATAATAGATGAAAAATAATATCAATCTAAAAAAATTAAAAGAAGTTATAAACAAGAATTTTTGCTATTACAAACCATCAGAGAAACAATTATCTTTCCATAATGCTGGTAACAAAGCGATTGAAAGACTTTTTTTAGCAGGTAATAGAACGGGAAAAACTTATTGTGGTTGTATTGAGGATGCTATGCATCTAACTGGTATTTATCCGTCTTGGTGGGAAGGTCATAGGTTTGATCATCCTATCGTAGCTTGGGTAGCTTCTGAGAACTACGAAATAACAAGAAACGTTTTACAGTATAAGTTACTAGGCGGATATTCTCATGAAGACGGATTTGTTGAAGGTTTAATACATCCAAGTTTGATAGTGAAAAAAGCAATGCTCGCCGGGGTTAACGGAGCTGTTGACTACGTTCATGTAAAACATAAGAGTGGTGGAGTTTCTAGCTTATACTTTAAATCATATAAACAAGGTAGAGAGAAGTTCCAAGGTGCTAGATGTCATTTAATACATCTCGATGAAGAAGCTCCTCATGATGTATTTTTAGAATGTCAAATGAGGTTATCTGACGTTGATGGAAAAGGACAAGGTAAACTTATTTTAACTATGACTCCTTTAAAAGGATATACGCAGTTAATGGCTTATTTCTTAGAGTATAGATCATCACAACCTCAAGAAGACAACAATCAAACTAAAACTTTAACCGAGTTAATGACAGAAGAGGTAATTAAAACTACTCCTGAAACTATCATGAACGGCAAATATTATATACAAGCCACTTGGGATGATAACCCATATCTTGCACAAGAAACTAAAGATAGATTACGAGCTACGTTAAAACCTCATGAGCTTGAAGCTAGGGAAAAAGGAATACCGACTGTTGGTACTGGTCTTGTATACCAAGTACCTGAAAAAGATTTCGTAGTACCTATGGATGAGATTTTTGAAATACCTAATCACTGGGCAAAAGTCTACGGCATGGATGTTGGGTTTTTTGCTCCAACGGCTGTTGTGTTTTTAGCAATAGATAGAGACCAAGACATTATTTATGTGTACGGGGAATATTCAGCAAGCGGTTTAACTGCAAGTCAACATGCTAGCTATTTATTGCCTATGGGTTGTAACTGGATGACGGGAGTATGCGATCCAGCAGTTAATCAAGGCAGTCAAAGAGACGGCGTAAGACTACTTGATGAGTACAGACAAGTCGGGATGAATATTGTCCTTGGTAAATATGCAAAAGAGCTAGCCGTAGATAAAGTACTAGAGCGTATAAGAACTGGAAGATTTAAGGTATTTTCTAGTTGTCGTAAGTTCTTAGATGAGTGGCGTATGTATTGTAGAGATGAAGAAGGTAAAATTAAAAAAGGTAATGATCACCTCATGAACGCTTTAGAGTTTGTAATGCTGGACGGCCTGCATTTAGCTAAAACAAAAAACACAAGTAATTGGAAACTTATTCATCAACGTAGACCAAGAATATTCTAAGAATGTTTGATTTACTATATATTCTATCTCTTATTAAGTTACTACATTGATGACAAATACTATAAACCAACAGGAGGAAACAACTTTATGACTCTAGATACTTCAAAATTACAACAAGGTACTTTGGCAAAGAACGAGATATTGAACTGGCTGTTTCTTACCGACAAACAAGTATCAATAGAGAAGCTCGGTCAATGGTTAGAGAGTGTTAACAATGGAGAGTATAAAATAGTTAAAACGGTTACAAGATAACTCCATGAACAGATAGAAAATAGAAACTACAATTTACATTCAACTTGTCATCACCAATAATTAATGCTAGCGTCAATTGATAAGCTAATTAATTTTGGGATGTTTATTTATGAAAAGTAGTCGTCAAATAGATACAGAAAATAAAGTCAATCAAGCTTATGAATATGCAGTAAGTTTTTATAATAAAAATAATAGAGGTTTAGAAAATCAACTGATATGCCTTAAAGAGATGATGAGTCTTACAGGATTTGATGACAAGACATGCGTGCAAATACAAAACCCTATACTAGCTCTTTATTCAGCTAGCGATATTATAGATTTAAGTCACGAAACTATTAGACAACATATGAATATTACTTCTCAAAATATTCTCTCTAGATTAAATGAAGTTACTTCAATGTCAGAATTACAGTCATTTTCTAAAACTGATTACAAAGAATTGATAAAGAGAACATCTAATCCTCAACATGGTTACTTAGTACCTGACAAAGTAATAGATATGAGTAGTTCTTCACTTAAAGACGGAGATATAGGAGTATTAGTAGAACATTTACAATATCAACAACTGAATCTATATAAATTTGATGTTAGTAAAAATTTTATTGGAGACCCTTCTGTTGGGAATTTGTTTTACACCTTTCGTTTAGGTTCACCGACAGCAACATATAATATTAAATATATGAATTTATCTAATAACTATATAAGTGATGAGGGTGCTAATTGTATGGCTTATCAGATTGGAGCTGGTTCTCACCCTTACTTAAGAGTTCTTGATGTCTCAGGGAATGATTTAAGTTGGGAAGGTAACGCTAAAATTGCTAAAATGGTACAAAACGTAACTCAGGATATTAAAGTTCTCATTAACAGAGTTCTAAGTGTAAATACTATAATAGATGGTGGTAAAAAACAAAGTGATTTATTCTTTGGTTCAAAAGAAGAAAAACATGCAATTATAAAAGATTACCTTAAACAAGCTCAAAGCAATGGTGTTGATGTTAAAAATATTGCTGTAAGTAAGAATATTTTTACCAATACAATCAATAATCTAAAGCTCGCTGGTAATTTTACTTTTGGTTTTGCAAAATGTAATGTAGTACCTGAAGATGCTACATCTTTTGCTATGGGTGCTATCATAGCTAAAACCTCTAAAAAAGCTACTGGTGTTTTAACAGTTACAGAAGCTGTCGCTTGTTATTTTGAGACATTTGACGAGAGTGCTTCTTCACAAGAAGGCGTTCAATATATGTTAGATGCTGGTTATATTACACAAACTGATTTATTGGGAAATGTTGAATAATATTTATCATTTATTATTTGATAAGTTTTTTACATTTAAAGGACGTAGTAGTAGAAAAGAGTACATAGTTAAATTAGTATTTACTATAATTGTCTTTTTAGGTTGGGCGTATACCGTCGATTCTGTACCAAATACTGGAATATTTGCCTTTGTATATCTATCTAGTCTACTTTTTTGTATGATTATAATGCTTTTGCAATATTTTCCATTAGCTGTAAGACGATTCCATGATATGAATAGTAGTGGTTGGTATGTATTATTTACATTTGCTCCATTTGGTCAATTAGTTATATTATGGCTTATGTTTAAAAAAGGCACAGATGGCAGTAATAAATATGGTGAAAAGCCTGAATATTAGACCAAATTACATTAGTTTATAATCAATTACAGGTTTAAGAAATAAAGTTAATATTGATATATAAATTACTATCTTTAAATCATAACGTTGTTGGAATAAAATACACTTAAGTAAATACAAACTCACATTAACTACCACTAGTAATAAAGCTTTTAGAGTAAACACTATTACTAGTAATTATAGATAAGCTTCAAGTACTTAGCTTTATCGTGCCATTTGTCCCGCATAATAGTATTAGCAGTTTTGTATAACTCACTTATCATTGTAAGTTCAACGATAATATATTTGCTGTTGGTTTCTTCTACTAACAATTCATTGAGGTTATGTACATTACAATAGGCATAGTAAGCAATATCGATAAACTTATGTCTATCTAGTTCGTCATTAAAATATTTCATGGAAAAAACTCCTAGTTAAAGTTGGCGCTAGGGGTTTTACAAAGTCAACAACAGACCTCTATTGCACTTCATGCCAGAGGCACTTATAGCAGTAGACCCCTAGCATAACTAGGAAAATAATTTGTTGTTAGCGCTGTAAAACGCCTTTATAAATATGTTACTTTAAATCAACTTAAGAATCAAATCTTTAAATACTGTATTTAAATAATGAATTATGGTAGGATGATAAAATTAAACATATAGTATGTTTATGCTTAATATTCAGGAGCACGGAAAACCCCTGAAATATTAAGACTTTACAAAAAGATATCAAGGATTAGAAACCATGATAAAAAATAAAATAGACACTTACGAGGTAATCATTTTATTATCTATCAAATTATCATTATTTTTTATCAGTTACAACCTTAATTTGTATTTTGTATAGTCTATAATATTTCAAAGATGTTTTTAGCTCCTGATTATTAAGTTTTTTAACTTAATAATTATGGAGTTATTTCCTATGAATAAAACACAAATAAACAAACTAAAAATATTTTGTCCTTATAAAGATGATGAAGATGAAGACGTACATGAAAGTAGAAAACTTTTTTATCTTGAAAAAGAAAATAAATTAAGAAATGATGTAAATTCCTCTAATAAAGGAGGCGATAATGTCTGATAAAAAACCCATTATCGATCTCACTGATAAATTTATTGGAAATAATCAATTTTTATACTTTTTAAAAAACTATAATTATCAATTAGGAGGTAAAACATCTTATTTTGATAGTAAAAAAGAGCAGAAACATAAATATTTTAAACACATTTTACCTGAAGAATTAAAAGAAGAACGTATAACTGATAAAGATAATATTGTATGTCCTATAGTAATAGATACGGAATATACGGCATTCAATGGTAATTTAAAAACTATAAACATTGATTATTTAAAAAGTTTAGAAAATAGACAATTAATTCAATTAAAAGCTATAGATTATAAAATAAATCAAAAATGTCCTGAATTAAAAAGCATTTATGAATTAGCCAAATTAGAAAATATAGATTCGGTTGATCAAGATTATATTAAAGATGGTGATAAATTAAAACAAATACCCAACATACATTTAACCACTCAATGTAAACATATATTCTACAATGACTCTACAATTTTACTTAATCCAAAAATCAAGAAGATATATGAAGAAGTTATAACTGATCAGAATTATATATATCCATATTACAATCTAAATTCACAAGGACATATCTTTGATTACCTTAATTTAAAAGGTTTTCATATAACTATTGAAAAAAGTGATTTACCCTACAATGAGTTTAACAAATATAAAACTTGTACTTTAAAAATGTACGCTTATTTCATGTTAGTAGATTTACCAAAAATTTTACAGAATGAATTAGGTGAAGACTTAAAAGAGGCTTTTCTTAAAAAAAGAATAAAACAAGATAGAAGATTATCTATCAATGGTTTTAGCGATAAATGGCATACTAAAAGATTAATTACTATAAACGGCATAACTTATAGATTAGTTTTTGATTTTGTAGACTTAAGTGCTATGCAAGGGAAAATTAGTTACAACTCTGTACTTGAAAATCTAAATATGGATACAAGTGATAAAAATTTATTAGATGATTTAAAAGATAATATGTTGCTTGCAATGCTTGATAAACCTGATGAATTTCAAAGATACGCATTAGGTGATCTCAACATTTATGAAGCTTTTAAAAAGACAAATGATTTATTTACTAACGTATATAAAAATTTGGAATTAGATAATTACATCAGTGAAATAATGCTAACAACTGGTAGTACAGTAAATCAATTACAAAAAAGTATCTTATTAAAATATTTGGGTTTAAATGATCTATCAAAAGATAACCTAAAAAAACTAAATATGTTGACTAAACCTGCTAGCGCATCAAATTTAAGAAGTTATATAAACGCACATGAAAAAATAAAAAACGGCGGTTGTTTAAAAAGACAATTCTTAAGTAAAACTATGGGAGGTAGATGTTACAATAATAGAATGGAAATAAGAGCATCTTCAAGCGATTTTACACTATGTGATATAGACATTTCAGGAGCTTATACGACTATAGCTAGCACTCTTGATTATTATTTTGGATGTCCTGTTATACTTAATTTTAATCCATACAAAATAACGTTAAGACAATTTTTAAACTATTATGAAAAGAAACACTTAATAAAAAGAGGTTTTAAACTAGTTATTGAAACTAAAAAAGATAGACCTTTAAATATAGAACAAGATTTAATAGCTTCATGGATAGATACTAGAATAAAAAATTACGTGATAAATGAAGGTATCAATGAACAAATTTTATCTATTATTAACCTAGAAAGTACACCTACAAATATTTATACTAGAGAATTTATAAATTCAAATCTTACTTGGGATGAGTTAAACATTATACGAACTGAATTTAACAAAAAACAATGTGATGAAATTTTAGACAATAGTTATTTAAAAGCAGCTATTTTCTATCCTAAAAATTTTGAATGTTCTAACAAAAATGAATTATTTGAAAATATAGAATTACATGAGAAAAAAGGAAATTCTAGATTTAATGATATTATGTCTCATTGTTCTTTAGATAATGAAGATAGTGAATATAGTCATTATTGGCATTCTACAAACTTTGGTAATTTAATCGTTAATGATGTTATTCAATATAGAGCTATAAACAAAAAAACAAATCCTTCATTATCATATCTATATAAATTAATTGGAAATACAATATACGGCATAAACGTATCCCGTCATTTCGATAATAGCAATATAGTTTTGGGAGCTAATATTACAGCAATGGCTAGATGTGGTATGTGGTTAACTGAAAAATCTTTAAATATTTTTCAAACTATTACAGATGGAGGAGTTTTTGACTTAAATGAAGTTAATCATTCTATTAGAAATAAAATAGATACTTCAATATTCGTTAGAGCTTATAAATTAAATAGTAGACATTTGAATAGATATAAAAAATGGTCTACAAAACCTATAACAGAAAATAGCAAAAAAATAACTTATCACGAAAATAATGGATGGTTAATTGATGATTTATACTACGGATGTGATAGAAAATTATTAATAGAAATAAATGAAGAATATAACAATTACTTTAAGTCATTTGGTGAAAATGATGAAAGAACTATAAATAAAAAAAATGAATTAAATTTATTAGAGGAAAAAATAAAATCATTATATTCAAAAATAAATCAATTAGTTATTAAACACATAAGAAAAACATTTCCTAATAATGATTTATTCAACGGTATATTTAAAAAAATAAAAGTAGATAAAAACGGAATAGCTATAAGAGATAATAACAACCAATATATATTTGAAGAAACTATTGGAGTATTTAATTTTGAAGTCAAAAATTTATGCAACGATATTAGTTTTCATGGTTCAGCTGATTATTTATATACTAATATAAAAAATGAAAATGTTATAAAAATGCGAGGTTATGACGTAAAACCAAATGTAGTTAGTTGGACTTTAGAAAATGATAATTTAGTAAATAATACTGAATATTATAATCAAATACCTCCTATTAACAGATTTATGCTAGATCTAAAAGAAAGACCAGAAAATGTTGAAATACCAACACCTTTTACAAAAAGTACTATTTTAAAAACTGCTCAATTTGCTAAAGAACATAATAAAACATGGAAATATTCTAATATAAAATGCGGTGATGATTTTATAGAATTAGTAAAAATACCGATATTTACTCTCAGATTTAAATTTCAGTCAGAAAAACAAGAGAAATCATGGAATCGTTATATGAACAAGCTAAAAAGAAGATCTGAAGGATTATCATTTGAAATATTTTATATGAATGAAGATGGAACTGTTAATTATCAAAAAATGATGCGAGAAATAGATTTATACATAAGTTCAGGAATAATTAACCCTAAAAATATTTACGACAAATCAAATCATTTGTTTAGAAATATGAATAAACAAAACAGTAAAAAAAATAAACACATAATGAATCATGTGAAATTAATTAAAAATTTAAAAAATCTAGTAAGAATAAGTGTTGTAGGTGTAGGTCAATTTTTAAAAGAGAACTCTAAATTAAATACTGATAGTTTGACTTTGATTATGAAAAAACCGAAATATGAAAGTAAAATATATTATAACTCTTTTGAAGACGTTAACACGTATAGCAATAATAATGCTTTCTGGGATTATAGAGATATAGCTTAATAATGAAATTTACATTGTAATACATAAATAGAGTTATCTTTTATATAGTACACTAATCTATATTCTTTATTTATACGTCTAGACCAATAACCGCTTAAATCATGTTTAAGAGGTTCAGGCTTACCTAATCCTATATAATTGTTAGTTATTATGTCTTTTATAAGAGTATTTATCTTCTTATAAATTTTAGGTTTCTTATTTTTAAAATATTCATAATCTTCCCAAGATTTTTCAGACCATACAACTTTCATTCAAAATCTATCTCTATTACTTTATTTTGTTTTATTTCCTCAATAGACTCCAACAAATTTTTTAAATTATTAGGTGAAGACATTAAATACATAGTTTCTTCAATCGAATTATAATCTTCTAAAGACATTAAAACCACTGGCTTACTCTTCTGTCTATAAACAGTTATAGGTGTGTGATTATCACAAACTTGATTCATAATATCACTAAAATTATTACGTGCTTTAGTGTACGAAATTATTTCCATAATTAAACCTCTTACTTTTTTAAATACATGTACTCAAATAATCTAACATTTATTTGATATATATTCAAGAAGCAACCTATTGACATAGAGTTATTCTAAAAGCAATTAGGAATGTTATTAGAAGATATAGATGTTATTTCCATAAAAAGACCTATTCACTATTCTAAGAGCATTTAAAAGCTTTATAACACCAAATAATAGTTGATTTCTTGTTCTTTAAAAACCATACACCTACCAATAAACAGTATACAAATAACCTAAAATATTTCATCAATATACAAAGTTATAAATAAAAATACTCCATATTTCGTATAGTATATTGCCGTTTTTTAACCTTGTTTTTTAGAGTGAAAATAAGAGAAAAAATGTCGACATTTTTGATGTTTTTTCACAAAATAT
>JACCDG010358580.1_pt1 | contig 13145 bp, 13 predicted proteins | sample 7442471 | NCBI WGS metagenome assembly JACCDG01 (sample SAMN15323444, study PRJNA562643) | freshwater metagenome | isolation source: river surface water | place: USA:Blue River Watershed | collected 2017-08-17 | reverse complement strand
AGTTTTGGTGGGTAAGCGCCCCACCCGCGAGAAGCTCACGCAAACGAGCCCCGGAAAACTGATCAAACCGCGCATCAACGTGGGCATGCAAGTTTCCGAGCTCGACGACGAAACCCGCAAAGAGCTCGGCTTTCCGGCCAGCCTCCGCGGCGTGATCGTCGACAGCATCCAGCCGGGGGGTCCGGCCGAGGAAGCCGGCCTGGAGCCGCGCGACGTGATCGTGGAAGTGGACCAGAAGCCGGTGAGCAGCTTGCGCAGTTTCTCGGCCGTTTTCCGCGAGCCGCGGATTTACCTCGTGAGTTTCCGCCGGGGCGGCGAAGGGGTGGCGATCACCTCGCTGGATCTTTCGAAAAAGGCTGGCCGCAATAGTGGCGGCGAAGACGACGAAGAGTAGGGCCCGTTTCCTAGGCCTTTGGCCGGAAACTTCCCCTTGCTTTTATCCGTCGCGCGGCGGATGCGCAGAAAAATCCTTAGTATTTCCGCGGAAATAGAGCGGGCATTTCCCCACCTGGACAAATTCCATCTTCGTACCATCTTGTCTTTATAGAGGGCGCCCAAGCGCCCCAAGAAAGCCCCGAGGGAAAAATATGCAAGGCTATAACGTACCACCCGATCAGCAAAAAGATCCGCTCAAGGAATACACGCGCGATCTCACCAAGCTCGCCAAAGAGCGCAAGCTCGATCCCGTGATCGGCCGCGACGACGAAATCCGCCGCGTGATGCAGATTCTTTCCCGCCGCACGAAAAACAATCCCGTGCTCATCGGGGAGCCTGGGGTAGGGAAAACCGCCGTGGCCGAAGGCCTTGCCCAACGCATCACGAGCGGCGACGTGCCGGAGAGCCTGAAGAACCGCCGCCTCCTAGCGCTCGATATGGGCGCGCTCATCGCCGGCGCAAAATTTCGCGGAGAGTTCGAGGAGCGCCTGAAGGGTTTGCTCAAGGCCGTGCAGGATTCGCAGGAGAAAAAAGAAGGCGGGATCATCCTCTTTATCGACGAGATCCACACCCTCGTGGGCGCGGGCGCCGCCGAAGGCTCCCTGGACGCCTCGAACATGCTCAAGCCCATGCTTGCGCGCGGGGAATTGCGCTGCGTGGGCGCCACCACGCTCAACGAATACAAAAAATACATCGAGAAGGATCCGGCCCTCGAGCGCCGCTTCCAGCAGTGTTATATCGGCGAGCCCTCGGTGCAAGACACGGTTTCCATCCTCCGCGGTCTCAAGGAAAAATACGAAGTGCACCACGGGGTAACGATCAAGGATTCCGCGATCGTGGCCGCCGCCACACTTTCGAACCGCTATATCACCGAGCGTTTCCTACCCGATAAAGCGATCGACCTTATGGACGAAGCCGCCGCCAAGATTCGCATGGAAATCGATTCTATGCCCGAAGAGATCGACCAGCTCGAGCGCCGGCTACTGCAACTCGAAATTGAGCGCCAAGCCCTCAAGAAGGAAAAAGACGACGCTTCCCGCAAGCGTCTCGGTGACCTCGAGGGCGAAATCACCGATCTCAAAGGCAAGAGCGGCCAGTTGAAAGATGTTTGGCGCAAAGAGAAAGACGCCATCCAACAGATCACGCAGGTGAAAGAGAAGATCGAAAGTCTCCGCACCGAGAGCGATATGGCGCAAGCGCAGGGCAACTTAGAAAAGGCCGCCGAGCTGAAATACGGCAAGCTGCCGAACCTGGAGAAAGAGCTCAAAGAGAAAACGGCTTTGCTTTCGAAAGAAGGGGCCCAGCTCGTGAAACAGGAGGTGGATGAGGAAGACATCGCCCAGGTAGTTTCGAAATGGACCGGGATCCCCGTGACGAAAATGCTCGAAGGCGAGCAGCAGAAGCTCCTGCACATGGAAGAGCGCCTCAAGCAACGAGTGGTGGGCCAAGACCACGCGCTCGAGCTCGTGGCCGACGCTATCCGCCGTTCGCGGGCGGGATTGCAAGGCACGCACCGGCCCATCGGCTCCTTCATTTTCCTCGGCCCCACGGGGGTGGGAAAAACGGAAACCGCCAAAGCGCTCGCGCAATTTCTCTTCGACGACGATACCGCGATGGTGCGCATCGACATGAGCGAATACATGGAGAAGCACGCGGTGGCCCGCTTGATCGGCGCGCCTCCCGGCTACGTGGGCTACGAGGAGGGCGGGCAGCTCACCGAGAGCGTGCGCCGCCGGCCTTATACCGTGCTGCTCTTCGACGAGTTCGAGAAGGCGCACCCCGACGTGCAGAATATTTTCCTCCAAGTGCTCGACGACGGCCGCCTCACCGATGGCCAGGGCCGCGTGGTAGATTTCTCGAATGCGGTGATCATCCTCACCTCGAACATCGGATCGAACTTCTTCGCGGATCCTGCGCTCGGCAAAGAGAAGCGCGAGGAGCTCGTGCGCGATGCCCTTCGCCGGTCCGTGAAACCCGAGTTCCTCAACCGCGTAGACGACGTGGTGGTATTCGAAAATCTCGGCCGCGAGCAGATCCGTAAGATCGTGGAGATCCAGCTCGGCGAGGTGAAAAAGCTCGTGCACGCCCGCGGGATCACTCTCCACGTGGAGGGCGGCGTGATCGATTACCTCGCGGAAGTAGGCTGGGATCCCGAGTTCGGCGGGCGCCCCGTGCGCCGCGCGATCCAGAGCGAGCTGCAGAATCCGCTCGCGAAGTTCATCCTGCAAGGTGCCTACGAAGCTGGTACGGAACTGCAGGTAGAGCATCGCAAAGGCGACGGGCTCCAGATCGAAGTGCAGAAGAGCGCGCAGCGGGCGGGTTAAGATTCACTGCACAAAAAGCCCTTGGCAAAACCTGCCAAGGGCTTTTTTCATTTTTGCCAAAATTGATTTGTGATTTTGCCAACGGTGGCCTTAGCGTTGGGGCATGCAAGAACTGCCCGTACAGAGCTTCACCGATTACCGCGCTTTCCTTTTGGTGCACGCGCAGGGCCAGCGCACGAAGAACCCGCGGTGGAGCGTGGGCATGTGGGCCAAGCGGCTCGGCCTTAAATCCACTTCGTCCGTAACGAAAATCCTCCAGGGTAAACGCGAGCCCGGCCGGGAAATCACCGATCGCTTCGTGCGCTATTTCTCTTTCAACGCTAAGGAGGCGGATTATTTCCGCGATCTGGTTCGCCTACGTAAAGTGCAGAAAGATCCGCGTCTCTCCACCATCCTGATGGAAAAAATGGAGAAGCAGCATCCCGAGGGCACGATTCGTCTCCTAGACGATAAGGAATTCTTCGTGATCGCGCACTGGTATGTGCTCGCGATCCGCGAACTCACGCGCATGCCCGGTTTTTCCGCGGATACCAAGAAAATTAGCCAGCGCTTCCTCCGCAGGGTGAGCCCACGCGAAGTGGGTAAGGCCCTGGAGGCTCTGCTGGCCACGGGCATGCTCGTGCGCCAGCCCGATGGTTCGCTCCAGGTGAGCCAGGGCCGCGTGCATTCCCGCAACGATGTGGCGAGCGAAGCCATCAAGCGCCATCACGAGCAGATGCTCGAAAATGCGAAAGTTCTGTTGCGGGAAGTGCCGGTGGCGGGCCGCGAGTTTACGGCCGCTACCTTGGTATTTCGCGAGGAGCGGATGCCCGAGGCGAAGCAGCTGATCCGCGAATTTCGCGAAAAATTTTCGAAGTTGATGGAAGACGTGAGCGGCGAGAACGTTTACCAAATTCAGGTACAGTTCTTTCCGCTTACGAGGAAGCCCAAGGGATCCAGAGTAAGTAATAAGGAGATAGCATGCAGAGTGGAATGAGATTATTAGCGATGATTCTTTGTTTGTTTTTACTCAGCCAGGCTAAGTTAGAAGCGGGCGAGGGCGCCATCGGTAACGGGGGCGACGGGATAAGGATTAACGGGCAGCTTTATTTGCTCGACTTGGCGGAAAGGGGATTAGAGGCTGATCCCTATTATAATCCCCATACCCAAGTTAGGGCCCAGGTGGTAACGCGATTGAACGCCGCGCTCGACGCCAGCAAAATGCCCGTGGCGGAACTGGCGCACAAGATCTCCGAAGTGATGGATACGAGCGGTGAGTTGGGGCATACGTTGCTCGCGGCGATCGAGGCCTACGAGTGGGTTTTCGTGAACTATGAATTGCCGAACGTACCGGACGAAGGCTCTCTCCGGCCGGAACCGCTTTTTCAGGTGGCGATTCGGACTTCTCGTTTCATCATGATTTCGCAGCCACTTTGGGATCAGCTAGACGCGAAAAATCGCGCTGCCCTCGTTCTGCACGAAATGATTTTTTCCCTCATGATCCCCGAGCAGACGGGCGCTGACCGGCACGTGCAGAAGAGTTTGCGTGCCCGGGAGATCGTGGCGTACCTCCACTCGGCGAGGGCCTCCCAACTAGGAATCGAAGGATTACGCAGGTTGGGCGCGAACTACTTACCTCTAGGCTGGGATCCCGTGGATCCGGTATTTTCCGTGAGGGGAACCGTTTTCCTATTGAAAGATTCCTTTTTCGAGGTGCGTATCGGAACGTTCGGGGAGGAAAAAAGTGATTTCAAGATCAGCCTTACGCAACCCGAGGCCTCCATCCAACTGGCCTGTAGAACTCGGCACGAAGAGTTTTACTTTGATAGATATTGGCAAAAGCGGGTGCTTTGGGATTTTGACACTTACTCCAACGGGATGGGCGTATTCGATTACTTAAGCTGGAAAGAGGATTACGGTACCAAGCCTTTTACGTTTGCTACCCAAAGAGATGACCAATCCGATGCGGAAGTGCCCGGCTATCCGGGCTGGCTTAAGGGCACTTTTGTGAACGGCGTGAATCAACGTTGCGCTGACGTCCTCACCAAAGAAGTGGCCCACGTTAAGTCCATTACGCGTAGGCGCTAGTCTAATCACCAGCCCGCACACCCAGTGCGCACAAACCCATCAGAGTGGAGCCGTTACACGGTTCCACTCTGTTTTTTTGCGCTCCGGGAGACGAATCTAGGGACATAAGGAGTCCCTATGAAAGTCATGATCGCTTTCGCCGTATTCAGCTCCCTTCTCACCTACGCTGTGCTGGCCCTCGCCCAGTCGGCCGGCTTGTAGGGGGCGCGATGAAAATCCCCTTTCGTCTACGCAGCACCAAAGTTTCCGCGCTGCTCGCGGTTCTCCTCGCGCTCACCGCCTGCGATACCTACAGCGATAACGGCGAGTGGACCGGCACGATCCGCGTGCAGGACGACGATCAGTCCTTCGACTCGCGCTACTGCGAAACGGACCTCGAAGTTTCCCGCACCTCGGAAACCGCCGAGCTTCGCGACCTCGCCATCTTCTGCGGGCCCCGCACGATTCGCTGGAGTTCGGGCGTGCTAGATCGCCGCGGGAATGAGTTCTGGCAGAACGGCCAAAAAGTGGGCGAGATCTTCCCCGACGGTACGGTGCGCGTTCAGGTGAAGGATCCTTACGCCAATGTGAATTATCCTCGTCGCGTGGAGAAAGTTACCCTCACTTGGACCCGTATGGGCGAAGAACTCCATTTTGTGCTGAAGGAAGAAACGGAATGGCGCACCCGCACTTACGAGGGAAGTCTACAGCGACGCCGTTGACTCGTAGCATAATTTGGGCTTTCTGGGCCCCGGAACGCTTGCAAGTTAGGCTAAGCATTGGCATAACATTGCTTCGTGTTGGGGTGTCGACAAGCGGTAAGTTAACGGATTTTGATTCCGTCATTCCTAGGTTCGAATCCTAGCACCCCAACCATTTTGAAGGCTCTCAAGGTAACTCTTTGAGAGCCTTCGTCTTTTTATTGGTCTCGGACTTGTTTGATATCAGTTGATTTCAACTTCGTAAATTCAGCGCCAAAAAAGACCGACCTTTTAATTATAACGGTTTCGTTATATAATGGATTCCATGGAAATCGTCGTTATCAAGCAAGCACAGCGAGAGCTGAAAGACGCCCCCAAGGACGTCATCGCCGATGTGTTTGCGCTATTTGACGACTTGGCTGGAGGCAAACGCCTCGGGATGCCCATCTCTCGCCCGTTGCCAGCAATCGGTAGGGGGTTGCATGAGCTTCGGTTATCGGGAAGAGCCGGCGAGTACCGGGTATTTTACGTGATCAAGGTGGGTGATGCCATTTACGTGCTCCACGCTACCGAAAAGAAGAAACAGGAAATCGACAAACGCACAGCAGAGCTTTTGCGAGCTAGGATGAGGAGTATTGGACTATGAAAACAAAAGTTGCACGTTACAAAACGGCGAAAGAATTTGGCGCTTCCCTTGGTTTGTCTGACCTGGAAATGGAATTGATTCGCCAGAAGAAGCGCCTCATTGAAAAACTGAAAGTTGCACGAATGAAAAAGGCGGTTTCGCAAGCGAAGCTTGCCGAGATGGTGGGTAGTAAGCAGCCAGCGATTGCTCGGATGGAATCCGGACAGGTTTCTGAAGTAAGCATGGATTTCTTGGTGAAGGTCGCTCTTACTTTGGGTGTGTCGATAAGTATTCGTTCCACCGAAGAGGCGGCGTGAGCCTCCAGTCATTATACAGCGATGGTCGTTACTACGACTTAGAGTTCCGTAGATGGAGCGCTGACATTCCATTTTATGTTTCTCTTGTGGAGGGGAAGCCAGGATCCGTATTGGATCTTGGCTGCGGAACTGGAAGAGTTACTATTCCCATTGCTAAGCTCGGGGTGCCGACCACAGGTTTGGATCTCATGCCGAGCATGCTCCAGCGAGCCGAGGCAAACGCAGAAGCGGCTAAAGTGAATGTCCATTGGGTTCAAGGCGATATGACCACCTTTGATCTGGACAAGCATTTTGATTGGGTTCTGGTGCCGTTCAACTCAATGCAGCACTTGCATGAATATGAATCACTTCGCTCCATGCTTTCACGAATTCGAAGGCACCTTGCTCCTTGCGGGCGATTTGCATTTGATGTGGTGAACCCATTTTTTCCTGATCTTACGAATGAGTTTACCAAGCCACGCTTGGCTGACGAGTTTGAAGATCCAGATGGAAGAGGACGTGTTCAGGTCGAGGTCAGTCATGCCTACGACAAAGATTCTCGAGTCGCACGCCATAAGCTTTTTTACTCCATCGGCGAGAGCCGCCACGTTCGACAAGAGGAAGTGGTCCTGCATTGCTTCGACCCGCAGGAGTTAGAGCTATTTATGCTAGAAAACGGTTTCTCTATTTTGGAAAAATACGGCTCTTATAAGAGAGATGCCTTTTCTGCGACCTCCAAAGAGCTGGTTATGGTCTGTACGGGGAATGATTAGCGGCACCGAAAAGATCGGCGGAATTTGATATCACTGATATCAGCAAAAGCAGAATTCAGTAGATATGGGTGGAAATCAGTAGGGGCTCTTTCCCGACATGTTGTTGTTTTGATTGATTTTCTCTATTTGTATCAATGGCTTGGGAGATGCCCGTAGAATCCTAGCACCCCAACCAATTTAAAGCCTGTTCACCCTCCGGGTGGACAGGCTTTAAATTTCTATCCACCGGTGCGAAGCATATTCCAAAACTCACGAGGCGTAACGATTGCCGCTGTTGATACGGATCCGAGCACAAGGAGATCCTGGTCTCCGGTTACGATCACTTCCGCCTGCGCATGAACGGCTAAAGACAAAACCTTCAAATCATCTCGGTCACGACATTCTAAACCGGGAACGATGGTATCTTTCCCGAGCGTTGCGTGGCTTTTTAAGAAAGCCGCGATCTCGTTTGCGCGGGCGGAGATCAGTAGAAGTTCTTTCCTGGCATTCATTGTTACGGTTTTCAAATGGTTGGAGAAATGTCCGGCAGAGCCTAGCACCCCAACCATTTTTAAAGTCCTCCGGCACCACTGGACATAGAACATAGGTTATTAATTTCCCAAAGTTCTAATCGCCTATAGAAACCCCGGCGCGGGCATATCGTCATTCCAAGGCCGATGTAATCGCGATTTATTTACTTAGCTTTACGCGCGACCTCGAAATACACTAAACCCATGAATAGCCAAAAGAGCCGCTTACTTTTGCCGCTCCTTTTTCTTCTCTCGGCCTGCGCGAGCAAGCCCGCGGATACAGGCCTAAGCTTGGCCGATACCGAGGGCTGCCGGCAGCGCGTGGCTCGGGCGCTCGGGGAGAGTGGCCAGCACGGGAAATTTCGGGCGCAACTGATTTGTGAAGCCGCCGCCGTTAGCGATAATCCGCAGGCGGTGGTTGATGAGGCTCTCGATCGAGCGCTCCCGGCGGAAAACTATCGCTATCCGGCCAGCGGTGAAGACGCGGCGGGGGCGGCGAAAGACGCCAAGAGAATTTACGAAGAATTTTTAAAGGCCGATCTCGACTACGGGGACTTTTCCGTCGAAAAATCTAATGCTCGCGTGGGGGGTGAGTCGAAAAAAGCTCTCCCTAGAGGTGCGCGCAAGAAGTATTTGTCCGAGAGTGAGATGGTTCCTTCCGGACACCCCTTTATCCGGGAGCTCGCCAAGCTAATTACGCACGACGCTCGCTCCGACGCAGAAAAAGCCTACTTCATCCATAATTTTCTCGTGTGGAATCTCACGCATGGCGCTCGATTTGGCGAAAAATATGGCACACCGGAGTCTCTGGGTTCGAAGAAGGCAAAAATCCTGGATTGCTTAAAAAATGATGACAGCGCGAAGAAACTCCGCCAATGCGGAATTTCCGTGAATATTTCTTTTCCGAAAAATTCTCCCTTAGGTTTTTACTACGCTGGTTCGCACAATTGCTTTGGGTACGGTGCCGGTTTTACGGCTTTAGCGCGTGCCGCCGGCTTGCCCAGCAAATTGATAATGTCTACCATGCCCAATACTTTTCATATTTGGAGTCAGGTTTATATTAACGGTAAGTGGTGGGTGGTGGACCCCACGGGCGACGATCGTAGCGATCAGGGAAGCTACGATGAACGCTCCCAGATGAAAGTGCTGTTTGATTTCTTTCTGGTGACCCCGAAAAGGGCCGCCGCCTTAACGTGGCAGCATAAAAAATACGAAGAATCGGGTTATTAAAACACACCCAACGGGCGTAACCCGATCATTAGGCGCGGGATATCGGGCTCTTTAGGTTTTATTTAGAGAGCCGCTCCGCTCAATTCGCACTGCAGGCCAAATTCCTGCGCCGCCGGCGCCATTCGTCCATGGTCTTTTCTTGCGAATTAAATTCATAAAATGAATTAAATTATTTGTTTTTGTATTTTATTGAATAATAAAAGGGCGGGAGCTAAATTTCGTTCACCTGAAAACCACTTCTCATGAAGGAAATATATTTATGAAAGTTCTTCCGCTCTTCTCGCTTGGTCTCGTTCTCGCCTCTCCCGCCCTGGCCGCGCCCCGAAGCAACCTGCAGCAGTTGCAGGCCGATGCCGACTTCTACCGCTCGATTTTCGAGCGCCAAACGGAAGTGTGCGACTTACGCGTGATGCTCCATCGCGAAGGGTTCACTATTTCGGTGAAGGAGGGAAGTTCTCCCGTAGTTTATCTCGATGTTCCCACCTACGCCGACGTTAAGATGACGAGCGAAGAGTGGAGCGACGGCTCCTATAATCACGGCTACGAACTGGATGGCGTGGGCAAAATCGAGTTCGCCCACATGGACGACGGCTACGACCACTTCTACGTTACCCCCGCGGGGGGAGCTAGGGTGAGCTGCGAGCTAGACTACTAGAGAAAAAAGCTGAGCGCCCGGTAAAATCCGGCCGCGAGCAGCATGCACGCCGGTATGGTGAGCACCCAGGCGCGGATGATATTGCCCACCACGCCCCACTTCACGGCCGAGAAGCGCTTCGTGGATCCCACGCCCATGATGGAAGTGGAGATCACGTGGGTAGTGCTGATCGGGATGCCGAAATGCGACGCAAAGAGGATGATCGAGGAGCCGCTAGCTTCGGCGGCGAAGCCGTGGATGGGAGTCATCTTGATCACTTTATTGCCGAGCGTGGCGATGATGCGCCAGCCGCCCGCCATGCTGCCGGCGCCCATGCATACGGCGCATACCACGATTACCCAGATGGGCACGTCCACGGTGGGAATGGCGCCGTAAGTTACGAGCGCGAGCGTGATGATGCCCATGGTTTTCTGCGCGTCGTTCGAGCCGTGCGCGAAGGCGAGAAATCCGGAAGATACCAACTGTAGTTTCTGGAACACCCGGTTCACCTTCGCCGGAGCCTGCCGGTAGGCCACCCAGTACAAAAGAATCATCAAGATCATCCCCACGAGGAAGCCGAGGGCGGGGGAGCTGAACATGGGAACGATCACTTTTTCCAGGGTGCCCTGCACCTGAATGGCGGAGGCTCCCGCCTTCGACCAAGCGGCGCCCATCAGCCCGCCGATCAGCGCGTGCGAAGAAGAAGAGGGAATGCCGAAATACCAGGTGCAAAGGTTCCAGGTGATGGCGCCTAAGAGCGCGGCCAGAATGGTTACTTGGGTCACGCTATTGAGATCCACGATCCCGGCCCCGATGGTTTTGGCCACGTGGGTGCCGGCGAAGGCGCCCGCCATGTTGAGGAGGGCGCCGTAGGCCACCGCCTTGCGCGGCGAGAGCGCCTTCGTGGAAACCACGGTGGCGATGGCGTTGGCGGCATCGTGCATGCCGTTGATGTATTCGAAAATGAGAGTCGTCACGATCACGACGATCAATAGCGTAAAGTCCATTTACGTATTTTTCATCACTACGTTGAGGATCGTGTCGGATACGGAATGGCAGTAGTCCATGGCGCTCTCCACGTCGCGGTAGATGCCGCGGAACTTAATCACGTCGAGGGCGTCATAGGATCCCGAAAAAAGTTCCTCGATGGCCTGGGCGAAAATCACGTCGCCGCGCCGCTCGATCTCCGTCATGCGGCGGTGGGATTCGGTGAGGGCGCCGGGATTGCGGAGGTTGCGGAGGCCGCCGATGCAGGTGTTCACTTCTTCGGTGGCCGCCATGATCACTTCCGCCTGCTGTCTCATGGCGTCCGGGAAATTCGTGATCTTGAAGGAGCGGAAATTGATCGCGCTGCGGAGAATACGCTTGGTGATCTTGTCGAGCGAGAGCGTGATCTCGAGAATATCTTCGCGGTCGATGGGCGTGATGAAGGTTTGGTTGAGCGCCGTTACGGTTTGGTGATTGATGTCGAAACTTTTGTGCTTGATCGCCTTCGCTTTGACGTAACTCGCCTCGGTCATGTGCTCGTTCTTCACGATGATGTCGTGGAAGAGAATCGCGGCTTCGTGGGTGGTTTTGGCTTGCTCTACGAAGTAGAAGTCGAGGAATTTGCGGTCTTCCGGGGGAAGCACCATGCGGATGATTCGGTCGAGCAGCATGCGGGGATCCTTTGCCGAGAAAATAGTCGGAAATCGATGCAGGGTTCTTTTAGCACGGCCGCGAGGAATTTTCTGCGGGCTTCTAGGCTCTGCCGCTCCGCAATGCTCGGAATTGTGGCCGAAAGTTTAGAACAGAACTTGTAAGGAAAGCGAATGCGCGCCCGGCACGTAGTTGCGCTGGTAGCCGAGCGCCGCGTAAGGGAGGAAGTTCCAAGCCGCGGCCACGAGGGTGGTGGAAACTTTGTTATTGTTGATGTCGTAAGTTTGCCGCTGGGCCACCGTGGCGCTGAAAGCACTAACGGCCAAGCGCACGGTGAGGATCGTTACGGGTTTACTGAACATCTCTAGTATCTGCAGGGCCTGCGACGCCGTGTCGATCGACAAAACCGTATAATCGGCGGAAATATACTTTAGGTTCAGCGCCACGCTGAGCGCATTGGTGGTGATGGTGGGAATTCCGAGCGTGGGGCGGCCGGCGTAGATGCTGGCGTTCTCGTTTGAGCCCACCGATTTGCGGTGGCTATAGCCTACCGTGAGGAAGGACGTATTGAGCGAGGCGCCGTATTGCCAATCCCAATTTCTGGTGAGCTGGTTATAGCGGAGGTTCACGCCGAAAACGGGCAGGGGAATGAAACCAAGCAATGTTTTCGGAAAGGGAGCCACCGCCGTGCCGAAATTGAGCGACGACATCGCCGTATCGCCCGGAGAAAATCCGTATACTTGGTCGGTAACGCTCGTGCCCTTGAGCGCCTGCTTCATATTGTAGGCGTAGAAGGTATCGTCGTTATTACTGGCCATGCCGAAACCAAGCTGCGGGAATCCCTTGATCAGCGCGAAGTTCATTTTGCCCGAGCCTTCGCCGTGCACGAGCGTGGATTCCACGCCGATGGGCGTGAGCGTGGTGGGGATCGAAGCGGGATTCACGTTGAAGGTATCGGAGAAGCTCGGGTAAGAACCTCCCGGAATGGCTTCGCGCACGTAGCCCGGGCAAAATTCTTCGTAGAACTGGCACATGTCGGCGGCTTGGGCCGCAGCGGGGAAGAGAAAATAGCCGATCAGGAATCGAAAAATCCGCGGGGTAGGCATGAGCGTCTCTCCTCCATGAGAGTGCGTAGTTTCATTCTGACAGAAATGGGGAGGGGACGCCAGCGCCCGACCAAAGCGTGGCAAACCCGCGTTTTTCATCATTGCCGGTAGGGGAATCTTAGAGCGCGGCGCTCGCGCCGGCTTGCTTGTTCACGGCGGAGATTTTTTTGGCGATGGCTTCCGCGAAATCCGAGAGGCTTTCGTCGCGCGCGCCGAACACGATAAAGGCTTGGCCGGGTTTCGCCTGGGCGAGAATATTTTCGCGGGAATCCACTTGGCCGTGCTTGCCGAAGGCCTTCACGCCGCGGGCGAGGTCGTCGCTCGAGATGTCTTTCGCCACCGTGCCGCCTACGTAGTAGATCGGGAGGAGCACGAGGCGGTCTTGCGGGCGCAGGTTGCGCGCGAAGGCTTCGATATACTCATTTTTCATCATGCGCGTGGGCGCGAAACCGTGTGGCTGGTAGATATAGGTGATGCCCTCGCGGATCTTCGCGGCCATTTGCATCATCGATTCGATTTTGTGCGGGTTGTGGGCGTAATCATCCATCACGAAGCTCTGGCCATCGTCGAGGTGCACGTCGAAGCGGCGATCGATGCCGCGGAAGGATTCGAGGGGCTTCACGCATTTTTCGAGCGGGATCCCAAATTCGGCGAGCGTAGCGAGGCAGGCCAGCGCGTTGTAAACGTTGTACTTGCCGGGAATTTTCATCTTGAAGCGCACGCCGTTCACTTGGAATTCGCTCGAGAGCGGCTTCAGCGTGAGGCCTTCGGCGCGGTACTTCGCCGGGTGATCGATGCCGAAGGTAACGGCGCCCGGGAGCGCGAGCT
>JACCDG011141151.1_pt1 | contig 13147 bp, 13 predicted proteins | sample 7442471 | NCBI WGS metagenome assembly JACCDG01 (sample SAMN15323444, study PRJNA562643) | freshwater metagenome | isolation source: river surface water | place: USA:Blue River Watershed | collected 2017-08-17 | reverse complement strand
TGGCGCGGGTGATGGCGACGTAGAAGAGTCGTCTTTCCTCTTCATAATGATTCCTTTTTTCATAGGCGTTTTTGACGTAGGTGCAAAGAACGGAGTCCAGGTTTTTCGCGGGCGTGCTGTCCCAGGTTTCCCAATCGTTGAAACCTACGATAGCGACGTTATCGGCCTCAAGTCCTTTGGAGGCGTGGAAGGTGAGGAAGGTGTCTCCGGATTTGGCGGCGAGGTCATTGTATTTTTTAAGGAAGAGGTCGTTATGCTTCGCGCCCGTTTGGAAGCGGGCGAGGATGAGGAGAGGTTGATTGTTGATTTGGTTTTTTATGTATTTATAAATTTCTGTGGTTTGCATCGGTTCGTTGGGGACTTTGAGGATGGTGATTTTATGAGAGGCAGGGATCTTTGGAGTAATTTTTTTCTTGTAGGAAGAGAAGTGGTTGGCGGTTTGCACGATATGGCCTTGCGAGCGGTAGTTGTATTTCAGATTGTATTTCTTCACGTCGGGGAAGAATCGGTGGAGGTTTTGGATGAAGTAGGGTGAGCCGCCGAGAAAGCCATAGATGGCCTGTCTCGGGTCTCCGATGACGAAGAAGTTATTTTGCATGAGGTGTTGGAGGAAGGTCATTTGGACCGGCTGGAGGTCTTGAAATTCGTCGATGAAGGTGTGGGAGATGTCTTTGAAGTAATTGATGGGAGTTCCTCCTGAACTCCCACACTTCGTGCCGCCTTTAGCGTCCCAAAAATAGCCTCCTGCTATTTTTGTAGCCGGTAGGGAATGGGAAAGAAATTCAAAGAGGTAGGAGTCGTGGATTAATCCGCGGTTTTGGATTTTGGTGGTTGCGGATTTGCGGAGGGAGAAAAAGAATTGGGCAGCTGGTTGAAGATGAGTTGGAAGGTTTGAGCAGAATTGTTTTTCGCTCATGAGGTTGTTGATTAAAGACTGATCCAGATTATGCATTTGGAGGGAGAGGGATTTTATGAATACAGGGTCGGGTACAGAGGAAATGGGGGAAGGAGGAATTTTTGGGTTGTTTTGGAGGAATTGGTCGATGAGGTCTTTGAATTTTTCTTCTTGCATATCATCGGGGTAGATTTCCAGCAGGTGGTTTGAGCGGCCTGCTTTTATGAATTGGTGCTTTTTTCTTTTGAAATCCTGTCGATAGGTTGGGCCTAATTCTGGGTGGGTCCATAGTCCCAAAAGTTCTATGTGTGCATCGTGGTGGGGGAGGAAGAAGTCGGGCCTAAAAATAAAGTCCGCCCAAAGGACAGGTTCTTCGTATTTAAAATTGATGTGCTGGGAGGCCAAGTAGTTTACGATCCTTCGTTCCCACCGGGAGCGGACTTTGATTCCCATATGGGTGGGGAACTTCAGGTCTTTTAAGTGGAATTGTTTGGAGTAGGTATTTTCCATCTTTAGATTATTTGGAGGGTTGGAAAATAGTTCGAGGAGGTAGGGGGTTTTGGTGGGGTGATCCATCATCCAAGATTTTAGGGTCTCACCCCAAGATTGGAGTATTGGGTCGTTTGGGTTTTGGGGATTGGTGATGTGGAAATTGGCCTGAGGTTCGATTTTTCGCAAAGTTTGGATGGCCAATTTGTGGATGGTGGTTACGGATTTATCAAGAGCCTTTGGGGGAAGGTTGGTGAGTGTGTGCAGGCGCTCTTTAAGTTCTGTGGTGGCCTTATTGGTGAAGGTGATGATTTTCATCTTTTGCGGAGATACGCCAATTTTTATGAGGGTGGCGATTCGATGGGTGATGACTTTGGTTTTGCCGGAGCCCGCGCCTGCGATGACAAGGCATCTTTTATAGGGGGAGAAGGTGGCCTTTCGTTGATGGGAGTCCAGTTGGATATCGTTGGGGCGCAAAAAGTTTTTAAGGATGGGGTCTTTATGCTTTTTGCACAGGAGGGCGAGGAAGGGGTTCATTTGAGGAAGGGGACTCTTTGAAGATTTTTTAAGGAAGGGGAGCAGGCGTTTTATCATAAGAATTCTTTTATATAGTTTTTGGGAAGGTGTAGGGAAGGAATTTTATCCCTTCCCTACACAGGGAATTAAAAATTTTAAACAGGGCGAATGTGCGTCAGTTCCACACTGGTAATGTACTGTTTGGTTCCGTCTTTCTCAAAGGAGGAAGTTTTAAGTTTTCCTTTTAGTTTGACGGCATCGCCCTTCCTAAAATTTTTTGCCGCCTCTTCCGCGATTTTTCCCCAGGCCTTAATTTTATGCCAGTCGAGGTGTTTTTCATTTTTCTTCTTAGGGTCCTTCGGCGGTTCTTCTGTTTTGACTGAGAAGGAACAATAGGGGGAGCCTTGTTTGGTTCTTTTAAGTTGTGGTTCCTTGTCTATTGTTCCTTGGAGGAAGACTTGGTTGGTGATGTTTTCTGGGGCGGGGTTGTTTGTGTTCATAGATTCTCCTTAATCAACAGGATTTGCGTTATTGCAAATCCATGGGTTGTACTTTTAGTTTTTTATGTAGTTTTAATTTTTGGATCATCCATGCGGCCAAATCGATCTTTTCCTCGGCCTTTTCTTGGTCCTTGGACCATTCAAATCGGAGGAGATCGAAATCGGTGGTGATGGATGATCGCTGGAGTGAGCGGATGTCGGCCTCAGAAAAATTGAGGATGGCCTTTGCAAAAATGTCGGTAGCGGTTACGGGACGGCCGTAATCTTTGGCGTTACATTTTTCCAAGACCTCTTGGAATTTTACTGAAGCCTCACCCAAGGATTTAAGGTTGATGAGGATTTTTTCCTTGGGTGGGGGATTTTGGTTTTTGGGTTGTTTTTGTTTTGGGTTTTGTTTTTGTATTGGTTTTTGTTCTTCTTGTTGTTGTGTTGTCATTATTACTCCTTATATATGTTGTTGTTGTTTGTATTATGTTGTGTTGAATTATTTATTATTGCGTAGAAAGTGACCTCCTCCTCTGTGTTTAACGAAGAGAGGGGGAGGTCAATTTCGGAGCAAAAAAATAATAAGGAATTCAACACCTTAAGAGGGCTTAAAAAAATGCTGTAGGGTAACGTAGTGTGTGAGTAGGGCATGAGTATGGTTTGAGTAGGGATAGGAAAAAATAAGATATTAAACATCCAATACCTCACGAAATTTCCGTTCTTGGTTGTTTGCAAAAATAGGATTTTCAGAAAATTCAAGGGGGAATTTTAAAAGGTCTTCCTTAAATAGGAGAAAGATTTTTTGGCCGACACTTTTGCTAAATAATGGCGTTGGAGCAGTTGATTGAATTTCTTTAACCAAGTTAATGTAGGCATCAAAGACATTTCGCTCGTTGAAAATATAAATCACAGAATCGAAAAACTCAGATTTTATATAAGTGTTAAATTTTTCAGTGATTCTGTCTTTTGATTTTTGGGTGAGTTCTACTTCAATGGCAATTTTAAAAGTGAGGCCTTTGTTTTCACCAAAGAGAATGGCATCGGGTTCTAGAATCGTTGCGTAATTCCATTTTTTATTCCCGATGTGTTCATGGGAAAGTTCGCAGCGGTGAAAGTATTTTTTTCCCAAGAATGATCTGACAATATTTGTAGCAATGGCATCATGGAAAATAATTCCTTCATCAACGAAATAGGGAGCATGGGGTAGAATTTCTTTTTGGGCATCTCTTGTTAGATAGACCACTCTTTTTCTTTTATGAATTAGGGGTTCCCAACAGATTAGACCTTTTTCCTTTAAATTCCTGATCATCTCGCAGAATGAAACAAAGCTCCCTTTGTAGTTTGACAATTTCTGGAGCGATTTGGTGTCCAAAATTTTCCATTTGATAAGAGGGTTTAGGTATTTCTGATAATGATGAACGGAGGCAGAAAAATTCATTGGTTCTCCTTTAGTTTTAATTTATAAGGTGCTTCAGGTTTTAAGATTGGGTTTATAATTTGGTTGGTGATTTCTTTCGGAATTGAGGATGGAGCCATCCTAATATTAATAAGGTCGATGTCTTTTGGATTATGCCGCAGAAGAATGCATTGGCCTATTCTTATTTCTGAAAGACGGTTTGGGTGGCAAATATATTCTTGGGATTCGCGGATGGAGCCTCGGTCTTCGATTTCCCCTTCCAAAATCATATGGGTTTTCTTGGTGGTGTAGTAGGTTCCTATAGCTTTGGATAAAAATTGGGCGTCTTGGTTAGAGATTTGTTTTTGAATGAAAATGTTGTTGCAGTTTTCAAAGATTTGTCTTTTTAGAGGTTCGGATAGCGTTTCGAGGTCGGCCATGCATTGGATAGCAGATGTTATTTCGATTCCCGAGCTTCTGCATTTGCTTAAGAGGTCGATAAAGTCGGGAATAAGGATGGAACCTAGTTCATCAAAATAAACGGAGATTGGGTTGTCTTTGGAAAAAATTTCTGAGTCCTGACGGATGCCGACATTGTAGGAATGGGCCATTAGTTCGCTGAGAAAAATCTTGCCGATGGATTTTGCGAGGTCTCCATAGCCTTGGGTGGAAAGTCCGATGTAGAGGCAGGCTCGTTCTTTGCGAACGTCTTCTATGGTTTTGCTGAGATTGTCTTGGCCTTCAAGGAGCTTTCCAAAGGTGGAGTGGATTATTCTGCTTAGGTTGGCAAGAAGGCCTTGGATATCTTTATTATCTTTGCCCCCCTGGTTATCTTTGTTCTCCTTGTTTTCTTCGCTGACCTTGGTGGTCTTTTTTTTCTTGATTACCGTGTTGTTTTTTACTTTTTCTTTTTTGGTAGCCTTTTTGACTTCCTTTTTGTTTAAAAAGGTATAAATATTTTTAAAGGTTATAGGGATTTTTTTTACTTTAAGGTGGTGAATGGCATCATTTAAGGCAAATTCGGATTTTGCCTGATAGTAGGGTTCACTCCAAACAAAAGAACGCATGATAAGCGCCACTGCTTGAGTTACGTCTAAATTTTTAAGGGGGTTAAAGTGGTTAGTGTCGGGATGGAATTCGGAAAAGAGATAATATTTTTTTTGGTATTTTTTGCACAGGGAGATAAATTCTTCGATCGAAGATAGGGAGCCTTTTGGATCAAAAAAGATCAGGGGGCGGTTAAGGCTTAAGTCATTCTCCTGGAGGATTCGGATGAGGTTAGATTTGCCCCAGCCCGATGCCCCGATGATGAGGCCGTGGCGTTTGGTGTCTAAGTGAATCAGTTTGAATGGTTTGGATCGAGAGACGGAGAATCCCAGGTCTTGGGGGTCTATGCTTTGTTTGGTTACATCGATGTATTCCTTTTTGATGATTTGGTCTTTTTTGGTTTTTAAAAAGAATTTTTTGAAAAGAAAAACTCCAATAAAGGTCAAGCAGGAGATGGCCAAAGAGATGACCACTTCCAAAAAATCTCCAACCAGATCAAAGAGATGGGAATTATTCGATGGTGTATTGGAAGGCTTGGTGGGCTTCATGATAGATGACTCCTTGTTCGGTTTCTTCTTCGTATTCGGGGATTTCAAAGGTCAGGACATGGCCCTTTTTCAATTTGCCTTTCAGGGAGGGCGGAAGTTCTCCTTCTAGCGGGATTTTTTTGAGGTCTTGGGGGATCAAAACTTTATATTCGGTTGGTGGCGGTGATGCTTTGGCCAGGTCGTCTTTGATCAGCATATTTTCCATCGGAATGTTGGTTGGGTCTTCTTGCCAAAAATAAGTTCCTAGGGCCACGCCTCCAGCAGATCCAGCGAGTGCGCCTAACGATCCGCCTAAGATCATGTTGAGCTGATCTGATCTTTCGTTGGGCGAGAGGGATTTTCCGATCATGGCCCCGATGCTTCCACCGATGAGTGCGCCGGTGATTCCGGAAAAGAGTTGTTGGCGTTTAAGGGTGGAGCATGAAGTTAACAAAAAAATAAAAATAAGAGGTTTCATTGCTTGAATCCCTGGTTGAAGAAGAGAAGGACGGGGGCGCCGGATTTAATCAAGACCACGCTGGAGTTTTCTTTGGAGTCATTTTTTAAGAGATCACTTGATGACGAGAGAGTGTTTGATCCGGCCTCAAGGAATTTTGATTTTAGTGGTGAGGCGATGGTGTTAGCTCCTAAGGTGGAAAGTCCTTGGATGAGATTTTGTGCGCCGTTTGCGGCCAGGAGTTGGTCATGCCCTTCATAAACTGTTCCTAAAAGTCCGGCGGTTCCATCTAGGTTTAGCAGGGTGGCGGAGGCGGAATATTCCTTGTCGTTATGGATGATAGTGGGGCAGATGCATTGGATTCGTTTGTTGATGGTAGTTCCCTGGCAGTGGACTTTGGCGCCGTTCATTGCTCCGTCGGTAATTTCCACGATGAGGGGTGAGATAAGATTCGTTGAGATAATGGAGTTTAAAAGTTTTCCCTTCAGGATGGTTCCAGTGGGGAAGTCGAAGCTGGCCGTTAGATCCATGATGTGGGGCTTTGTGAGTTTAAGGGCGAGGAGTTGCTTGATTTGTTCGTTGGATTTGATGAGTTCTTTAATTTGATTATTTTGGCGGTGCTGTTTTGAGGATTTTGTATTAGGAACATCATTTTCCTGATAGCGGTTTTCTCGGGGGATTGTGGAAAGTGAGGCATGGGAGATGGAAGAGAGGATGAGAAAAAAGAAAATGGAATAAATCATAATATTTTTTCTCCGTTAAGATAAATTGCTCCGCCTTTGCTTAAATAAGTTTTTCCCTTTTTGGTCGGGATACCGTTTAGATCGAAGTCCTTGTTTAAATAAATAAGATAGGAGTTTGGGCCTTCAAGCAATCGGAAGCTCTCCGTAGATTTAAGCAGGGAGTAGGATTTGTCCTTTTTTCCTTTTTTGATGAAGTATATTGGAGGGGAATTGGGTTCGCTCTTAAGGGTGATTTGGTAGGAAAAATTATTGCTTAAAACCACCAAAGGAACTTTGAAGGTTGCTGTCTTTGGAGTTACCACCAGAATTTTTTTATTTTTTGAGAGGTAGGTGGAAAAATCGCCTTCGTTTCCCAAGCTGTAATATTCAATGGGTTCCTCGAAGGTGAAGGTGGTGGGAAGGTTGGGGGAGATGTTTAGCAGGATCAGGGAGGTGATCAGCGCGAAGATTTCCATCAGATGGCCTCCTTCATGGTTTTTTCTTCGATATTTTTGATGAGATAGAGAAAAGGGGAGGATGAGTCGGTTAGAATATCTAAGTGGAAGAAGCGCAGGCCTTTGATGTCCTTGGTGATGAGCAGGCATTTTTTGTCCATGGGATTTACGAATTTGATCTGGGTATCTTCCAAAAATTCAAAATAGTTGTAGTCGTCTTTTTTTAAAAAATCGGCGATTTCTTTTTTGATCAGGCGTTCGTCGGCCTTCTTATTGATGATGGAATCAAAGGCCTGGTAGCAGATTTCCTTTAGCGGCGGGATAAAAGCGCTTCCTGGTGAATCTTTTAAGAAGAGTGGCCTTGCAAAAGAAACCGAAAGCGCCACGCTATTAAAAAGCAGAAGGGCCAGAGTAATTCCTTGGATAATTTTTTCTCGCTTTTGTTCTCGCTCGGTTAAATAGGGGTTCATGTTTAAAATCCTTTTTAAATTTATTGAATGGTTTTGGGCGTGGTGAATAGTTTGAGCTTAAGTGCGGGTCTTCTCGTTTGGGTTTGAGGTTTTTAACTTTGGCGAATGCTTTTTGACCGCCTGATAGTCCTGATGAAATGGCCTTCGCTTCGCCAAATTTATAGGCGGTCGCTGGAATTTTTTTAAAGGGATAGGTTACCCATTTTTGAGGCATCATGAATCCGGACATGGCGCCCATGGAAGCGAGTTTGTCTCCCACCTGGCCTAGTCCCGTGCCCGCAATTAGGGCGGTGGAAAAAACTGGGGCCATTAGGAGAGAGATGCAGGTGACCAGTAGATGAAGGGAGTTTTCCAGATTTTCTGTTACGGAGATTCCTTGGGGATTTTTTATTCCGTAAATTCCGTCTAGTAGAATTAGCGTGATGGTTAGAACCAAGGGAGTGAGATAGAGCCAAAGCAAGGTCTTGATGGAGCCTTCCAGGGAATTTTGGGAAATATTTAAAATGCTTAAGAGGGCAGAGAGGCCAAAGAAGGAATAGAGCAAAAAATAAACCAGGGAGTAGATATGTTTTAGCAGCAAAAAAGATAAAAATTTTAAAATATAGAGGGTGATGGAGGTCGCGGAGTCGATGAGTAGATTGGGGATGGCCTTAAGGTAGCCAAACCTTGATGCGGATTTGTTGTTATTTTCTTTATTGTGGTTTGCTTGTGCCTTTTTAAATTCCTTCACCAGATGGTTGTTGGGGGAGAATCTTTTAAGCAGGGTTCCAGATATTTCAAAAGAGAGGTTCACGCCTTTGATCAGCATGGATTCAAAGGATACAAGCAGGATGGAGGCAAAGATCAGTCTTTTTAAAACGCCGGAGAAATTCCACTCATGGAAAAACTCCAAGATGGTTCCCAAAAGGAAAAAGACGCCCAGGAATTTTTGCGAGCATTCCAGGATGTATTGGGAGACCCGGATCGCCTCCTGGTTTTGGATGAAAAGAAGATCGGCGATAACATTATTTTCCATTGTTACCCAGAAGATATGTTTTGGCGCGGAGTTCGCTTTGTTCCTTTTTCAGTAGGAGCATGTTTTGTTCCGCGAGTTTGTTGAGGATCAGGTTGTTTTGTTTTTTGATATCCACCAAATTTTTGTTGGAGAGGGCGGTGTTTTGGGCCGATAGTCTGGCCGCACCTTTGAGGGTGCCGGAGTCTTCGGATCTTTTGATTTGGAGGTTGGCCAGTGATGCCTCCTTGTTTATTTGATTTTCGTTGTCGGCGGTAATCATTTCGATTTTTTCGTTTTTATTTTCGCGGGTGTTGTATTCGGAGATGGTAGCGTTTAAGGAGGTCATTTGATCTTTGAGCGAACCTATCTTGGAGTTGAGTTTATCTAGAGACACTTCGTCGAGATCAGATAGCCCTTTCATTTCATCAAGCAGGGCCACGGTTTTTTCGGCGCGGAAGTAGTGGTCTTGGGCGAGTTCGTTGTATTCCTGCAACCTTTCCGTATTTCTTTGGGCGTCGGTGACGAGTTTTTCAAGTTCGTGAAGTTGTGAAGCGGTGGTGCTTGCCAGTTGGAAGAGGAGGGCGGTGTCGGAGTCGGGGGCGAAGAGGGTGGAGGCGAGGAGGAGATGGGGGAGAAGAAGGATGAGGAAGAGGCACCTCCTGTGAACAAATACTTTCCCTACGCTCGCATCGTGCTCGCTATCTTTGCTTTTGAAAAAGCAAAGTGGGGATTTCCTTTTAAAGATAAGAATTTTGAATTGATTAAACATATTTTATCCTTTGCCATTTCTCGATTATTTCCTTGAAATCGAAATGTTTTATTAAATCGTCGTGATATTTATAAAATTTTTGGTTTTCCTCGTAATTTGAAGTGAAGAGTTCATATTCCAAGGGTGTCTGGTAATAGCGGATGATTTTTTTATTAAAGGGAGTTTTAAAGTAGAACTGGGAATGGTCGCCGTTGATGCTTTTAAGTGATTTAATTTTTTCCACATCATGGGAGGAAAAGTATTCGTCATCTTTTAAGTCTTGAGAGAAAATAAATTTATAGAAGCTGTTTTGGATGATTGCGCGACCGATGGGTTTTTCCAGAAAGTCGGTGTACATCTGGGTGATGGCGATGGCGGATGCTCCCTGTTTGCGGAAGGTGCGGAAGCATTCGCCGATATAAGATGTATTTTTTTCCAGCAGGTGCCAGCATTCGTCGAAGACAAAAACCTTTTTTCCTTTTAATTCCTTGAAATATTCGATGAGAAAAATAATTAGGGGTGGAAGAATTTTATCTGGGTAGTTTAGGGTGTCTATGTAGGTTAGGGGGTTGGAGGGGGTTGTTTTGCCCCTTAGGTAAGGCAGGATCTCCTCGAAAAAGAGGCTTAAATCGGGAATAAACGCTTCGATTTTTTCCAGAAAAGAAGGAAAATCATCGAAATTTTCATTTTCCAGAATATTTTTAATAGTGCGGTGGAGTTTGCCTTCAAATTTTTGGTCGCGCTCCTTGGCCGGAATCACCGAGAGAATAAACTCCGTTAGGTATTGGGGGGATTTAAATTGGAGGGGATTAAAGGTTTCATGGAAAAGATTTCCTTGGTGGTATTTGGTGAGTTTTAAAAAGGAACCACCCCGGTCGAGAATCAGCGTTGATACATCCTTTTGAATTAGTTCTTGAGTGATTTTTTGTGCCAGAACGCTTTTTCCCGAGCCGGAGTGGCCGGAGATGAGGCAGTTGAAATTAGTAGAGGCGGAGTTGAAGATATCCATTTTTAATTTATTTAAATCGTTGGAGTGAAAAATAATTCCTTCCTCGTGGAGAAAATCTCTTTTTAAGGGCAGGCAGTTGATGAGGTAGCTGGTGGGCAGGCGGTTGCTTTTAAGCCAGGTGGGGGGATTTCCGGGGAGCAAGGCGGGAAGGAGGATGGAAAGGCCAATATCTTCGATGAAGGGCGTGAATTCCAGATTTTTAAGTTCCTCAATTAACCTTTTGGTTTTTTTGGCGAGCCACTTTTCCGTTTTGGCGGATACTAAAAGCCAGGACTCGGCGAGGAATAAGGATTCTTCTCCCAGCACGATTTTTTCCAGCAGGTTCTCGCTTTGGGATTTGGCGTTTTCCGATTCCAGATTTCTTAAGTCCTTATTGTCGTTTGCATGGTGCATTTTCCTTTGAAGATCGAGGATTTTTTTCGCCGTGGAGTTTGGGAGTTTTTTAAAATTTAAAAAGTAGTCGCCGAAATCGCAGATGGTGGCAGTGTCCAGATAAGGTGGGAAATCTTGGATGTTGATTAACCTAAAATAGTTGCCATTAATTTTAAAATAGTCGTCTTTGAATAGGATGTTGGAGTAAACATCTTTCCCCCAAGGGTAGGGAAGAATACTTTTATCGATGGTATCCGCTTGGGTTTGGGGAAGGGTGAAATCCAAAAGAGTCGTTTCCAGATAGGTTTTTCCCTTTAAATACGAAAATTTTAGAAACTGGTCGGGTTCCAGGGTGTTTAGGTTTGATGACAGAGAGGAAAAGTATGAGTCAAATTCGCGGGCATCCATTTGGTCGATGTCAGGAAATGAAAGTTGGAAGAGGGAAGTCTTAATTTCTTTTGATTTCATAGGGGAGGATTTCCTTTTTTTTGAAGTGGAAGACAAAAAAGCAGGGCTGTAAGTATTTTTTGGCCAGAAGAAGGCCGCCATAGATGGGGAAAAAGGAGCAAAGGGTGATAAAATGATCATCAATGATTAGATTTCCCAGCACCATCAGATTACCCAGAATAAAAAATTCCCGAATCGAAAGCCCAAAGATCGTTGGTTTGAGTTTCAAGAGATTGGGAAGGTAGACGCGTTTCATGTTTTACTCCTAGTTATTGGCAGGAAGCCGTTTGGCCTATGGATGGGCCCTTTTTATCCTGTAATTTTTCGGACAAAACTTAGGACTCCGGCAAAGCCGAAGATCAAGATGGCCGCGATGATCACGTTGGTGAGTTTTTCTTTTCCCTCCATGGAGCCTTTGATGTAGAGGATTCCGGCCCACAGAAGGCCAAGGCCTACGATGATGGCACCAAGTTTGGATAGGGAGGTTTGCGCGGTGGTGGCCATGGACTCCAAGGATTTTGCAAAGACGATGTTGGGAATGATGAAAGAGAGGGCGATTGCTTTTTGTTTCATGGTTTAACTCCAAATTTTTGATATTTGATTTGATAGGTTTCAGTTATTGATTGGGTGGTTTTTAAAGGAATGGGCTCAAAGGTATCAAATTCAAAGAAGAGGGCACCGAGGGGGCAGTTTCCGAAGTTTAAAAATCCGTGTTCAAGGAGGAGCTCTTCTTGGTTTTTCACCAGAAGTGAAAATTTCGATGAGTTGCTTAATTTAAGTTCCAAGATTAATTTTTCGCCATCCTGGGTGATGAAGTGGTCGGGGTTTTCTCTTAAATACTCTTGAAGGGGTATTTCTCGGTCGCCGATTTGGATAAAGAGATTTTTGGCATTAGGAAACTTGATGGGTTCTATTTTAGGTGCGCCCAATAATCTTTCGGTTATTTCGCAAGTTTCACGCCGGTGATCTCCAAAGATCATGGCCCAGAACCAAACATTTTTTTTACTTGGCGGGGAAATTTGGGGGATGGAGCGGGTTCCGGTGATTTCCAAAGTGATAATGTCTCCGAGGAAGAGGTTTTTGAAATTGAACGAATCCGTTAGAGAAAAGGATTCTTCTTCGTGATAAGTCCTAAGGGTATTTTGCTGCTCCCCTAAAGTTGAATAGAGAACTACGACGGATGAACCCGGGTCGGGGAGGTGGTCTAAACTGGCGACGCCGAAGGTTTGAAAGAGTCCTTTTTTCAGGGATTCGGCGTTGTTGGTGGGTGCATATTCCGTGTGGTTTAAGGAGTTATAAAGGCCTTCCATGGCCTCCAAGTTGCCGGCCCGATCAAAGATGGCACCTTGATAATTAGATAATAATATTTGGTGCGGAGATTCCTTTGGGTTTTCAACCCTCAAATCAATTTGTAAAGGAAGAATGGTGTAAAGAAAATAATTTTCTTTTTTAAGATTTTCCCGATATTCGCTCCACTTATAGGAATCGGAAATCAAAAATTGAAAATCTTTTATGCCAAGAAGGAAATGTCCGCCTTTTTTTAATCCTTCCAGAATTGTGTTGGGGTCGCTGATCTCGTGGATAAAATTAAAAGTCGTGGAGGGATGTAGATCATTGGAAAAAATTTTGAAGATTGGTTTTTTTAGTTCGGGATCGATTAAGGGAAAGCTGGATAGCTCGGTTAGTTCACCGCTGGAAGGGTTAAAAAAATAGAGGCCTAAAATAAGATTGGAAATTTCCTTGAGGTCTTTTAAATCTTCAAAGGACAAGGTGAAGGAAATTTTTAAATCCATTGAGATAATTTCTTCGACTTTGTTTTCTTGAAAGAATTTAAGAAAATCTTTGCGGGGAATATCCGAAATAGTTCGTAGATTTTGGGCCTCATCAAGAAATGATAGGTCGGGTTCAAAGAGTGGATCTTTTAAAGATTTAGCCCCCCATTTGATGATTTGGTTGCGAAGGAAGGATTGGTCGGTTTTAAGAGGATTGGATTTCAAAATCGAAATTTCGTCCTGGGTGTGAATTTTCAAATCCAAGGAGAGAACTTTATCGACGAATATTTTGGGGAATACTTTGGGAGGTTTTTCCTCGGGTCGCTCGGCGACTGAGCAGCCCATC
>JACCDG012045157.1_pt1 | contig 13149 bp, 16 predicted proteins | sample 7442471 | NCBI WGS metagenome assembly JACCDG01 (sample SAMN15323444, study PRJNA562643) | freshwater metagenome | isolation source: river surface water | place: USA:Blue River Watershed | collected 2017-08-17 | reverse complement strand
GGCGCCCAACTCCGACTGTGCCGCAAGCGATGCGGTGTCCACATATCCGGCGTTCGCCCAGTTGACACGCTCGTTCAGTTTCTCGTTGCTGTAGGCGAGGATGTCGTCAAGGTTCTCAAGGGTTTCGAACGAGTTCGCCAGCGACGAGATGACACCGGGGGACATGGTGGGGTGCTGTTTCGCTGCCCGGAGAATGTTCTTCTCCACCTTGTCGGGCATGCCGATGGCCTGCATCTCGATGTAGTGGCGGCGCATCTTCTCCTTGGCCGCGTTCGACGCCCGCTTGTACACATCGTGCTGCTGCCAATATCCGGTGGGGATGGTGTAGTCAGCCATTGCCCCTCATGTTCATGTAGGCGGCGATCCGCTGCAAATCCGGGTTGTCGGGGTTGCGGCGCAGCGCGGCGAGGATCAGGGTGTTCGACAGGTCGGCTGGGGCAACCGACATCGAGTCCGGCCCTGGCCCGAACGGTAGCCCTGCGGTGACGGGTTCGTCGGGGAACTGGGTTGGTTCCTCCAGGTTCGGGATGGAGTCCGGTGACAGCGCCGGGGGGCCGACTGGGGGGTTTCCGCTGGCGGAAACATCCTCTGCGCTGCTCCCCGGCATGGGGGCACGGTCGACGTTCAGGTCGCTGCGGTTCGCGTACGACTTGCCGGGTTGTCCTTGTCGGGGGCCACCTCTGGGCATGTCAGCCTCCTGCGCGTAGAGCCGTCAATAACTGTCCGATGTCCTGCTGTGCCGGGGCGGCACCCGGAACGGGGGAAAGGGCTTCCGGGTTCCCGGTCAGCGATGCTGCCGCTGGGCCTGCCGCCGCCATCTCAGGTGTGGGCTGCAACGGCTGTTGCTGCTGTGCTGCCTGTTCCTGCGCGGCCTGCGCTTCCTTCTGTGCGTCTTCCACAACCTTCGTCATGGCGTCGGCCAACTCCATCTTGTCCGCCTCGACAAGTTTCATGATCTTCGCGACGACCATCGGGGGGATGACCCCGGCTGACGCCTGCTGCTGCAACCCTGCCAGCACAGCCTGTTCCAGCCCTTCGGACACGATCTTGTCGTGTTCGAACTCCGGGTTGTCGATGAACGGGTCGAGGGTCGCTGCGGTCATCTTGCTCATGATGCCCATACCGACTCGCTGACCGAGGCCCATCATCAACTGGTTGACATCGGCCCCGGTCGCGGCGAAGGTGACAACATGATCGGGATGCGGGAATACCTCGTTGGGTTTGTACGTCACCTGTCGGGTCGAGTTGCCCGTCCCCACGAACAGCGTCTTCTCCGTGTCACCCGTGTAGTGCTTGGCAAGACCAATCGCGATCTTGTCCTCGTCCTGCAACGCTGCCGCGATCATCTCCTGCGCCTCCGCGACAGGGAAGTCGATGACGGCGCTGAGTACCGCGTCCCCTCTGCGGCCCGTACGTATGTTGGTCGCAGACTCCCCGCCGAACTCGGCCGGGATGCCAGCGGTCAAACGCTGTGAGCGTTCCAGACGGTCGATGGTTTGCGGTGTCATGTATCCGGGCTGGGTGGTCAACTCTTTGACATCGCCGCCCTTCACAATGTTGATCTGCCCCGACCTACCGTCGTAGGGGCCGTCGATGAAGTCGGCCACCTCACCGGGGCGGCTGACCAGATAGGTGTCGGGGAAGATGCCCCGCTCAACGGCCATCACTTCGAGGGCCATCAGTTTCGCCTGCTGGTAGTACATGCCGACCAGCGAGTCGAACTGTCCTGCTGCCTGCCCCAAACCGATGCGCTGCGGAACGACAGCCTGCGGCATCCCGGTCGGGTTGTCCACCTGCTCCAGGGTGACGCACCTGTCGGCCACAGTGTCGGCCATCGCATACGAGGTGAGGCACAGGTGCCGACCGTCGGCGGTGATGTGTTCCAGAATGGTCATCAGCGAGTCGTCGGTGATGCGGTCGTAGTGGTCGGTGACCCTTCGCACATGCTGGTCGTAGCCGTTCATCCGCAGCCACCCCACCGAACGCTTGTAGGCGAACAGGGTGTCGACGGGGGTTTGCGTACCGGGGATCATGTGGGGGGAGGGGAAGGTGTGCAGCGGGTTGCGGATCTGCCATGTGGGCAGTTTCGTTTTCGGGTCCAGAGTGACCACGGCGGGGGCGATCCCGAACGCGATGAGGAAACGGGCACGCTGTTTCTGTTTCAGCGGCAGGCGGTCGTTCTGCCACCAGCCCTGCACCACTTTCTGCGCTGTCAACGCCCTGCGGGTGCTTCTCCTGCCCCCATCGGACGCGAACCCGACCATCGGCATTGATGAGGCGACACGGCCTGCCATCTGGTCGACGCCTTGGGCGAGCAGGTTGGGGACTGCGGCTGGCTGATCCTGGGTCATGTCGGGCAGGGGGACGACCGCCTCGCCGTCGTAGATTTCCTTGACCCGTCGCATCCCGGCATGCACCGGGGCCAACTGCTTCTTGCGCTGAATGTACAGGTCGCACACTTCATTCGCTGATAGCATTCTCACCTCGCCCACGCAAGCCCTCTGCCTGATGATACCCATGAAGGACGCTTCTGACGGTACAAACGTGCCTGCTTGGGTGCGTAATGGTTGTTGACAGCGAGGGTATGGAACCAGCAGGACATTACAAGGTCGTCGGTGTCGCCGTCAGGATATGCGAGAAGTTCGCTGACGAATGGTTCCGCGCGGCGTTTCGACAGCGGCCCTTTCGACGGTATCCGAATCTTGCCCTGCCGGAAGTAGTCACCCAACGATTCGACACCGTATTCGGGGTTCGCCTTGTTCACCGAGGTGGTGTGCGGCACGAAGATCACCCCGGTGGTTTGCATCCAGCGTTGCACATGCGGCTGTTGCAGCAGCCAGCGTTGCGCCGCGTTCACCTCAACGATCACGTGCGAGATCGGTGCCTCCGCCTCAATCGACCTGACCCGCATGTCGACCATCAGCCCGGAGAACTCGAACTTGTCCAAATCCAGCGATAGGAACTGTTCGGGGCCGAGCCGTTCCCGGTGAATCTCCACAATGTAGCGGTTCTGTGTTTCCGGGTCGTACACCCACCAGATGATCCCCCACCATTCGGTAGGTGAAGGGTCAACCGTGATGAACGACCAGCCCTTCCCGTCCTTCAAATGGTCAGGCACCACACCGAACATTCTCTCGCTGTCTTGGCAGCCGACAGCCGGGTAGCCGTCCGCGTCCACCCCGCCGAATATCCAGGCCGGGTCGACCAGACCGCCCACCACGTCGCCGTCCTGCTGCTGATACTGCACCTCGAACACCCTGGGGTTGTTGCGGCGTGCCGCATCCAACACCTTCCACGGCAGGCGGTGAGGGTCGATCAGGCACGACTTCGGCCACGGCTCCAACCCCAAATGTTCCCCTGTGCAGATCGTGTCGTCGTGTGCCCGGTAGATGATGTGCTTGTACTTCGGGACTTCCTGCCCGGCCTCGTTCTCCACCTTCAAATCCAGCGCATAACGGTACAGGTCTGAGCGGTGAATCCGCTGCCCCTGCAACACCAACGCACCCCCCGGCTCCAGCCGTGTCTCCGCCTCAGTGCTGTACCACTCGATCAGTTTGTCCCGCGCCTCTTCCGTGCGTGTGTTCCGCTGATCAACAAGGTCATCCCAAATGATGAAATCGAACCGTCCCCCCAGGAACCCCGAATCCTGCCCCCACGCACTGAGCGTCGGCTCCTTGTCGTCCAACTGTGTCTGATCGGCCTGCCGCACCACCAACGCGTTCGCCGCCCACAGGTCGCTGCGCCCCTCCGGTTTGAACGGCCCGAAATCGTCCACCAAACACGCATCCGCATCATGCGCAATGCCCTTCGCCAACGACTCCGCGTCCGCCCGCAACGGAGCCTCCCGCTCCAACGCCCGCTTGATACGCGTCACATACATACGGGCCTGACGTTCCGTCCTCGACCCCACCTGAACCCGGATCGTCCGGTCCCTCGCAATCAGCCACGTCGGAATATCACACGTGAACAACGTCGACTTCCCCGAACCCGGAGGAACATTGATCACCAGATAGTCGCGCTCCGCAGACTCCACCGCCTTCAAACAGTCATACGCCGCCCGCACCTGCCACGGCGTCGACTCCCGACCGAAATACCTCCTCCGAAAAAACGCGAAATCGTCCAACGCCCGCTTCGCCTCAACCGACAACGGCTGATCCACAAGCATCCCCGCCACCATGCTCACCCCGAGCAGCGAGGCAGCCTCCAACCCCGTACTACGAGGATCATTCCGCTCAAACTGATACGCCACCGACAACGAAACCCGCGACACCCTCGCAGCCGCCGCAACATCCTTACCAGCATTCCTCGCCTCGAAATACCTCCCCCAGCGAGACAAATCAGTCTTCTTCACACCGACAGACTACAGAAACAACCCACACGTTTCCGCCAGCGGAAACACCTATGCTCAAACAAGGGGGGGATGTAAGAAAGCCATGGATTCCCAGAACACCCCCCCTCATCAACACACTCGCACAATCCACACGACGGCATATCCCACCCGCCACTCCCCCCCGTCCTGTGGGCATGCCTGGGGTCATACGCTACGCCGCGTTTCGTTATTGCTGTGGTTCGTACGTGTGTTCGATGAGGTCGTTGTCGTACGTGTGTTCTATACCGCTACGGGAGGTAGCGATACCCCTCCCCCCCCTAGGTTCGAACAGGTGTACGTCGAACATGTGTTCGAATCAGCGACACTTCCACTGTTAGAACAGGTGTTCGAATACGATACGCAACGTATCGAATCGCCGTCTGTTGGTGTGTGGGTTGGTACGTGTGTTCGGGTGACTGTGTGTTACCAGTGTATCGATATGTAGCGTATTCGAACGTGTGTTCGCTGTTCGGTATTCGGTGTTGGTGTGTGTTTCCGCTTGTTTCCGTGCCCGCATTGCGGAATCCGTGGGTACATATGTTCGAACACATACCCATACCCCCTATGCCTCAGATTGGTACACATGTTCGAAGGATTGACCATTCAATCAATATGTGCCTGATATGTCCGATTTGCCCTGGTTTGTCATCGTCCGAAAGTATGAGTGACACATCATCCGAAAGGCCATTCGAAGGGGGCCAAAAGGGGGATACACAAGGTGAGATAGGTAGGGTATAGTGTAACTAGATCGAGGAAGGACCCCCTCCCAAAGGTCTAGTTCGGCATGCCCGCCGAAGGTTTCCGCTCGCGGAAACACGCGATACGGGCGGCCGCACGCATGTCGCGCTCCGGGCGCGGTTGACAACTACACAGCGAACGGAAAACGACATGAAACCGCGTGCGCCCAATCCCGGACGCGCGCACCCCACTCACGATTGGAAAGAATCATGACAAGCAACGCATCCATTCATGTCCACATCACGCGCCCTGCGTTCAGCACGGACAGTGCCATCAGCGCAACACTGCTTATGGCAGACGCGGCGCCGCTGATCCCCTCACGTACGAACGTCGGCACCTACCGTGGCGTCCGGCTCACCTCCGACGGTCCTGCCTACGTTGTCGGCAAGTCCGGGCGCGTGATCGGGCTCCACAAGGGCGAGAAGATCGACCCGGCGACCGCCGATGCTATCGCGCACGCACTGGCCTCCGGCGCGTTCGTTGATCTGTCCTACGCCGGATGCCACAAGGCGGCAAGCGTGCTGGAAACCTCACAGCGCGTCGCCGACTACTGGCAGGAAACCGGGAAGGTCTTCGACCCGTCCGACATCCCCACCATGGTCGGGGCCGTGCGGTCCGCCATCGTTGCGGGCAAGGCGGGCGCAAGCAAGCCCGATCAGATCTTCGAGATTCTGGCTGATGTCGACTACACGCCAGCAGAGGCAGTCAAGGCACTGGCAAAGGCAGTCGAGGACTCGCGCCGCAAGGCAAGCAAGTCCACGCACAAGCCTGCCACGCCGAAAACGCTGACAGTCAAAGCGTTCGAAGCGGTCGACGCGCTAGCAACGGCGGTTGAGTCGGGCGACATCCCCGTTCACGACGAACTCTCCGCGCTGGTCGGGGCTTTCGGCCGGTTGCAGGCCGCGCTTAAGGCTACCGAGTCGAACGAAGGTTCGAAGGCCGCCTGATACATGAAACCCCCTGCACCCTTCTGGGTGTGGGGGGTTTCGTGTGTCTCCAGTAATGTTTCCGCCAGCGGAAACCGCACTTGCGCCCGTACTGGCGCGTACTGTCGACCGTTCACTGTGTACCGTCACCTGACCTCACATGCTCACATCACCCGAACGGTGTGGGCTTGTCCTGTCAGGGACACCTATGGCCCCTTTCGTGAGTGAAAGGGCAACACGGGGCATCCCCCTGCACCCTCCCCCGGGGTGTGGGGGGATGTTTCCGCCAGCGGAAGCACACGCACCCGCCGCATGTACTGTCGCCTCGTTTCATCCCCACACATGATGGGTGTGTGGGGTTGTTGCAAGGAGATGGGAACAATGGGAAAGCACTACCGTGACATGGAAATGGAAGAGCAACTGTGGTACTCCGTGCCGATCAGTGAAGACTTGGCCCTCGCTATGGACGAGGCCATGACACAGGACGGCCGCGTGCTGGCTGTCAGCAAGTCGTTCATCGAGGCTGCGAACGTCATGGTGCCGTCGCACATGACTGGCCTGTTCGCGTCTATCGGTGACGATGCGAACGTGTACGTCATCGAGATGAAGCCGAGCGAGTTCGCGCTGGTGGCAACTATCGAGTGCAACGAGATCGGTGTGTTCGTTGCGCGTGCGTTCGGTGCGTCGGACTTCTGGACTGCGCTGGCGGTCGAGGATGCGCTGATGGAGGTGCTGTCATGAAGAAGATCGAGATTCCCGCCGTCTGCCCCGAATGCGGCGAGATGCACGGCGTCAAACTGGGGAAGCCGAAGAAGCGCAACTGACACAGCAGCATCCCACATCATCTAGGTGGTGTGGGGTGTTGTCGCATCAGCGGCACATAAAGGAGATGAGAAAGATGACTGAATACACGGGTGAAGACTGCCCTCCGACCGATGTTTCCGCTGGCGGAAACGTGACAACTGTCGAACTGGCCCGCGAACTGGTCAGGCTGTCCGACGAGAACGAGCAACTGAAGAAGATCAACGACGACCTCATGGTCACCAACGACGTGTTGCAGCGTGAGGTCGACCGCACCGCAGGCGCGACCGTACTGTCGCCCGCCGTCAAGGCCCGCATCAAGCAGGTCTACGAGTACACGCAGGACATGGAGATCGAACGTCGCGGCTGGGGTGACGAGCCGATGCAGGACGTTCACGAAACCCGCGCCTCGTTCCTGCGGGCGCTGACCACGCTGCTCGACGCCACTGAGGTGTGGTGCGACGGGCAAGGCCTGGGATTCGGTGGCAGCATGCAGGGCATCATCTTCGGGATGATCCCGTGGGAGCAGCGTCTCAGCAGCGATGTTCATGAGTTCGAGCACCACCCGATTGAGTGGACTTTCCACTCCTGAGAAAGGGGAGATCATCATGGTTGAGGTCAACTTCGGGGTCGGGTATGGCCCTGTCTCGCTGAACTACGAGAATGTCGAAACTGTCGACGGGTTCACCCTCGACTGGCTCGTTGCGAAGTTCGCTGCGCTGCCGGAGGACAACGACGAGTGGTTCCCGTTCTTCGCGTACTGTCGCAACGCTGGGCACATCGTTGACGACTACGAGACGACCCGCATCTGGGGCAAGTTCGATGACATGTACGTCCGGTATCACACCGTGCCGAACTGGGCGTCACCGATCACCTTCCTTGAGGTGTCGCCGGATGCACCCGTCGAGGAGTTGCAGAAGGCGCTGGACACGATCATCGAGTTCGCTGACGGGTCGGCTGACTACGCCCGCGAAGAGTCGCTGGCGTGGCGGGACTTCGTGTACGACGAGATCGCTGATCTGGTTGAGCGTGAGGTCGACTACGACGAGGAACGCTGGATGAACTGGTACACCGACTGGCTGTTCGAGAACGGCGAGTACGTCATCGACGGTGGTGGGCTGTCGTTCGATCTGGACAATGCGCGTGCCGCTCTGGAAGCGGAGAGTGAGCGGCGTTTCGAGGAAAGGAATCAGCCATCATGAGGGTCAGCAACCGTCAAGCACGGCAGAAGATCATCGACATGCAGGGCTTCGCATCGCACACCGGGAACTTCTCCGGCATGTGGGGTGGCAAGGGGACAACTGGCCGACTGCCTGAACCGTGGCGGTCGAAGTTCCTGGCCGCTATCAGTGCAACTGGCACCTACGTTGTGCTGTCGTACGACACGCCTATCGCGTGGTGGGATGCCACTACCGGATGGGTCATCCCCGATGTGAAGTACAGCCCGACAACTTCACGTCACCAATCAAACGTTCGTCTAGCGGTCGGGCGCTAGACAGCCGAAGACCAGGCACCCCGTCGTTCCCTCACCCCCATCTCCGAGGTTGAGCGGCGGGGTGTCCTGGCGCCCAGGTTTCCGCTGGCGGAAACACCGCCTGCCGGAATGTAAGGAGATGAGATGAGCGACAAGTGGAAGGTCTGCCCCGACTGCGAAGGGGACGGCAACGACAAGGAGGCGGAGATCGAGTTCACCGCCAACGATGTGTACGAGTGGTACGGCGACGATGTGGAGGCGCAGGAGGACTTCCGGCGTTCCTACATGCGTGGCGACTACTCGAAGCCCTGCCAGACGTGCAAAGGGCAGCGAGTCATCCCCGCCGCTGACTACGAGGATGCAATCGAGGAAATCCAATACCGCCATGAGGCTGAGATGCTTCACCGTGCCGAATCAGGATGGAGTTACTGAAATGCTGTCGAACTACCCTCCCGGTGTTACCGGGAACGAACCCGAAATCAACGGCCCTGAGTGGGAAGGCACCGTCGAACGTGCCTGCGAGCAGGGGGCTGACCTGAACATCGTCGGTCAGGAAGTGGCGTCCCTGATCAACGCGTACGTCACCTCGCAGTACGACGAACTCGTGGAGAAGCGTCTGCTGCGTGCGATCAAGTACGAGGGCCGTCCGTTCATCCTCTCCACCGACTGCCCGTTCTACGACACGGTGGACGCCGTGATCTACGACGGCATGCTGCGCTGGGAGTGCCCGCTATGCGGATACGACCATGAGGAAGAGCCGCCGTTCCCCGGCGACTACGAGCCTGACAGGTCTGACGACCCTGAGTGGGACGAAGACTACTAACCGCCACATCACACACAAGGAAGGTAATGGAATGACAACAACCGCAGATGCGCCCGTACTGGCGTATGTCGTGAACCCCGATGGAACCGGGGGCATGATGGACACCGACTTCGCTGGGATTCAGAAGTTGGTCGAAGGGTACGTCGAGGTGATCGTCGGTTCGCTGGGAGGCGAAACGGTGATCGCATGTGTCAACGAGGACGGACTCATGGCAGGCAAACCCGTCAACAACCCTGCCAGCGCAATCGTTCAGGAGATGCACAGCCCGCACATCCTTGTGGGCACTGTCGTGTTCGTCGGTGACGACGGGGACGAGTTCGCGGACATTCCGCAGGCGGCAATCGAAGAGATCACAACAATTCTGGAAGGAAAGAACAAATGACAGTGGAAAGCACGGAGATCACCGACCTGAGTATGGTCGGATGCCCGACTCCGATCAGCATGGAGATGCCCGAGAACGTGCGGGAGTTCCTGCCGAACCTTGAGTTGGCAGACGAGGTGTACGACTGGTGTACGTCGGCATCGCAGTACATCAGCGGCAATCAGCGGGACGACGGCACCCGTGAGCGGCTGCCAGCGCAGATCATCAACCCGTGGTCGTACGAGATGTTCCCTGTCCCGCTGACGCAGGATCAGGCCGTCAAGGCGTGGCTGCTGCGCTACATGTTCCTGAAGAAGCACCGCAGCATCGTACTGGGGCAGGGCGGCTACTTCGTCGGTGAACTGAACCGCGAATACTGCGCGATGGTCGAGGCGGAACGGTTCCGGCTGCGGTTCAAGAACGACGCGGAAGCGGACACCACCTACCGTGAGAACGCGGAGAAGGCGATCTCGTTCGCACGGGACATGCTCGAATCGTTGGGCACCGAACTGCGTGAACACGCGGAGGGCAACGACTGGTGCGACACCTACGACAACGAGATCAAGTCGTTCGCTCAGACGATGCGTTCCATCGCCAGCACGAACAGTGTGATCCGGGCGTACCGTTTCATCGACGCGTTCGAAGAGGCGGCACAGCGGGAAGAAGAGATCGAGGTGGACGCCTACGTCGACATCAAGACCCGCAAGACCGTTTCGGTGACGGTCACGCATAAGCGCGGGCAGGTCATGGACGACCTCGTTCAGGAGGCTGTCGAGGCCGAACTTGAAGCCAACGGGGAGATGTACGGCTACGACCGCTACGACTCCGAGGCCGAGGTGGACTACTACGAGGGGTCTTGATGTTTCCGCTGGCGGAAACTAGGGCTTGACCCGCTTCGCCCTGCGGGCTGCTTCACACGCCTTGCAATGCCTTGCCCCTGAACGGATCGAGGTGTTCTCCGGTGTGTATTCGTGGCCCGCAGGGCAGTGGGTCTTGCGTCGGTTGGCATGATCCTGCCGGAACGTGTTCTCTGCGGCTGTCACAGCCTCAAGGTGGGCCGGATTGCAGCACAGTCTGTGTCGGCATTCCGACCCGCCGCACGTACCTTCCTCCACCGCTTTCGTGTGGCACACATGGTCGACCTGATACCCGTCCGGTATCTCGCCTTTCACCACCTCGTAAATCCATCTGTGTGCTTGCACTTTGCTGTTGGGGTCTTTCTCATCCGGCTGGAATCTGCCATACCCCCCTTTACCCGTTGGCCCTGTCCAAATCAGGCAGCCTTCATCGTTCATCTTCGTGCGTCTGTTGAACCGCGCAACCTGTTCCCGTGTTACCTTCATGGTGTCAATCTACAGGAAGGAACCCAATCGTGGTACGACCGAAGAACCCTAATGGGAACAAAGCACGCATCGACGGGATGCTACGAGGTCTGGTCGACAGGCTGGGAATCAAGATCGAACCGTACATCGTGCCCAACACGAAGATGAAAGCCGCCCTGCTGGGGGACGTGTACATCACCTCGTCGGTGTCGAACTCGAACGATTCGATCCTCGAACGCCGCCGCCGCTACCGGCAAACCACAGATAGGCTGTACGCAATCTCAGCCCACATCTACGCTGCCGGAATGGAATCGGAACGGGTCGAGATGTCCGTCGACCATTTCCTCACCCTGATCAGCCGCCTGATCGAATCAGACCCCTCCTACTACCTTCGGAAGACAACACACACAAAGGACAAAGATGAGTGAACAGACAGAACGCGCGATCCTCGCAGCATGCCTGAACAGCAACGACTGGGCGGAACGCGTGTGGGAGAACTGCACACCAGCGAACTTCACAGGACAATGGCATCTCGTTGCCGAAGCCTGCGAAGTCGCCTGGGGGAAACATCGAACCAACGAGCCGCACGTCGTACAGACAACCCTGCTCGACATCGGATATGCCCGCAGGGTGTCGGGAACTGTCGTCCTCGACCTGTATCAGGAAGGTGAGCCGCTGTCCGACCGTGGCGTCGACATTCTGATACAACGCGTCAACGAGGATTCGGCACGCCGACAGGTCGCTGACATGTCACGACGGCTGGGCCTCATATCTGCGGACACCTCCGAACTGTTCGTGGAGCAGGTTCAGGCGCTCGCTGCCGAACTCGCAACCGTCACGGGTACTGTCGATCATCGCGACCCGATGCGTGGCACCCGCACCCTGGACGACCTGTTCTCAGAAGAGTTCGAACACAACGGCGACATCATCCCTGGCATGTTCAGGCAACGAACCCGTGTCGTACTCACCGGAGGCGAGGGCAAAGGCAAGTCGGAGTTGACGTTCCAGATCGCTATGGGACTGTCGTCCGGTATGCATCCGTTCGGCATGTCGGAGATACCCGCTGGCCGGGTGCTGGTCGTTGATGCTGAGAACGAGGCATCCGATCTGCAAGGCAGGCTGCGCCGCATCTGGGGGCAGTACGAGGCGCTGGGGGCGAAGGAGCCTGGGGACAACCTGCGGTTGCAGGACGCGCTGGGCTGGAACCTGCTCGACCCGCACGATGCTGGGCATCTGTTCAGCATGGTGAGGTCGTATCAGCCGCACCTGCTGGTCATCGGGCCGATCTATCAGATCATGGGCGGCGACGCCAACGATGCTGAGACTGTCCGCAAATACATGCGGGTCGTTGACCAGTGCCGTGCCATCTCCGGCTGTGCCGTGTTGACTGAGGCGCATGCTGGACATGGTGAGCAGGGCAACCGTAACGGCTGGCGTCCGTCGGGGTCGTCGCTGTGGCTGCGCTGGCCCGACATCGGGATCGGCATGTCGCCCGTGTCGCGGGAGGACGGGATCATGGAGATCGTCCGGTGGCGTGGGGACAGGCAGGCGAACAGTTGGCCTGAGCAGATTCGTCGTGGCGGGCTGTTGCCGTGGACGGAGTATCTGCGGTGAGCGAGTGCGGGTTTGAGAACTGTCGACGGCAGTCGAGGGCGTTGGGATATTGCGACACGCATTACAGGCGTGTGAGGCGGGAGAAGGTTGCCTCGCTGTATGTGGTGACATGCCCGGAATGTGGGCAGACAGCAGGTTTATGCAAAGAAACGTCGGATGCATTCGGCATATTGGCGACACACACATGTGAGAGGAGATAGAGATGGAGTACGAGGATGCGATGTCGGCTGCGCTGACGGTGTGCGATGTGGCACGCGACAGTCAGGACGCCGCTGATCTGCTCGCAATACTGGGGCTGATCGAGGATGGAAGGTTCGTGGTGCCGCGTGACCCGCTGTTGGAGATTCTGAACATCAAAGAGGTGTCCAGTCCGGGCGCTGGGTGGAAGGGGGCATACCAATGAGCCGACGACCGCACTGGGACGACGACCTGATCGACGCGGTGTTCAGGGCGCTGTCGCACACCTACCGCGCCCAAGGGTGGACCGGCGGCATCGCAATTGACCTGGATGAGTCGGTCTACCCGCTCATCGCCGCCGTCGAGGACTGGCACAAAGCCAAACGCGACAGTCGTGACCGCACGCACAGCGCCGAGGCCTGGCGGTGGCATCAGGAGTGCGCCGAGCATCTGATCGAGCGGCAGCGGTCCACGGCCCAGCGGGTGCGGGATGTGTGCATGTCCTCGCATGTGGACGACAAGGGAAAGAGAGTCGTGTTCCTTG
>JACCDG010161090.1_pt1 | contig 13153 bp, 12 predicted proteins | sample 7442471 | NCBI WGS metagenome assembly JACCDG01 (sample SAMN15323444, study PRJNA562643) | freshwater metagenome | isolation source: river surface water | place: USA:Blue River Watershed | collected 2017-08-17 | reverse complement strand
GCAAGCATGGCGACCCGGTGGTGGCCTCGATCTTCGTCAACCGCCTGCAGTTCGGCCCGAACGAAGACTTCGACAAATACCCGCGCACCTTCGCCGCCGATGTCGAGAAGCTGGAGAAGGAAGGCGTATACGTGCTGTTTGCGCCGACCGAAAAAGATCTGTATCCAGAGCCGCAGGAATTCCGCGTGCAGCCCCCGCACGAAATCGGCGACATCCTCGAAGGCGAATTCCGCCCCGGTTTCTTCAAGGGCGTGACCACGGTCGTACTGAAGCTGTTCTCCTGCGTGCAGCCGCGCGTGGCCGTGTTCGGCAAGAAGGATTACCAGCAGCTGATGATCCTGCGCCGGATGGCGCGCCAGTTTGCGCTGCCGACCGACATCATCGCCGCCGAGACTTTCCGCGCCGAAGACGGGCTGGCCCTGTCGTCGCGCAACGGCTACCTGTCGGACACCGAGCGCGCCGAGGCGCCCAGCCTGTACCGCGAGTTGAATAACGTGGCCGAGGCCGTCCGCAGCGGCAATCTCGATGTATCGCTGCTCCAGAAAGATGCGATGCAGCGCCTCGCCGATCGGGGCTGGAATCCGGATTACATTGCCATTCGCAAGCGCATCGACCTGCAGCCGCCGACCGCCGGCGACCTCGCGCAGAACGAGCCGCTGGTGGTGCTGGCTGCCGCAAAACTGGGCACCACGCGCCTGATCGACAATCTGGAAATCTGAGCTGGGGACAACCATGACGGAAGCGATGCTGAAGCAATTGATGGAGAAACAGAAAGGCACGTTGCCTGACGTGGCCGGCCTCCAGTTGACCGGCGTCGAGGACAAGCGCGTCAGCGGGGCAATTGATATCCAGCCCCATCATCTGGCGCCGAATGGTTACTTGCATGCGGCCACGGTGATCATGCTCGCCGATACGCTGTGCGGCTATGGCTGTATGCTGAACTTGCCTGAGGGCGCACAGAGCTTCACCACCATCGAACTCAAGAGCAACCACCTCGGCACCGCACGCGAAGGCCGCGTGGAAGCGACCGCGACGGCAGTGCACCTTGGGCGCACGACACAGGTGTGGGATGCTACCGTTACAGCGGCGGGCAAGACCATTGCGTTGTTCCGCTGCACGCAAATGGTCTTGTGGCCCAAGACCTGATCCAGATCGGGCTCGGTTTCGGCTCCCCGCCCACCTTCATGCCAATCTACGAAGCGCGATTCGAAATCCGAATCGCAATCAGGGGCGATCAATCCCCTCGACGCATGTCCGGCATGACGCTGGCATGACTCAGATCAAAAAGCCTCACTTCGGATCGTTCAAATCTGCAACTCATTCGCGATAAAGTAAAATGCGCGTGTTGTAGGTGCTTCGATCGGAATCCCGATTGAAGTTAAACGGGAAATCGGTGCGTTTCTTTTCGAAAAGAAGCCAAGCCGATGCTGCCCCCGCAACGGTAAGCAAGCGCGGGCGCGCCAATATGCCACTGGGTCCGAACCTGGGAAGGCGGCGCGTCAAATCTTGTGAGCCCGGATACCGGCCTTCGACAGCAAAAGCAAAGTGCTACGGGGAAGTGGCACCGGCTGCCTCAAGCCTGCGGGCTCGTTGTTGTCTCTGGTATTTCCCTGTGCATCCTATTCAACTTCTCGGCCTGCGGGGACGCGCGCCGAACAGGGAAATTCATGTCTTTCCAATTCAAACCGAAGGTAGCCATGCTGCCTTTCGCGATCGCCTTGCCTGCCTTCGCTGCCGAACCCATCCTCGAACCCGTCGTCGTGACCGCGACCCGTACACCGGGCGTGCCGGTCAATCCGGCGGCTGACGTTACCGTCATCGACAGCGAGCGACTCGACATCAAGGCAGGCCACAGCATCGCCGACGTGCTCGCACAGGACGGCGGGCTTGAAATCGCAACCAATGGCGGCCCCGCCTCGACCACCGGCCTCTTCATTCGCGGCACCAAGCCGGCCCAGAACGTGCTGCTGATCGACGGCTTCCGCCTGACCAACCCCACCGACAACTCGCCGCCGATCCAGGCCTTGCCGCTATCAGCCTTCGGCCAGATCGAAGTGGTGCGCGGCGCAGCCAGCGGCCTGTACGGCTCCGGTGCCATTGGCGGTGCAGTGCAGTTGCTGTCGCGCGTGCGTGAAGGACAGCCGGCCTTCGAGACGGCTGTCACCGTCGGGCGCTATGGCACCTACCGCGGCGAAGCCTCGTATGGCGGCACCGTCAGCGACACCCGGTTCAACGTCGCGCTGGGCGTGGACGGCAACCAGGGCTTTTCGGCCACCAAGCCCAGCATCGGTTCCAATTTCGAAAGCGACAAGGATGGCTATCGTCGCCAGAGCGTCGTCGCCAATCTGCGCCAGGATCTGCATCAGGGCCAGGCCTTGCGCATCAACCTGATGGCCATTGACGGTCGTACCGATTTCGATGGTGGCATCCCCGCCGGGTCTCCGCGTCCCTATACCAATAACCAGACCCAGTTATTCGGTGCGACTTACGAATTCCGTCCCAGTGGCAATTGGCAAAGCGAAGTCAAAGCCGGACAGACAAATTATGCGTATCAATACAAAAACGCAGGATATGATTTTTCGCCCAAGGCCACCAGTCAGCAATTCGCCTGGCTGAACTACTTCACCCTGCCCGTCGGCAAGCTGACTGCTGGTACCGAGTACGAAAAGCAGAGTGTGAAAGGTGAAGGCGTTAACTATAACGTCTCCGACCGCGAGGTGGTGTCCGCCTTCGGACAATGGCTGGGCCAGATCGGCGCCCATCAGCTGCAGGCCAATCTGCGTGCAGACAAATGGACTGGCTTCTCGACGCAGGCCACTGGCGGCCTGCAGTATGCGTATGCAGTAACGCCGGCCTGGAGCCTGACCGCCAGTGGCGCTACCGCATTCCGCGTGCCGACCTTCGATGACCTGTACTTCCCTTGCATGCCATGGGGATGCTCGAGCAATCCTAACCTGCGCCCGGAGAAATCGCGCAACATCGACCTCGGCACGCGCTACAAGCAAGGTGCCGATGAGCTGCGCATCGTGGCCTTCCACAACCGCATCCATGATGCGATCGAACTCGATTCGAACTATATTCCGCAAAACGTGAATGCCGCGATCGACGGCGCAAGCGCGACCTGGCGTCACAACGAAGGCGGATGGCTGTGGAACCTCGCCTATACCTACCAGGACGCACGTGATGGTGACTCCGGCATCCGTCTGGTGCGCCGGGCACGCAACATCGCGACCGCATCACTCGAGCGTCAAATGGGCGCCTGGCGCATTGGTTCCGAATTGCGCGCGCAGGATGGCCGCTTCAGCACCTTCGATACGCCGAGTTCGTACATGGGCGGCTATGGAATTGCCAACCTGTATGCATCGTATGCCGTGTCGAAAGAAGTCACCGTGATGGCTCGTCTCGACAACATCACGAACAAGGACTACGAACTGGCCAAGGGCTACAACACCCCGGGCCGCTCGTTCTTCCTGACTTTGCGCTACAGCCCCAAGCCCTGATCCGTTGATTCGCTGCCCTGCGACGGCCGTCAGTACTGCGCATCGCGGGGCACGCGATATCATGCGGCATGGATAAAAAATCATGCTTGATTGCGCACGCAGCGAACTGATCCTCGGTGGCCAGAGGAGCGGCAAATCACGGCGAGCCGAATTGCTCGCCGGGCGTTGGCTGGCTGCTGACACGTCGCATGACGCAATCCTGATCGCCACCGGACAGGCCTGCGATGATGAAATGCGCCGCCGCATCGAACGTCATCGTTCCGATCGCGCCGCGCGCGTACCGGGCCTGCGTACTGCCGAAGAGCCGCTCGCACTGGCGGCCACCCTTACGCAGCTCAGCAATTCGCGCACCCTGCTGGCGGTGGATTGCGTCACGCTGTGGCTCACCAATCACCTGATGCCTGCCTCGGCGGCAGGCGTGCAATTCGATGCCGTCACCGAATTCTCCATGCTGTGCCAGACCGTTGCCCACCTGCCCGGACCGGTGATCTTCGTCAGCAACGAGATCGGCCTCGGCGTGATTCCCCTTGGCGCCGAGGTGCGTCGTTTCGTCGATGAACTGGGCCGGCTCAACCAGGCGCTGGCCGCAAGCTGCGAGCGCGTGGTACTGATGGCAGCCGGCTTGCCGCTGGCATTGAAAGGATGAACCGGATGACTGCGCTCGCATGGCGACATGGCCTCTGCGGCTGGCTGCTGATTTGCCTGTCATGCTGGGCGTTCGCTGTCGGTGTGACCGACGACCGCGGCGTCACCGTCTCCTTCGAGCGCTCGCCCCAGCGCGTCATCAGCCTGCTGCCGTCGCTGACCGAGACGGTTTGCGCACTTGATCGCTGCGAGCGACTGGTCGGCGTGGATCGCTATTCCGATTTTCCGGCTAAGGTGCAGCGACTACCGCAACTAGGCGGTGGCCTCGATCCGAATATCGAAGCCGTGGTCGCGCTACGCCCTGATGTCGTGCTGATCGCCAAATCCTCGCGTGTGGCGGATCGCTTGCAAGCGCTAGGCCTGAAAGTCCTCGCACTGGAACCCAAGACGCAAGCCGACGCGCAACGCGTGTTGCTGACGCTGGGACAGGTGCTGGACGTGCCCGATGCGCCCAACGTCTGGCGGGCGATTGACGAGGGCGTCTCGTCGGCGGCACGTACGCTGCCGGAGGCCGCACGCTCGCTGCGCGTGTACTTCGAAGTCAATGACGGGCCCTACGCGGCCGGCGAGACTTCGTTCATCGGTGAGATCCTGGTCCGGCTGCGCGTAAAGAACGTGGTGCCCGCCGAACTGGGCGCCTTCCCGAAATTGAATCCCGAATTCGTCGTGCAAGCCAACCCGGACCTGATCATGGTCGGCGAAAGAAGCGCGAGCTCACTGTCACAACGTCCGGGCTGGAATCGCATACGCGCTATTCGTGAAAAGCGCCTGTGTGTGTTCACGTCAGCGCAGGCCAATGTGCTGGTTCGTCCGGGCCCGCGCATGGCGGAGGCGGCGCACCTGATGGCCGACTGCTTTGCCGCCCACCTTCCCGCACCGGCAGGACAGAAGCGATGAATCAGGCACGCGTACGCTGGTTGCTATTCGCCGGCCTGCTGGCTGTATTGGTGCTTGGCCTGATCGGCGTCTGCACCGGCAGCAATGGCTTCGAGAATGCCTTCGAATTGCTGTGGCCTTCGCCCGACTATCCCGACCGTGCGTCGATGGCCCAGCAGATCGCCTGGGACATTCGGCTGCCGCGCACGCTGGGTGCACTGGCCTCGGGCGCGCTTCTGGGACTGGCCGGCGCCATCGCGCAAGGATTGTTCCGCAACCCGCTGGCCGACCCCTACCTGCTGGGCAGTGCTGCAGGCGCTGCGCTAGGCGTAGCGCTGGCGCTGGCCGCGTTGGGTGGCGGCGCGGGCATGCTGGCTGGCCCCGGCATGATGGAGGGCGGCATGGCGGCGGGTATTTTCTCGAGCAGCCTGTGGATGCGCATCGGGCTGACCGGCGCGGCCTTTGCAGGCGGCGTGACGGCCGTCACGCTGACGCTGATCCTGTCGCGCGGCACCGGCCACACCTTGCGCCTGCTGCTGTCGGGTGTCGTGGTCGGTGTGGTGCTTGGATCGATGACTCAGCTGGTGCTGCTGTTCTCGCCGGATTCGCTGCAGGCAATGCAGGCCTTCATGCTGGGCTCGACGGCGTTCGTCGGCTGGACCTCGGCGCTGCTGATGGGGGTGATCTGGCTCGCCTGCTGGCTGATGGCATGGTTGCTTGCACGCGTGCTCGACGGCCTGAGCCTCGGCGATGCGACAGCCTTCAGCCTCGGTTTGCCGGTAGCGCCGATGCGCGCTGCGCTGGTCGGCGTGCTGGCACTGGCCACCGGCACCGCAGTCGCGCAGACGGGGCTGATCGCTTTCGTCGGCCTGGCCGCGCCGCACCTGGTCCGCTCGCTCGTCAAGACGACGCATGCGCACCTGATGCTGTTGGCCAGCATGGCCGGCGGCGTGCTGCTGATGGCGGCCGACATTCTTGCCCGCGGACTGATCGCGCCGCAGGAATTGCCGGTGGGTGTGCTCACGGGTGTACTTGGCGGCAGCTACCTGCTGTGGCTGATGCACCGCGGTCCGGTTCGCGTCGGGGGCTGAGATGAACGCTCAATCGACAGCCTTGCAAGCCCGCGGCCTGAGCGCGTCCCTCGGCCAGGGCGGACATCAGGTCGAGGTATTGCACGATATCTCGCTGACCTTGTCCGCCGGCCGCTGGACCAGCATCGTCGGTCCCAACGGGGCCGGCAAATCCACGCTCCTCAAGTGTCTCGCCGGTTTGCTGCCGCATCGCGGCGACGTTGCGCTCGCCAGCCGCCCGCTGCACGAGTGGCCCCATCGGGAGCGCGCTCGCCAACTGGCGTGGCTGGGCCAGAATGAAAGCTCGGCCAATGATCTGACGGTCAGTGATGTGGTCATGCTCGGACGCCTGCCGCATCAGAAATGGCTGTCGCCGCCCAGCGCCGCCGACCATAGCGCCGTCGAACATGCGCTGAAACTGACGCAGGCATGGGCGTGGCGCGAGCGCGCACTCGGCCAGCTCAGCGGCGGTGAACGCCAGCGAGTTCTGCTAGCCCGCGCACTCGCCGTGCAGGCACCGGTCTTGCTGATGGACGAACCGCTGACCAACCTCGACCCACCGCATCAGGCCGACTGGCTGTCGCTGGTGCGCGACCTCGTCGCCGAAGGCAAGACGGTGGTCAGCGTGCTGCACGAAGTATCTATGGCCTTGCTCGCCGATGAAGTCATCGTCGTTGCACAAGGCCGCATCACCCATCAGGGGCGCTGCGCCGATGCCGAAACGCATCGCGCGCTGGAAGCCGTTTTCGACCACCGCATCGCTGTTCAGTCGTTCCACGGACAGTGGATCGCCTTGCCACGACTATCCGCATGACAGCCGTCTGCGTGATGGTGCTCGGTACGACCAGCAATGCCGGCAAGAGCTGGCTGGCGACGGCGCTGTGCCGGCATTACGCCCGCATTGGGCTGAAGGTCGCGCCCTTCAAAGCGCAGAACATGAGCAACAATGCGCGCGTGGTCGCCAGGCCGGACGGGCGGCAAGGCGAGATTGGTTCGGCCCAGTATTTCCAGGCGCTGGCAGCGCGCGCCCTACCCGATGTGCGGATGAATCCGGTGCTGCTCAAGCCCGAGGCCGACATGCGCAGCCAGGTGGTGCTGATGGGTGAAGTCAGCCGCGAACTGGGCGCCATGGCCTGGCACGACAGGAGCAAAGTCGTGTGGCCGCACATCTGCGAGGCACTGGATGCACTGCGTGCAGAGAACGATGTCGTCGTGATCGAAGGGGCCGGTTCGCCTGCCGAAATCAACCTGCATGCGAGCGACATCGTGAACATGCGCGTCGCTCGTCACGCGCAAGCCCGCTGCCTGCTGGTAACCGACATCGATCGCGGCGGTGCCTTCGCCCACCTGTACGGCACCTGGGCCCTGCTGCCGGTCGAGGAACAGGCCCTGATCCACGGCTTCGTTCTCAACAAGTTCCGTGGTGATCCGACGCTGCTGGCGCCGGCACCGGCGATGATGCAAGAACTGACCGGCGTACCGGTCGTGGGCACACTGCCGATGTGGTGGCAGCATGGCCTGCCCGAAGAAGATGGCGTTTTCGACGACCGTTCACGCGCCGACGGCGTCGTCACGCACACCATTGCCGTCATTGCCTATCCGCGCATCAGCAACCTCGACGAATTCCAGCTGTTGAAGAATATCCCGGGCACGCGCCTGGTTTGGGCAAGGACTCCCGGCGATTGTCGTGACGCCGACTGGATCGTCTTGCCAGGCTCGAAGGCGACGGTTGCCGATCTCGATTGGCTGCGCTCGCGCGGCTTGGCCGACGCCATTGCCGCACATGCGGCGCGCGGCGGTGCCGTGCTGGGCATTTGCGGCGGCTTGCAAATGCTGGGCGAGTCCTTGCTCGATACGCATGGGATCGACGGCAATGCAGCGGGCCTCGGCTTGCTGCCGCTAGCAACACGCTTCGATCCGGTCAAGACGGTTCGCCACACGCGTATGACGTTCGGTGAAGTGCGCGGCCCCTGGTCGGGCCTGAGTGGCGTCGTCGCTTCCGGCTACGAAATACACCACGGCGAGACTTCGTCTTGCGGCGCAACGGATGCACTGCGCCCCATGGCCAGCGAAATCGTGCCTGGCCTTGCTTGGCAAAATGCTGCCGGCAATGTGCTGGGCTGCTATTTGCACGGATTGTTTGAAGACCCGGCGGTCTTCCATGCACTTTTTGGCACCAGCACATCCACGCTCGATGACGTGTTCGATGGCCTCGCCGATTTTTTGCACACGCACATGGAGCCCGGCGTGCTCGATGCGCTCATTCAACAGGACTCCCCATGACTTTCACACTTCCCGTCATCGACGAACTTCACCAACCCGAACTCGCGCAGCGACTGCAGCGCAAGCTCGACAACAAGACCAAACCGCTGGGTTCGCTCGGCCGCATCGAAACGCTCGCCCGCGACATCGGCCTGACGCTGGGTACCGATTTACCGTTGCTACAAGACCTGCAACTGGTCGTCTTCGCGGGCGACCATGGGCTGGCAGCGCGTGGCGTTTCCGCCTACCCGAGCGACGTCACCTGGCAGATGGTCGAGAACTTCCTCACAGGGGGCGCGGCAGTCAGCGTGCTGGCGCGCCAGCACAGCATTGCGCTAACGGTCGTCGATTGCGGCGTGCGCCATGATTTCGCGCCGCGCGCCGGCCTGCTGATACGCAAAGTGGCAGCAGGCACTGCCGATGCGCATGAGACCCGCGCAATGACAGATGCGCAGCGCAACGAAGCGCTGGCCAATGGCGCGGCGCTGGTAAAGGACTTGCCCGGCAACGCACTGCTGCTTGGCGAAATGGGCATCGGCAATACCTCGTCGGCGTCGCTGCTGCTGAGCCGCTTGGCCGGCCTCGACATCGCCGACTGCACCGGCGCCGGCACCGGCCTCGATACCGAAGCCATCCAACGCAAGATTGGCATTCTGCGCGAGGTGCTGGCGCGGCATGTCGATGCCGTGACGCCACTGGATGCACTATCGGCATTCGGCGGCTTCGAGCTGGCAACGATGACAGGCGCGGTGCTGCAGGCGGCGGCCGAACGGCGCGTGATCGTGGTCGATGGCTTCATTGCGAGCGCTGCGGTGCTGGTCGCCCAGGCGTTGCAGCCGGCGGTGCTGCAGCGCTGCGTGTTTGCGCATCGTTCGGGAGAGCGCGGCCATGCGCTGATGCTGGCCCACCTGAAGGTCGAACCTCTGCTCGACCTGGGATTGCGATTGGGCGAAGGCTCCGGCGCAGCGCTCGTCTTGCCACTGCTGGTGTCGGCCTGCGCTTTGCTACGTGAGATGGCCAGTTTCGAAAGTGCCGGCGTATCCCGGCAAGAGGGCAGCGCCGCGCCGGCCGGCGTCTGATATCTTGCGATCCATGCTGACCCGTTTCGTTCGCCACTACCTGCTGGCGCTGCAGTTCTTCACCCGCATTCCCGTCACCGGAAAGCTGGCCGACTGGGTCGGCTATTCGGCAGCGATGTTACGCGACAGCGCCGCTCATTTCCCCGGTGTGGGCTGGATCGTTGGCGGGCTGACGGCGTCGGTCTATTACTTGCTGGCGACGTCGCTGCCACCGCTGCCAGCCACCGCATGGGTCGCCGCCATTTTCAGCACCGCATTCGGTGTACTGCTGACCGGCGCATTTCATGAAGACGGTCTGGCCGATACAGCCGACGGCCTCGGCGGCGGACTGACGCGCGAGCGGGCGCTCGAGATCATGAAAGATTCGCGCATCGGCACTTACGGCGGCATCGCTCTCGTAATTGCGGTGCTCGGTAAGCTGGGCCTGCTGGTCTTGCTGAGTCAGATCGGCTTGCGCTGGGTGGTAGGCGGCCTGTTCGCCGCGCATGTGACTTCGCGTCTGATGCCACTCTTTATCATCCGCACAATGGCGCATGTCGGCGACACACCGCAATCCAAATCCAAACCACTCGCTGAAAGCATCGGCAATGCAGGGCTGCTTGCGGGTCTCGTATGGTGGTCGGCCGCGCTGCTCCTGACTGCTCTTTACGTCCCGACCGGCCCCTTGTTGGCCGGTACCGCCGGCGCGGTCGCCGGCATGGCTTGCATGGCGTGGAGCCTGCGAGTGCGATTGCAAGGCTTCACCGGCGATGGGCTGGGCGCGACGCAGCAATTGTCGGAGATCGGCTTTTATCTCGGGCTGTGCATGGCGGCGAGCGGCGCGTGAAGCTCTGGCTGCTCAGGCATGCGCGCGTGCTGGTGGGCGCCGATGTTTGCTATGGCACCAGCGACGTCGCGTTCGACCTGCAAGCCGCCGAAACTGCCGCGCGGGATTTCGCGCCCTGCCCTGCAGCGAACAGCATCCTATGGACCTCACCATCGTCGAGAGCCGGCCATCTGGCCAGCGCATTGCAGTCGCACCGCCCCGACCTTCGCGGTCCCCGCATGGACCTTCGTCTGCAAGAAATGGATTTCGGTCACTGGGAAATGCAAGCCTGGAATGATATCCCCCGCCCGGCGATCGATGCGTGGGCCAACGATTTTCCAAATCACCGGTTCGGTGGCAAGGAATCCGCACAGGATGTCATCGATCGGGTCGCAATGGCGCTGGATGATGCATGGGATGCGGGGATCGATGAGGTGGTGTGGGTAACCCATGCCGGCGTTATTCGCGCAGTCAAGTTCTTACTGGCCGCGCAAGGCCGCCGGCACATTGCGTCTGCCAGCGAATGGCCGACTTCCCCGGTCGGCATGGGCGCATGGATAGACGTGGAACTGTAACCGGCGTTCCCGCCTTGCGCTGCGCCGGCTGGCGACGCGGGCCACCGCCGAAAATGTTCTACACTCGCGACAAACAAACACAATTCCCGGGGAGCGCAGCCGCATGACCGCCAAGCACGACAAACAGGTCGTCCACAAGGACGCTGAAAAGACCGCGTACTACACCAAACAGTACAACGCACGCGCCGGCATTCCCGACCATCCTCAAATTTTCGAGCGCTGGCAGCGCGACTCGGCGCTGGTGCGCCGCACGCAAGCCGGCCTGCTCGACATTCCGATCGGCGAAGCGTCCAAGGAGAGGCTGGACTTCTATCCGGCGTATCGTTCCGGTGCCCCGCTGCTGGTATTCATCCACGGCGGCTGGTGGCGTTCGCTCGACAAATCCGACTTCACCTTCATCGTGCCGGGCTATCGCCGCGCCGGCTTCAATGTCGCGCTGACCAATTACACGCTGGCGCCCGAGGCTGGCATCGACGAGATCGTGTTGCAGCAGCTGCGCGCGCTCGCCTGGCTGTACAAGAATGCCGAAGGGCTGGAGTTCGACCGGCAGCGTATCGTCGTCGCAGGCCATTCAGCGGGCGCACATCTGGCAGCGATGATGATGGCTGCGCACTGGCCAGTGTGGGATGAAGCACTGCCGAAAGCGCTGGTGCGTGGCGGCGTGCTGATGTCGGGCCTGTACGACCTCGATCCGGTCGTGCATGCCGATTTCGTGAACGTGGACCTGAAGCTGAACCCGGACAGCGCACTGAAGCTGTCGCCAGGCCGCATGGCGCAGTCGCATCCGGCACCCTTCATTACCTCGGTCGGGGATCTGGAATCGGAAGAATTCAAGCGCCAGACCGCGCTGATCTCCTCGCATTGGCAAGGCGCGCACCGCGGCGAGGTCAAGCTCGATGGCTACAACCACCTGACCATCTGCGACGCCTTCGGCGACCCATCGCACCCGCTGTTCCAGGCCACCTGCGACCTGCTGGAATCGGTTTGATGTCCGTCTGATCCTGCGCGCCGCTGTCGTCCCACCGCGGTCGCAGGTCTCGTGCGCCGGCCCTCAGTCAGGCCGGTGCCACCGCGCCTGCTGGTTCATGAAGTCCGTAGCCAGCAGGATCTCCCTCAGCAGGTAGATGAAGCTGCCCGTCAGCGACACCATCGCCAGCACGAACATTCCCGCAATCACCGAGGCCAGCCGCAGGTTGAGCGCATCGGTGACGAACAGCATGGCCACCACCATGCAGATCAGCAGTGCGCAGGTCGTCGACAGGAAGATCGCGCGATTGATCTTGCGCGCGCGCCGAAACAGGATCTGCAACTCATCACGCGCCGCCCTCTCCTTGTCGGCCGTATGGCCTTCGGGCTCCTCCAACCGCTCTTCCAGCGTGCGCGAGCGATCGATGATGCGCGCGAGTCGATTGGTCAGCACCAGCATGTTGGTGCCGACACCCGTCAGCAGAAAAACGGGGGCGATGGCGAGCTGGATGATGTGGCCGATCTCTCCGGGCTGGATGTTCATGTGGTCGTGAAGAAGGAAGACTGGTGTTGGTCGTTTGATGTGCAGCAAGAAAGCTACACATGCCAAGTCTATCAGCGTGCGTTATTTCCCTGCGCAAACGGAAAAATTCCTGCACGGATATGAATTCGTTTCGCTATAGAAATCAAACAGTGTGACAGAGCATAAATATTCATTCCACATGCTGTTTTTGATCCAAATCATCTAGGTGCATCGTTCAAAAGCTGATACATTTAACAAAAATGTTGCCAATTTGTTACTAACGGGAAAACGTGATGACAGTCAGATTTTCGATGGCCCGCAGGCCGCAGCAGGAGACCTGAGGTGGATCGCACCGGGTTCGACAGCAAGGCGACTGAGGGCAAGCGGACATGATCCGGGCCGTGATCGCGGACGACCATGCACTGATGCGCGAAGGCTTGAAGCACATCCTGAGCAAGGCCGAAGACATTGAGGTGGTCGCCGAGGCAAGCGACGGATTCGAAGTGATGGCGCTGGTGCGCAAACAGGCATTCGACGTACTGGTGATGGACCTGTCGATGCCGGGACGGAGTGGCATGGATCTGATCAAGCAGATCAAGGAAGAAGCGCCGAAGCTCGCCGTGCTGGTGCTGACCATGCACGACGAGGACCAGTACGCGGCGCGCGCCATCCGCTCCGGGGCGCACGGCTACATGACCAAGGAAAGCGCGGGCACCGAGCTGGTGACGGCGATCCGCAAGGTACACGCAGGACGGCCCTACATCAGCATGGAAGTGGCCGAGCAGCTGGCGATGGATGCGATGCCGACGCGCCAGGACCAGCCGCACAAGTCGCTGTCGAACCGCGAGTTCG
>JACCDG010109175.1_pt1 | contig 13154 bp, 16 predicted proteins | sample 7442471 | NCBI WGS metagenome assembly JACCDG01 (sample SAMN15323444, study PRJNA562643) | freshwater metagenome | isolation source: river surface water | place: USA:Blue River Watershed | collected 2017-08-17 | reverse complement strand
CTATTTAATTCTTTAACAGAAGGTCAGAAAGAGTCTGTGCTGAAGCAATTAAACAGAACAGGTTCTAACGGTAAACAACGTAAAGAAGAGTTCAAGAAAGCTGTTCTATCTCGTGATTATTCTTATGGGTACTTACGTGAACTGATCTTGACAGAGAAGAAAGAATAAGGTACATTAGCCTCCTGCAGCGATTAGTTGCAGGGGGTTTTCTTCGTTCTAGGAAGGAATATATGAAACAAACAGAACAAATCAAACTCATCAAGATTGAAGACTGTAATCATCCAATGATGTGGTACAAACGATACATTGGAGAAATATTTACAGTCCATAAAGAAGATCTTGATGTATACTGGATTCGTGAACCAAACTGCTACAACGCTCTGAACATTGTCTTTAAAGAAGATGCTTCAGAGATTATCCCGAAGTAATTAGAAAGGAACTAATATGAACTTTGACGACAAGACCTATACCAATGCTCAAGCCCTTGCAGAGCTATATCATGATACAAGCACTTTCAATGAAATCTCAGGAGGCTCCAATGAGCTTTCAGAGCAAAGTATTGCTGAACAATTTGCATATATTGAAGAAGAATTCCAAGAATTTGTTCATGGTCATTTGAATAATGACTTGGCAGAAACTACAGATGGTATTGTTGATACCTTTGTTACTTTGTTTGGTTATATGCAAAAGATCCAGAAGAAGTACGGTATTGATTTTGCTAAGGCAATGGAACTTATTGGTCAGAATAATCTAGACAAATACCCTTGTGATGAAGAAGTAGCTATTGATACAGTTGAAATGTATAAGAATAAGGGTGTTGAAACCTATTACACTTATAACTCAGATTATGATTGTTATGTAATCCGAGATAAGGTTACAAATAAAGTCAAGAAGCCTATTGGTTTCAAGGGTGTAGATCTGTCTTCTTGTTTTCCTACTTTGCAATAAACTATGCTTCCATTTAAGGCAGGAGATCAAGTAGTCTCCAAATACTTTAAAGGAACAGGTGTCTATATCTGTGATGACGGTACATACGCCAAGGTTGAAACTGAAGATGGTGTAGAGTCAGTTTGGAAGGGTTCTTTGCAACTAAGCTTACCTTCCTTTCCTACTCTTGAACCAATTGAAGTAATCAAACAATCTGTAGTACCCCAGGAAAGCCCTCAGAACGCTCTACAGGGCTCTAAATACGATAAAGATAAGCTCAGGTTCGATATCCTTCCTGCAGAGGCTCTAATCGAGATTATTAAGGTCGTAACCTATGGAGAAAATAAATATCCTAGCCTGATGGGTGAAGATGGTAAGTTAATCCTAAACTGGAAGAAGCTTGACAACGCTCAAGAGAGATTCTTTTCAGCAGGACAACGACACATCTATGCTGATCGCCTAGGTGAAGATACAGATGATGAATCTGGTCTATGGCACCTTGCTCATGCATGTAGCAACTTAATTTTCAAGTTGCAACTAAAGATTGAAGAACAAAATAGAAAGGATAAGAATGACAATCCAAAAAGCTAAACTAGTAGGTTATACACAACCATCTGAAGAATTTAAAAATCATTTCTCTGATCTGAAGGAATTGATTGCTTATTGCGCACGAGTAAGTAACCCAAACAATCAGTTTAATAGTAAAACAGCAGACAAGCTAATCCAGTACCTGCTAGACCATAAGCATTACTCTCCACTGGAAATGGCAAGTATTACAATTGAAGTAGAAACTACTCGGGATATTGCTCGTCAACTCCTACGACACCGTAGTTTTACATTTCAAGAATTCAGTCAACGATATGCAGATCCAACAGGTGATTTAGGTTTTGTATTGCGTGAAGCTCGACTGCAAGATACGAAGAATCGTCAGAACAGTGTAGAGTTATCTGATGATGAACAATCTAAGCTATTGATTACTGAATGGAATCGTAGGCAGCAAGAAGTTATTAATCTTGTAACAGAGCATTATAATTGGGCTATTCAGAGTGGTATTGCAAAGGAACAAGCTCGTTCCATTCTCCCTGAAGGTAATACAAAATCTCGACTGTATGTACAAGGAACTGTACGGAGCTTTATTCACTACATTGAGCTTCGCAAAGCAAACGGTACTCAAAAGGAACATCAAGAGTTAGCACTTGCAATTGCTGATGCTATTGTAAAGATCTTCAAGATCTGAACTAGTAAAATCATTAACTCCAAGGTATAATCACTATCCGTTTGTACCTTGGTAAAGGAGAAGTATGTTAAATATTATTGCATTGCGTTATATCTCACTATCTGAGATTCAAAAGACTAACCCTGAGATTACACTAGCTTGGATTGAAAATAACCCTGAACAATTTAAGGTTATTCTATTTGAACTAGGGTTAGATACTTCTATTCCTTGGGATTGGCAAGAGAATATTCCACACCGTAATTTCTTTAATGAAGTTGTTACTTGTGATAGGTGGGTTGGGAACGAACGAACAGATAAGGCTTGGATTGAATCAGGTAATGCAAGTCTAGAAGCCAAGGACAAAAGTAAGGGTAACAAATTGATTATCGACCTGTACCGACAACGTGGTCTGGTTGATGTTGAATAAGGAAGAGTATGATTAAAACAGTAATTAAGCGTAACGGTTCATCGGAAGATTTCTCAGCAAGCAAGATCAACGGCTGGTCGGAGTGGGCAAGTAAATCCCTTGGTGGACTTGTTGACTGGAGTTCTGTAGTTATTGAAGCAGTCAGTCAGTGTCCAGAGACCTGTTCTACAATTGATTTGCAAAAGAAACTTATAGATGTCTGTGTATCTCGTCGTTCATGGGAATATAATCGAATGGCTGGACGATTGTACGCAAGCCTGATTAAACGTGAGTTGTATGGTGATGAATACCCGACAGTGCAAGAATTACACAGTACTATGTTCAATGATGGTTTGATGGTTAAGCTGAATTATTCAGTAGAAGAATACAAGCAAATTAATAAAATCATTGATCACACAATGGACTTAAAATATCCGCATTATCAATTGAATCAGATCCGATACAAATATGCCTTGCGGAATAAAGTCTCTAAGCAGGAATACGAGTCAGCACAGTTTACTTTCATGCGAATGGCGATGGCTTTAGCTGAAAATGAAAAGACCGATAAATTATTACATGTTCAGAAGTATTATGAACATTTTAGCTACAGCCGTCTAAACGCACCTACATTGAATTATACTAACCTCGGGACAGTCCTAAATGGATATGCAAGTTGTTGCTTATACACGACCGATGATTCTGCAAAATCTCTAGCTACAGGAGATCATATTGCATATATGATGACATGTAATTCAGCAGGTATTGGTACCCATATCAAGACTCGTAGTATTGGTGAGCCAGTACGTGCAGGGATGATCCCTCATCAAGGGAAATTACCTTATTATCGGGCAATGGTTGGTGCAGTACACGCTAATCTACAAAATGGTCGTGGTGGTGCAAGTACCGTGCATTATACCGCTTATGACCCAGAAGTGGAGGTTATTCAAAAACTACGCCATCCCCTGACACCGGAAGCTAAACGTATCTCAGGTTGTCATTATTCTTTTGGGAGTAATAAGTTCTTTGCGCGTAAAGTAGCCAAGAATGAAGAATATGCACCTTTCAGTTACCTTAGTAACCCAGAATTGTACGAAGCGCAATACATTGCTGACTCAACGGCTTTTGAAGACTTGTACTCCAAACATGAGCAGACTGCTACTAAGAAATTAAATGCAAGAGAGATTGTTGTAAGTGCGCTAACACAGGCTTATGATACAGGGGTACAATACCTGCACTTCACAGATACCATTAACAAACATACACCTTTTAAAGAGAAGATCTACTCATCAAATTTGTGCCAAGAAGTGATGCTTCCAACAAAGCCTTTCAAAGATGTACAAGATCTGTATTCTGATGAGTCAGAGGGTGAAATTGGTCTTTGCTCACTGGCCGGTATTGTAGTAAGCAATATTGAATCTGATGAGCAATACGCAGAAGTTGCTTATTATGCTTTGAAAATGATTGACACATGTATTCACAAGTCTGACTATCCTTTCAAGTCCTTGGAAAAGACTGCCAAAGCGAGAATGTCGGCTGGTGTTGGTATTATCGGTCTAGCTCATCTAATGGCTAAGAAAGGTAAGCAATATAGTGATATTGAAGGTCTGAACTTCATTCATGAACTATCAGAAACTCATGCTTGGCACTTGATTAATGCATCTTTGAAGCTAGGTAAAGAGCTTGGCAATGCTCCTTGGATTTCTAAAACAAAATGGCCTGATGGGTGGTTACCAATTGATACAGCTAACAAAAACATTGACAGATTTACTACAGTAGGTTATAAACGTGATTGGGGACAACTACGCTCTGAAATTATTGCAAACAAGGGAATTCGTAATTCTGTTTTGATTGCACACATGCCTTCAGAATCTAGTAGCATCAGTATGGGGACAACTAATGGCGTTTATCCAATACGTGAACTGAACTTAATGAAAACTAATGATACTTTAACAAATCATTGGAGTGCTCCTGACGGTACGAAGTTGGCTGTTAAATATCAACAAGCTTGGGACATCAGTTCTTCAGATTTGATCAAGTGCTATGCTGTCATTCAAAAGTTCACAGATAATGGAATCTCTGCTGATTTGTACGTCAGGCTAGAGGGAAGTCAGAAAGTATCAAGTACTCAGATAATTCAAGATTACTTAGATATGGTCAAGTTTGAAATGAAATCTAGGTATTATGTGAATTCAAAAACAAGTTCTGGACTCAATCTAGGGGATGAGCCTGAGCTTTGTGAAAGTTGTACGTTATAAATTAAAAAGACTGGGAGAAATCCCAGTTAAGGAGAATCAATGCTAGTTTTTAATACAGAAAAAACCTCAGAACAATATACAGAAAATAATCAACCCCTATTCTTTGGTAAGAAACAAGGGTTGTTCAATACAGTGTATAAACCTTACCCAAAAATTTGGGATATCTACAAAGAAATGAAATCGTTGGATTGGTCAGAAGATGAGTTTGACTATAGTCAGTGTTTAAGTGATTTCAAGGAATGCCCGAAAAGTGTCTCTGAAATGATGATTAAAACTCTTGCTTGGCAATGGGAGGCTGATAGTGTAGCTTCAAGAGCAATTGCACCTGTGTTTGCTCCATTTATTACTGACAGTTCTTTGTGGGCGGCTTGGCAACGTATCTCAGATAATGAGGTTGTTCACGCTGCAACATACTCTGAGATTGTAAGAATGTCCTTTGACAATCCAGAAGGAGTTATTGAGTCTGTACTCTCCGAACAAGAAGCATTAAAACGCTTAGGTATGGTTGGTAAAGTGCTAGATGATTTGTATACAACTTCTCACCTTTATGCAGTTGGACTGGTTTCAGAAGATGAAGCTTATGAAAAACTATTCTTAGGGATTGTTGCTCTATTAATTCTAGAGCGTATTCAGTTCATGGCTTCTTTTGCAATTACATTTACGATCTGTTCAAGTAATTGGTTTCAAGCAATTGGGAAGGCTGTTCAAAAGATTGCCCAAGATGAGCTAGAAGTTCATGTAAAATTAGATAAAATTGTACTTGGGATTGAGCTTGGGACAGAACGAGGTAAGAGGATTTTTAATAAAAATAAGCAATTAATCTCTGAAATGCTTCATGAAGTTGTCCAATTAGAATTGAATTGGACGGAGTACCTATTCTCAGACGGACGAGAATTACTCGGAGCTAATGAGCAAATTATCAAGCAATGGGTATTATTCAACGCTAAAGATGTTTTCAAATTCCTATCAATCGACTCTGACTTGAAATTTCCAGCCAAGAACCCAATGCCGAATTTAGAGAATTGGTTGAATATCTCTGCTGTGCAATCGGCTCCGCAAGAAGAGAACAATAATCAATACAAGGTCAACACAGTAATTCGAGATGACGACCATTTGAGTTTTGATGTAGATTTTTAAGGAGTTATAAAAAATGCCAGCAATTATTTGGTCTAAGCCGAACTGCCCAGCTTGCGTAAAGGCTAAAGCATTATTACAACAAAATGCAATCCCTTTTACAGAAAAAATTGTAGGACTAAATTGTACAAGGGAAGAGTTACTAGATGAAGTACCTGATGCACGAAGTGTTCCTCAAATCTTTGTCGATGGAGAGCATGTTGGTGATCTTCTAGCATTAGAGAATCTATTAAAAAGGAATAAATAATGAAAGTACTTAAGTTCAGTGCGCAATGGTGTCAGCCTTGCAAAACTCTAACAACTCAGCTAGAATCCTTAGCTGCAAACTACGAAGAGATTGATGCAGACACAGATCCTGATAAGTTCAAAGCTTTTGGTATCCGTAACGTACCAACTCTTGTGTTGCTAGATAACAACGGAATTGAAAAGGATCGCTTGACAGGTTCGGTAACTTTACCTAAACTTAAAGCATTCTTAAACCCAGAAGATTAAAGGAACAATATGCAACTATTTGATAAAAACGCTCTACTTGACCTAGAAGGCCAGTACTATAAGGTCTGTACTTGGATCTGGTTCAAGTGGTATATCTTTACCTCTGATTTGCAAAGTAACTTGCAGAACTTTGCAAAGTTTAAATTAGCTTAAGATAATTAGAAAGGAATAATATGTCTTATAATGGATATAACGTATTGAATGCTGCTGACCTTGATAAGGGTAAATATAAGTTAGTAATTGCAGTAAATAGTAAATCTGATTGGCAGAAGACTAATACTTTGAATAATGTATGGGATCTTTGTATTCTAGGTCCAGATAACACTTGTGTTGAAAGAAGCTTGAAAGGTTCCCCCGGAATTGGATCATCATTCTATGACCCGCGCTTTGGGAATAAACAGTCTGATTATACACTTTCAATCTATGAAGGTGATTTTGAATTCTGCCAGAATATGAAGAAGGTCCTGCAAGAAATGCCCAAGCTACACCAGGAACTTAAAGAAGAATTAAATGAACTGTTCTCTCATAAGATCACAGGTACATCTATTGATTATTGCTGGTGGGAAGAACCTGGTGAGTTTAATACTTGGCCTGATGATAGTCCAAAACTTCAAACAGAAGATCAACGCATTGCTCAAAAGCATGTTGATTTGAATAAAGCAAAGATCTCTAAGTTAGAAAAAGAACTAAAGGATCTACGTGAACTTCAAAAGTTCTTGAAGAAGCAACGATAAAAGAAAACCCCCTACCGGCAAAAGCTAGTAGGGGGTTTATTGTTTTAGGTTATCAATAACTTTGATCTGTAATTGCACATGTTGGTGCAGCAGAATACGTTACCTGTACAGCGGTTTCAGGAGGTAATTCAATAACTCCATTTGTTCTGTTGGGTAGTGCTCTCATAGTACTGACCACAGCCATCTGCATACCTATAGCAAATGAAGCATTAACACCTGTTGCATCAAAAGTTACAGTAGTCACACCGCCAGAGGCAGCAGAAGAGGCCACCGTACCTGTTGCAATTTGAACACCTTTACCATTGAAGAAAGTAACAACTGTTGCTGCAGTATAAACATCAGTAAAATCACCATCACACTGAACAGTACCATTTGCACCTGTTGTGACTGCTTTAGCTACAACACGAGCACGAGCACCAGCACGAGAGATTGCTGACACCGTACCTAGTCTTGAATAGAACAGTAGAGGGCGACCTGCGTTATTAATCACAGTGGACGGTGATGTACCTAATGTAATTGTACGAGTAGGCCATCCTGATAGTACGTTAGCGGCTGCAGTTGCATGATCAACACCTGTTACCTTCACAGATCGGATTACACCCTGATTTGTACCATTGTCAATAATACGGTTAATTGAACCAAGTCCTGAAGCCGTTGGAGTTGTTTCAAAGTTTAATTTGATATCCAGTTGTTCGATCTTAGTTGCAGAAGCAATTTGAATTGGTGACTGTCCTGCAGTTGTCATTGACACTGACCCAACTGACACATCCAGATCATATTGACCGGAACAGTTTGCATCAAGGAATACAGCACCTTTACCAATCTTATTAGCTCTTAATTTCAACTTAACATTACGTGTATTTTGAAATTCTACAGCGTTTTGATTACCTGTCCCGGGTGTGCTTGTTAATGATAACAGACCTAGTGGATCAGTGTTGTCTTCAACTGTGATATCCGCTTCAACGTCTTGTACATATCCATTACCGATTACAATCATGCCACGAGAGGCACCATTGCGAAGAGTAGCTTCAACCTTGATATTCTTTAATGGATAACTTGCACCATTACTTGCACCAATATGAATTTGTTGTAAAGTGCTTGTTGCACTACCTCCAGAATCAATACCTGATCCTAGATTTTCACCAACGAATCCACGAACCTTAATATTTTCACAACCATAGAAACCGCTTTCTGCTAGAATATACAATCCGCAAGAAGTATTGTATTTACCACCAGATACATCTGATTGTTGTGGAATGTAAGAAGGGATTCTACCATCAACATAGCAACCAATATTCTCTACGTCACGACATCCAACATAAGCAAAGCCTCGTGCTTTACGAACACCAAAAACTCTATTACCGATGTCTTGAACACCTACAGGGTAGGTTCCTTTTGCAACGTAACCAACAACAGCAAAGGCATCATCACCACCACCCTTGACAATGTTATAAGCCCGTAATACATTTCTTGAACTGTCTGTGATATGGAAAGCATCCTTCCATACATCTTCCGCATCATTACCGATGATAGATGAGTCTTCAACATCCCTAAACAATACACAACCACCGTTGTTATGTTTAAACTTATTTCCCCAAACCTTTACATTACGAGCCTTAGTAACTCTGATAAAGTGATTTGTCTCCGATGCTCCATTTGATAAGCCCGAATCTGGACGAGTTGAACATGTGAACTTTACACCCTGAACAGTAATACCATCAAGATAGGAACTATCTGTAGATTGGAAATCAATTACTACATTCAAATAAGTTGGATCTTGATTATCTAACCAAGCTTCTCCCTTTGAACTGACTAAACCACCACCAGCATAGCTGATCTTGTCTGTGTAGATATATTTCCCAGGTAACAGTTCTACTGGCTTAGAAGCCAATCTAGCGGCAGTCAAAGCAGATTGGAGTTGTTCAGTTAAATCAGCACCTGTGTCAGGGATCAAACCAAACTCTTGACCGTCAATTGTATCTGTGAAAGTTGTACGAACTTTTGCAAAATCAACTACACTATTACTTCCATCTGAAAACTCAAACGTAGCTTTACCATCTACGTTTACTCTAAAATCACTTACATTTGGCATATTGTTTCCTTATTTAGTTAAAGCTTCCAGAGCTTTCTTGTATAATTCTTTTCTATGAAGAAGACCTTTATCCCCTCCGTTGATTGCTTTTGTTAATCCAATAATATCTTGCTTATCAGCAAATCTATTTAGATTATTACTCTTCCAGAACCAACAAGCTGAAATCAAAGCATAAGCAGGTTCTTTTAATAAATCAGGATTAGAAATAAAATCTACTCCTGTTTCTAAAGTCAATTTAGCATAGTTAGATTTTCCAGTGACTTGAATCAATCCCCTGCCTCTGAACTTCCAACCTTCCTTACTTTCAGCAGGTCCGTTACCCATCCGATTAGCATAGCAATCAGAAGCGATTAAAACAGGTTTCCTTGCGATTTTTATAGCTAGGTCAGAGGGTAGATATCTCCCTACTTTATTTTTAGCGTATAGACCGTTTAAAGCCTTCTTTGCATAACGCTTAGGCCAAGTATTAGCTAGACCATCAGCAGAGTAGTTTAGGTTCTCTTCTAATGCTAATAAATATCCTGACTCGTGTACAACCTGAGAAAGGAAAGCAGAGACTCTTAGAGTTGTATTTATTTCAAAATTCTTCAAGATACTATTGAAATAAGGTAACCACAAAGTAGCTACCTTTTCAGAACAACCTAATTCAGTCAAATGTTTAATTTGCAACTCTTGCATTTGTAGCATTCCTCAATCCATCTACTAATTCATCAGTTCTCTTTCGAGAAGTTACTGAAGATCCAAAGAAGAATTGGATAACGGTTGCAATAACTGTACCTAGTAAAAAGCCAAGAATATTATCCGCAAACCTGATCCCAGTTGGAGGCACAGTACCAAACGTAATTGCAAAAATGAATACCATAGCAAACAAAGACCATATCCCAGCGAAAATATAAATAAATCGCTTAGACCAAACATCATCTTGCTTGAGTGCTTCTTTTTGCATATCTCTTGCATCAGCAATATCCTTATAACCTTCAGAGATAATAAACTCTTCATGTTTCATTGCAGCTTCAGAAACTTTCTGAATCTCTTCAGGAGACATATCTGGTTTTAAAGATACACCTAATTTCTCTTCTACATATTCTAAACCATTGTCTAGAACTTTCTGAGCAACACCTGGGAGGTTATTACTAATTAAGGAAGATACGATAGACGCGATAATTGGTAGCATTATCTCTCCTTGATTATTAAAATACTATAGTATGGATGTGGCGCATGGGTTAGCCTTGCGTGATGGTTCCGCTAGACGTGATCTGATCGTTCCCAACGCAATCGAATTTATAGATCGACGCAGAATCAACGGCGTGGAATCCAGTACCGGGCAGCGCGACACCGCCGCGACCAATGTCACCGTAGCTGCCGTATGTCTGCGTACAAACACCGACAGCTAGCGTTCCTACATTAGCGTGAGCAAAATCGCCGCCGTAGTTCTTGAAATATCGACCATTGAAGTCGATCAACAAGCCTGCGTCATGGATCGTGGCACCGTTGTTGCTGGTAGATGTCGTAACGGTCCCGTTCTCATAGCCCATGCAATCAAAGTGAATGGCCTGCGGGACACTCGCGCTTTTCGTATGATAGTTAAAGCCGTCTTTTTGCCCTTTTGACGACACACAGCGGTTCATTACAACCAAGCCAACATCAAGACTTGTCACGTTGTCAGATGCTGTTCCGTTGGTGCTGTGGCTGAACTTGCAATCCTCCGCGTAGAACCGACCGTTGACGTTGTTTTGCAAGCGAATTGCACCATTCACGCCGCCGATTTGGCTGATGCCGTACAGGTGCATAGAGCCTGACGTAGTGAATTCAATTCCATCCACGTTTGTCAGCATGGCTGATGTATTCGTATCTGAAACAACTGCGCCATCTGTCCGATTGACGTAAACGGTGACGTTATCTGTCCACCATGTGCCAGGAGTTGCGCGACACGCGGCCAAGGATGCCGCCAGTGTTAGCTCAAGATAATCGTTGTTTTCATCAACGTTTACCCAATCAATCATTCGCTTGATGTTTGATCTTGATGAGCTGTAAGTCGTGCCGCTATCAAGAGCCCATGTAAGAGGGCCGCCGACATGGCACTCAACCTGCCCGCCTACAGCGCGAAACACGCACGACTGAGTAGGAATGACAGTTGCGGAACCGTTTGCAAAGTTGTTGACGCGGCTATATCGACCAGCCGCAATATTGACAGTGTAAGGCACTGCGGCGGTGTTGCCCGCTGTTGTGGCCTTCCAAATAGATTTAAACGCAAGCGCCCATGTCGAGCCGTTGTTCGCATCGTTGCCATTGGTGACGTCAACGTAATACTGAGTCGCCTCAACGCGCGGGTCAAGCGGAACAAACGACTTTGGTGTGCGGCCAATTGACGAGCGGCCCGCTGCCAAGAACACGGGCGATTGAATTACCTTTGCCGCCCGTGATGGAAGCGTAATTGATCGCACAGACTGAACCGCAGCCCGGCTCGCGTCATCTAGGATAGACTGACCACCAGCATTCTTTACAGTTGTCAATACACTATCAAGGGCTTTTACACTATTTGTTCCATCGGAATATTCAGTATAAGCTTTACCGTCTAAACCAATTTTAAATTCACTAATTTCAGGCATATTGTTTCCTTTTTAAACTAAACCAAGTTTCTTACCAATAAACATAAGAACACCACCAACAACAGCATAAATCAATGCATCAAGCATTCGATTAGTTTGTTTGTTTAAGGGTGCCTGTTCAGCTAGAGAATTTACTTTATCTGCAAGCTTATTATGTTCGACTTTCTGATCATCTAATTCCTTCATTGCCCTTTCAATAAGTCTAACTGTTTGAGTATTGCGTTCTTCAAGCAATACAAGCTTAGTAACAGCAGAAGACATTTCTTTCATTGACTCACGCATTGAATCTTTGAGTTCATTAACGTCTTGATGCAGTGACTGTAATCTGTCAGCTACAATTTTCACGGTAGTATCATCCATATTATTTTCCAAAGTAGGGTTCATTTTTGTACTGCTTTATAGTTATAATTATAGTAGAGGGAGACTTTGCTCCCTTATTTCTTAAGAGTATTCGTAGACTCGGAGCATTCCTTGGAATCCCGGACCAGCGGTCATGGAGTAAAAAGAACCTAATGTATCATTTCTATACCCATACGAGCCTTCACCACCTGCCCCAAAGGAATACACAGTCGGACTAATTAGATCGGTACCAGCCCATGCCCAGCCTACAGGTAGTGGAGTATTAAGACCGTAATAAATAGAGCCAGAAGCCAAAGCGCCACTCGATGTTGCAGCGAATAAAGACAAGGCGATTCCGTCACGGGCAGATGCTTCAAGGATAGTAGCATCTGATGAAAGACTCCCCCCTTTTGCATAGGCATTTGATCCAGCACCCTGTGTACTTATTGGCAAAGCCGTAGGCGCAATAACCCCTCCACCATTACCAAAGCCTGCAGTGATATAGTCTACAAGGGTTCCACTTGTTGGACTTAAACTGAAAGTCGAACTCGCGCCGTTACTTCCACTAACACCCGACCCAGCCCCAGGGGCGCCGCCGCCACCAATGTAGTAATAGAAAGTAGCTTGTGCAGGATCTTTAATCAAGAACTTAACTGCGCAGCCAGTACCTCCACACTGACCAATTGAGCCATGTAAATTGGTCGAATAAGCTCCCGAAGTCTTTGTGCCACCACCTCCTCCTCCACCAATCAACTCGACGACCATTGTCCTTGTTTTAGGGTCAATTGTAAACGATGAATGAGTACTGTGAGTAGTAAATAACCTGACATTGATAAGTCTACCAGCCTCTAAACTAACATAACCACCTTCACTATACCCCTCAATAACACCAAGAGTACTATTCTTTCGAATCATACCTTCTTGAGGTGTCGATGGCCGTTGTGCTGTAG
>JACCDG010313209.1_pt1 | contig 13158 bp, 11 predicted proteins | sample 7442471 | NCBI WGS metagenome assembly JACCDG01 (sample SAMN15323444, study PRJNA562643) | freshwater metagenome | isolation source: river surface water | place: USA:Blue River Watershed | collected 2017-08-17 | reverse complement strand
TCCCAAGAGAATTTGATTGAAAACCAGCTATTTTTGAAGCACTTGAACTTGAATTTTGCTTAACAGATTTAATCAGAGAATATTTTTCACAAGCCATTTGGTATGCCTTGAAATCTTGATTGTCGACAATATCTTTTAATGGGTCTACCACCGATCCCGTGCACCAAGGATAAAGATACGGAGGAATCTTTGCATAAGCTTTTTGCAAGCCAGAAGTTATTGATCTTGCACCTGTAAGATCTGTATCTAGCCACAGTTGATTGCGGCGCTCTCTAGAAAGCATTTGAAAATTAGTCGGAGACAAAAGTAAATACAGATTTGAAAAAGCATCAACCCAAGATACCAGCTCTTCAGACTTTACAACCTTGCTAGAAGAACTCGATAAAATATTTTTATATAAAACAGCACAACATCGCACATTTTTTTCCATGTCGGACAGATGCTCATTTTTTGTGCTTATCTCCGCAGGGTTTGCTCCTGCAAATACTAAAAAATCTGTGAACGAAGAGATGATTTTATGAAAATCAAATGGATCTTCATCATGCTTAAGAGTTGGCGCTTCAGACAAATCTGAGGTTTTTAAATCAAAGTAATCAGTTGCATCCTTGCTCAAAAGCTCCTGCATATCATTTTTAAACACAGCGGAAATTTTTTCAAAAAACCTTTTTACATCATCTAAAACCGTTTTTTCCAAAATAATTTTTGGATTTACCGGATCCGAATAAATATGATTTATCAAATTTTTAGAATACGCGGTAAGCCTGTCAGCTAGAGATGAATCGCTTAATTTGCTACTGATATATCCATGCGAAAGTAGGCTAGATGTATTTGCTTTAAATTCACGCACCTGCTTTTCAAAATCAGTTTTTTTCAAATCCTTAAAATCATTTTCAAGCTTAGAGACATCATCAACAAAGTTGGCGCAGAAAAGCTTTAAGTTTTTGATAACCTCAAGCTTTCTTGCGATAACTGAAGAAGAAAAACTTGCTAGCATTTTTTCTAGCATCGACTGAGAGTACGATGAAAGCTGTTTTTCAGTTTCAATAAATTGCTTATCAAGAGACTCCTCAAACTTTCTATAAAATGGCAAAACAAAAAATTTCTGTACAACTGGGACATCTACTTCATTTTTTGCAAACGTAATTAGCGGAGAAACCTCTCTTGCATGTTTTTCTATCGCATAAATAGCCTTGTAAATCTTGGGAATCTCTATCGCAAGGTTTTTAGAAATGTTTTTTACAGATTCTGGGTTTTCTGCTGTTTTAGCATTTTCTTGTGAATCTTTATTCTCGTCTTTTTTCTCAGAGTCAGACTCTTTTTTATCCACTAAATACTTTAACTGGGCTAAAAGTTCTTCAAAATTTACACTCAAAAAAGCATCTGTAATTTTTTGGGAAACATCATTGTTGTATGCATTCAAATCACCTGAAAGCTTTTTTAGCTTTTCAAAGTCATCCTGCTTAACAATAGCAGACAAGCGCTTGCTTGGCAGGATTGAATCAGAACTTTTAAGAGTTGTTTGCATTTTATCTTTTTCTTTATCACTAGAATCATCTGCGACATCTCTGTCTTTGTTGTTCCAGTAAGCATCATCGCCCCAATCATTCCATTTATTTCGGCCAGCATATCCAGAAGATGCAGACCTTCCGCCACCCTTTCCAATCTTACCAGAGCTTTTATAGATTGGCTCAAACTGCATTTTTTTATTTAAAGCTTGCCAGGCCTTTGGTGCAAACTTTTTCATTAGTGTTTCGGCTAAAACAAATTTCTTTTTTTTTTTTGAAATCTGATCTTTAATTTCTTTGCTTTCTGCGATCTTCTTTAATTCATCCACGCAAGTCCTTATCTTGGGCAAGCTCTGGGGAAGAAGAATTCCAATGTTTACTTGAACTGATCCTGAAGAAACATCTTTATACTTTTTATTAAAAATAGAAGTAAGCAAATCCTCATCAGAGGTTTTTTGACCTTGCTTACTTTTTACTTTAAAACTTGCTTTTATTTTTATAACTTCTTTGGTTGCATCAAGAATTTTTTTTCTAAGTTCGGCTCGCTTTTCAGAAAACAATTCTTTGATGTACAAAACCCTTCTCATCCCATTAAGTAACATTACAAATTCTGAAATAGCGGCAGATGCCTGGTTTGCTAGATCTTGATGCAAAGCATTAAGAAGCCTGACATTCGTCATTATTTTTTTTGATCTTTTCGCTAGTTTAAAAATATACTGGCGGTAAAATTCTCGCTCTTCTTTAGAAATAGCTTCCTTTCCCTTTTTTGAAAGTAATGCAAACCACTTTTCATTAATAGTTGCATCTTGCGCAAGAATGTCTTCTTTGACTGACGACAATTTATTTTTTTCTTCTTTTTCATTTTTAGTCGCACTTTTTTTTTCAATCAAATCTTCTTTTTCGGCTTGAGCAGTCATTTCAGCTGAAGCCATTTGCTCAAACTTATCTTTCATAGCTTCAGGATCTTTTGCAAAATCCTTCATCATGCTTTCTGCTTGAGCCAAAAGGGCAGGATCATCTTTCATTCTCTCAATTCCACCCATGACCTGATCAATCATATCAGCATCTAATCCAAGCTCTTTGTAAAAGCCTTCTAGCTCCGCCTTCTTGGCAGGGTCAGAACTAATCTCATCAATCATAGCCTTTAAATCAGCTTGAGAAGGAACACCTGTCCCACCAGCACTACCTAAAAAACTCGAATAATCCAAATCATCATCAAATCCTGCAGATTCATCATAAAAGTCATTGCCAAAATCAAACTCTTCTCCTGCAAAAAAATCATCGTTTTTAAAGGAAGTTTCTTTGAAATAACAATTTTGAAAGCTCAGTCCAGACATTAAAATTAGTGCACTCGAAAATATTTTATTCATCAATATATCTTTTATTTTCATGTCTTTATAAAACCAATTATTATTGTTTAAACCTAAGTGAGAGTATAAAATTTTGTTTTTCCCGGTCAACATTAGTTTTTTCTATCTTTTTTTACTTCTAGACCAGATATTTTTTGAGCTAACTTTTACTCAAAAAAATGCGATTTCAAGCTCTCTTTTTTCACTACTTTTTATCTTTTTTTACTTCTTTAAAATTAAATTAATCAAAAAACACATCGTGCTTGTCCCGATTGCAATTTTAGTTTTCCTTAACCTATGCTTTGTACTTTCATTTTTGTGCTGGATTAATCTAAAAATTGTTTCCACACAAGCCATTTTCACGTTTTTATACATTTCAATTGTACTTGGTACCTTACAGTTTATCACTTTTTATATCTTTTGTCGCACCGCAATATTGACGATCTGTTCACAAATAATGTTTCACGCATTTGTATTTTTTTTTGGTTTATCAATAATTGGCTCACCTCTTGGCCTACCATTTTTCATTCCAGTTTTACCGTTTTTCAACGCGTACTATCAAAAGCCAAAATCAGTAGAAATATTTAATGACAAAAAAGTAATCTCCATCCCCCAAATTGTTGGCAAAGATTTTCAAAATTTGAGTACCAATGAAAAGTTCAATCATTTGATAAGCTCAATAGAGCCATTTTTAGAAAAAACTGAAACGGCCGAAGGCTTGCTCATCTTTATTGCACCAGAAGGTTTTTTTGGAAATATTTCAAAAAAAGATGCATTTGCTCTAAGAAAAAAAACCAAAATTTTTAGCCCCAGACTTTTATTGATAATCGGATGTTATAGAGCTAGCAAAAAAGAAGTCTTCCAGTCATGCCTTGTCGTTTTTAAAAATAAATTTTTTTTTCAGGACAAAGAAATCTTGCTTCCTGTTTTTGAGACTTCAAGCTTTAATCATGACAACACCGCGGCTGCCCAAAAATGCAACCTACCAATAAATATATTTATCTGCAGCGATTTTTTATTAAACACGCGAAAAATCGCCAATTCGGCAAACAAGCCAGCTATAATTTTGGTAAAAACCAAGGATATGACTGCAATTTTAGAAAGAAAATGCCTTGCTGTTTTTCAATTTATTAGCTGCTTTATGAAAAAAACCACCATCTTTGCTTATCAATCTGGTTTGAGAAGATTTAAAAAATTTGATAGCTTATAATAATGATAGTTTAATTATTTTTATCAGAACAACTAAAAATCTCACGTAAATGCGAGACTTTTGAAAGTTCAGGGGAGAGCGCGCTATGTCAACAAAGCAATGTTACGTTTACATGAAAAAAGATTTAGAAAAAATTGGAATGGCTGGTAGCTTGGTTAAAGTTGCAAAAGGTTTTGCTGAAAACTTTATCATCCCTCAAAAATATGGTGTTATCGTTAACGAGCATGAACTAAGTGAGTTCAAAAATCGAAACGTTAAAATGAGCGAAAAAAAAGAGGTTCTTGCTACAAAAACCTCAATGATTGCTGAAAGAATCAAAGAAACAGTTGTCGTAATCAGAGAGAAAGTTCACGACACAAACAAACTTTACGGCTCTATCAAAGAAGATCAAATTGTTGATGCTCTCAAAGAAAAAGGGATCTCAATTAACAGAAAACAAATAGAATTTGGAAAATCCATCAAAACGTTGGGTGATTACAAAGTCACTGTTCGCCTAAGTACTTCTCTAAAACCAGAAGTTACTGTAAAAATTGTATCCTTATAAAAATAGATAATTCATGGTGTATAACAAGTTTAAAAATGTCCAGACAGAGATGTTTCTGGACAAAGATCTTCCGTTTAATATCGATGCAGAAAAGTCTGTCATTTCGGCGTTAGTCCTAAACAGCGACTCTTTTGACACAGTTTGTGATATTTTATCGGCGGATGATTTCCACTACAAACCTCATCAGATAATATTTCGCGCAATCGCTGAAATGGCATCTGAAAAGAAGGTTTTTGACTTGCTAGTACTCCATGATCATCTTTTATCAAGAAGTTTGTTAGACATGGCTGGAGGCTTTCCATACCTTGTCGAACTACAAGAAAATATCAATTCTATAGGTCTTTTAAGCAGGCACGCACAAATCGTCAAAGAAAAATCGGTGCTAAGATCTTTGATCATGTCGTGCAGCGACATCATCGCCTCTTGCTACAAACAAGGCGGAAAAACCGTTGAAGAGCTAATTGACACTGCAGAAAAATGTATTTTTCAGATTTCAAATAAGACGGGATCTAAAGACTTTGTTGCACTTAGCCAAATATTGAAATCTACTTTTAAAAAGATTTCAGAATTCTCTGACACAAATGGAGAAATCACTGGTATTCCAGCAGGGTTTGCAAAATTTGACTCAATGACCAGCGGACTTCAAAATGGCGACTTGCTTATTTTGGCCGCGCGACCAGCGATGGGTAAAACCGCACTTGCATTAAACATCGCCCTAAACGCTTTAAGACATGGGCAGCAAGTGGGAGTATTTTCTCTTGAAATGTCCGCAGAACAGCTTGTCTTGCGTATGATCTCGTCTGAATCTGGAGTTGCTCATCACAAAATCAGAACTGGATCAATTGGTTCTGAAGAATGGCTAGAATTAACAAACGTTGCAGCAGAACTCGACGAAGCAAAAATGTTTATTGATGATACTCCCAGCATTTCAATCATGGAGCTTAGAGCAAAAGCTCGTCGCCTAAAATCTAAGCACGACATCAAATTTTTGGTTATCGACTACTTGCAGCTTATCACGGTAGATCAAAAATCTGAAAATAGAACACAAGAAATCGCCATGATTTCTAGAAGCTTAAAAGCACTGGCAAAAGAATTATCAGTACCAATATTGGCACTGTCTCAGCTATCTCGATCTTTAGAATCTAGAATGGACAAGCGTCCAATGTTGTCTGACTTGCGTGAATCTGGAAGTATCGAGCAAGATGCCGATTTAGTATTCTTTATTTATCGAGATGTTGTGTATAATCCTGACACCGAAGATAAAAATGCAGCTGAAATCATCATTGGAAAACACCGAAATGGTCCGACCGGGACGATTCCTGTCTTGTTTGACGGAAGCATCACCAAATTTTTTGACACCTCTGAAGAGTAAGCTGTAAACACAAAACAAGGATCTCTGTGAGTCAAAGCAAAGTTATTCTAGGAATCGATCCAGGTTTTACATCTGCTGGATATGCTTTAGTAAAAATTGAAAATCTCTCTGCAAGGCTTATCGACATCGGTACCGTTTCGCAAAAAAAGGATCATAGCATCACGACTAAAATAGGAACTTTTTTCGAATTTTTTGAAAAGCTTTGCAACAACAACGCCGTAAGCATGATCTGCATTGAGACACCGTTTCTCGGAAAAAATATTCAAACTTTTCTCAAGCTTGGCTATTTAAGGGGCGTGCTAAATTTGTTGAGCCACCAAAAACAAATCGCTTTGCACGAATACTCTCCACGAGAAATAAAATCTGCTATCACCGGATACGGCCATGCAGATAAAGAACAAGTAAAAAAAGCGCTTCACATGATGATCCCAAACCTCATAGGGCTTACCGAAAAATTAAAATTCGACGCAACTGATGCACTTGCAATAGCACTCTGCGGAGTTATGCACAAAGATTCTACAACCAACAAATAAATGAAAACTGCAGCTTTTATCTAGCATTTTTGATAGATAATACAGTACCCAAAAAAAGTTTTATAACTGTATGATGATCAATAAAAAGATTTTGTTCCTTACAATTTCAATATTTGGATTGGCAAAATGTGGAAATCGTTTTGAACCAACAATGATCACATTTCCATCAGCAACCATCGACAAATTTTACTACAAAGATGGAACATCAATTTTGATAAATGTCAGCGCAGAAAGATTGTGGGCCGATAAATCTTTTGATCAATATGGAAAAACTGTAGAACTACTATCAAATCACGGACTATTCAATTTTGAAAAATTTGCGAAAACACAACTTGTATCGGCTTCTACCGATACGCTGACCTCAGAGATTCATGAAAAAATTTTCTCAAAGACCGCAGACTTTAGATCTTATGTTTTAAATAACCCAGGAATTTTATCTAAAGTACAAACAAAAGGAAAGCTAGAAATTTATGAGGTTAATGTTGCCGGAAAATTTTTCTCAAAATCATTTCCATTTTACGCAAGCGCAAACATTCCCGTAAGGTTTTTAGATCTATCAAATATTTCATTGATATGCGGAATAAGCGATTCAGTTAACGCTCAACTCACTCAAAATTTTAATGACATGATAATGGAGCATGGCTACAAATCTATTTTAGAAACATACTCCGCAAGAAGCTTTTCAGATGCAACTCTAAGCATTGGTTATCAAGATATAATAGATTTCAACCATTCATTAGTATCAGGATCTAGCTACGACATATCATTTGGATTAATTGCTCCGCTCTCAGAAGCAAATACAAAGGAAACAAAATATTTCTTTGATGTTCCACTTGGCAATGGTGGAAGTTTTGGAACAAATCTAAAATGCAAAGGCGATATAAGCTTCAAAAAAAATATTGAGCTTGGCGCATACCTAGAAGTCGATACTTTTTTTAAATCAAATGACACAATCCCCGTGCAGCACAATAAAGACATTCCGTTTTTACAGCTTTGGAAAAAATCAGAAGTTGATATTTACAGAGGTTCCTGCTGGACAGCTGGCGGTTACTTCAAGGGCCAGCTCGGCGCAAGAAGCTGTGCAATAATCATTGGGTACAACTACATTTCTCAGGAGCAAACAACTTTAGACCTGGTTGACTCTGAACGAGAAAAAAAAGATGGTTTTTATGACTTTGTAAAGATAACCGACATTAAAACAAATCAAACAACATCAACCACCGAAAGACAAGATCGAATCAACAGAACATTTTATTACATTAACAACGATCTCATTAACCAAGACCCAAAGCTGCAGAGATCTTACATGCACGTGGCATACTTTGGAATAAAAGCTCAAGCGCCAAAAAATATGGACTGGTGCGACAACGCAAAAATCTCAATGAACCTCTCCATCCCAATTTATGGCAAAGGCTCATTTATGACAAAGGGGTTTGGATTTGAATTTGGGTTGGGAATGAGCTTTTAAAAAGATTTTAGGTGCTCAAGGAGCTAGAGCTAGCAAAATTAGAAAATTCCTCTTTTTCTTGGGTAGAAAATAATTCTTTTTTTGCAAAAGCAAAAATCTTGGCCATTTTTTTATTAAAATCTTCTTCCCTATGAGTTATATCCGTATTAATTAACAGCGAATGAATGGTGGCAATTTCTTCATCTGTCACCTGCTCATCCTCTCGTAAATATTTGTACAGTTCAGGACAAGAAATGAATCTCATAATCAGCTCCGTAGAGACTAATGTTTCATTTGCGTGAACACTCTCTTTTGATTTTTGACCGATAACAAGCTGAATATTACTTTGTAAGAGAAAAGCTGTTGCAGAAAGAAGAAAAGAAATGTTTGAAGTTGGTTCAAATAGAATAGAAGAACCTAAGTGCTGGGAAATTTTAAGTGAGTAACAAAGCATCTTTCTTAACTTCAACTCTTTTGTTTCAGAAGTCTTATGAACATTACAAACATACTTCAAAGCTTCATCAAGATCCTCACGCACTGATATTTTTCCTAACAAGGACCACTGCTCAAGAGCTTCACCCAAGTCTGTATCAGTCTCTTGAGGAGAAAATAAAGCAGAAAAATAGGCAAATAAAAATAATACGATCCAGCGCACAAAGACTCCAATAACAAGATGTTCTAAAATAATACACAAAAAAATTATTTTTGTATTTCAGAATAAATCCTAAACACCAAGATTTTTATTCTTAAAATACGATAACATTTCTTCAAGCTCACCAAGCCTCTTTCTAAGATCGGCAGTTTCTGTGTTTTTACAGCTTAGCTCTTCCTGCAGCTTATTGGCTCTCATCTCTTCTACCATGAGCTTTACCGAAACATCCGCTACCTTTTTTTCTGAATCTTCCTTTGATTTTCGCAAAGTTTTCAGCTCTTCACGCTTGATTTCTACAGTAGTTTTTGCTACAGCCAAATCTTGTCGCAAGCCATCAGCTTCTTTGTCTTTTTCCTTAATTGTGCCCTGCATTTCTTTGATTTTGTCCTGACCACCCTTTACATCTTTATTGTTGCTTGTTGATATATAACCACTCTTTATTAAAAACGGAATTGCGGATAACGATAATACTCCTGCTACCACAAAAAACTCCACTGCCTTTCGCCCAACCCTTGTCATCAATAGCCTGTTTTTTAATATTTTTTTTAAAAATGCTATTGCCGCATGATCTGACGCTTCTGGAGTTAGTAGGCCTAACTCATCCACAGTATCAATTGCTTTCTCTGCATGCACAACAAAAATACTCTCTTCTGCATTTTGAGTTAATAAATTTTCTTCAAGCTTCACTGCCCGCGGAGTTGTGGTGACTGTTGATAATAAAAATGCTGAGATTAATTTGATATTTCTGACGAGGTAACAACTTTCCCCCGAATTGATGTATGAAATTCCCTGAATCATCATAAGCCAAATCTTGCTGTTGTTTGGTTGGTTTTAATAGTAACAAAAGAATTCTTTTTAGCAAATTTTAGAAAAACCAGTTATTTAATCGCATTGTAAACAAATGTTTTTATTGAAAAAATTGTTGTTTTTTGGAATCTTTATCCACGTATTTTAATTTTATTCTCGAACACTTTTTTATGAACCATTCTAAATTTATTTTTATTGCCACAATTATGACGATCATTTTAATGTGGTTGTTTGTTGGCGGACTATGCGCCGTAAAAGCAGCAATGCTTTTCATAAGCATTGCAAACTCTCTATCGTTTCTCCAAACACTTGCAATGTTTATTACGGCGGTTTTTGTTACAATTGGTGCAACAAATCTAATTATGCGAAATATGAGATAAAAAAATGGAGCTTAGTTTTTTAATCCAAGCTCCATTTTGAATTTTCTAGAAACAGTCGTTGATAGCCTTCATAAGATCTGCTTTATCTTGAGCACCTACAAGCCTTTTAATTTCTTTTCCTTTGTTATCTAAAAATACCAAAGTTGGAACGCCGCGAACGTAGTACGAGCTACTCATTTCTGGTAAGACATCAATGTCTATTTTGCAAAAAATCGACTTCTCTGAAATCTCTTGAATATTTGCATCCACAACTCTTGCCATGCTCTTGCAAGGACCGCACCACTCTGCAAAGAAATCTAAAATAACAATTTTACCTTGCTCTGCAGCTTGCTTTAAAATAGCATCCAAATCTTTTTCTTTTTTTAATTCTACCATTTTACTCTCCATGTCGTTATCTTTTTTACTTGCTTTTTTTTGCTCGTTTTTGGCTCTTAACCTATTTTCTTTTTTAGAATATTTAAAAAGATGTCCATCAATTCCCAAGCCCCTTAAAAAATTAAGCGCTGACAAAGAAGCCTTGCATCCTGCACCGGCTGCAACAACAGCTTGTCTGAATTCTACTTCACAGATATCTCCTGCAGCAAAAACACCTGGCAAAGATGTTTCTTGAGCACGATTTACACGAATCGTTTTGTCATCATTAACCGCTACTTTTCCCGAAACAAGAGATGTGTTTGGAATAGACCCTACCGCTAAAAATACCCCGTCTGCACTAAGCTTTGTTATTTTTGAAGCATCTTTATTACTTTTTATTAAAACAGATTTTACTCCGTAATTATCACCAATTATTTCAGACACTTCAGAATTGAACATCATCCTAACATTTGGCAAATCTTTTACAACGTCTTTCATTGAATCTGTAGCTCTAAGCTCTCCAGCTCTGACAACGACAACAACTTCTTTTGCAACACCTGCAAGATGAAACGCTTCAGCCATTGCACTGTTTCCACCACCAACAACTATGGCGGTCTTATTTTTTACAAGAGCTGAATCACAAATTGCACAATTTGTTACTCCTCTACCCCAATACTCGTTGCAGCCAGGGACATCAAGTTTATTTGGTGTTGCTCCCATGCACAAGATAATCGCGCAGCCATAAATATCCAACTGTTCTTTAGAAACATTGTCTATCACAGAAACTTTGTATGGCCAGCTATCAAGATCTATGTCTACTGCTTGTCCATTTAAAATTACCGCTCCATTGTGCTTGGCTTGAGACTCCAGTTTTTTTGTAATCTCGTTGCCTTCGATGAGAATTTCACCGGGCCAATTACGAACATGATTTGATTGATATATCGCACCCCCTGGATTTTTTCCAACAAGCATCAATGGTGTAAGTCCAGACAGAGCAAGATAATTTGCACTTGTATAACCAGCACATCCACCGCCAACAATAATTACTGGATGAACCTGTTTGTTTTTTCTAAAAAGACCCTGCAGTATTTCTTTGGAAAATTTATCTGATCTTAGCACCCTGTCATGCTCAAACCCTGAAAAAATATTTTTTGCTTTGCCAACAAAAAAAGAAAATACATCCGAAAATGTATATCCAAGCACAAATGCAGCAATATAAAACCAAATATTGTGCGCGTACAAAAATTCTTTATTCTCTTCCATGATTATTATCTAAAAAACGCATAGATAAAAGGCTAAATTATTTTATCTCTAAAGTGAAGAAGTGTATTAAAACAATCCAAATGCTTAAAACTTGATTTTTCTAAGAGTTTGAGTAGTTTAAAACATGCTTGTGTCAAAAAAAAATTTAGATGAAAAAAGTTGTTTTAACAGGTGACCGTCCTTCAGGAAAATTACATCTTGGGCACTTTGTTGGGTCATTGCAAAACAGAATTGCAATGCAAAATGATTATGATGTTTTTATCATGCTTGCAGACTTGCAGGCCCTCACCGACAACTTTAAAAATCCGACAAAAGTTTCCGAATCGGTATTTGAAGTTTGCCTAGATTATCTTGCAGTTGGCATAGATCCCGAAAAAGCAACAATTTTTATTCAATCGCAAATTCCTGTCATTTTCCAACTCACAAAGCTTTATTTAAATCTTGTAACGGTAGCAAGATTGTCCAGAAACCCAACTATCAAGGAAGAGCTTAAGCATCGTGAATTTGGTGACTCCATCCCTGCAGGATTTTTGACATATCCAATAAGCCAAGCCGCAGACATCACATGTGTAAATGCAGAACTTGTCCCAGCAGGAGCAGATCAAGTACCAATGATTGAGCAAACATGCGAAATCGTAGATACGTTTAACAGTCTTTATTGCTCTGAAGAGCACGTCTTGCAAAGGCCAAAAATTTTACTACCAAAAGCTGGCGCGCGACTCGTTGGAATTGATGGCCAATCAAAAATGAGTAAATCTTTAAACAACGCAATATTTTTGTCTGATTCTGCAGATGAAATAAAATCAAAAGTCATGAAAATGTACACAGACCCAAATCATCTACGCGTGCAAGATCCTGGCCAAGTCGAAGGAAACGTAGTTTTTGAATATCTAGATATTTTTGGCACAGACAAAGAGCAAATACAGTCTATGAAAGAGCACTATCAGCGCGGCGGGCTTGGGGACGTAACTGTAAAAAAATATCTCATCGATGTTTTAGAAAGCCTTCTTGATCCAATCAGAAAACGTCGAGATGAGATTGCAACAAACAAAGATTTTGTATGGCGCGTCTTGAAAACAGGCTGTGAAAAAACCAAAGAACGATCCGAACAAGTCTTCAAAAAAGTACAAAAAGCGATGAAGCTAAATTATTTTTAACGTCAACTCGACGTAAGAATGTTTTTTACAAATTAGCTAAAAATTACCCATCGCTGTCATTGTGTGTGGAAACAAGTTTCCACATATTTGCGAGCGGAACGCCTGCGTGCTCCGTAGCTTTACGCGTAGGAGTAAGCTTAGGCGCAGTTACTAGCATGCGAGAATCTCCTATAAAATAAAAAAGTCATCTATTTTTAAAATGAATTTACTAATCTGAGACCCTCGTCTTTAGAGACAAGGATGATAGCAACGGCAGCCATAAATTTTTTCTCAAGCGCAAGATCCTTATATCGAGTTGGCGTTATTTTTAACAATTAATTAGAATAATTTATTTTAAAAGCTTGACTCTGTTTGGAATTAAAATAAATTTGGCAACGCTATTTTGCCAGCTGTTTTTAATGAGATTTATAAAAAAAAATCTAATTTGGCTTCTTGTTATCATAACTCTTACCCCATTTTCAAACAGCTTCAAGAAGGAAGATCTTGCCATTTTTAACCAAGAGCGTCTAACCGAGTTTTTAAAAAGACTACTCACACTCATTCAAATCAATTCTTCATTTTAAAAACCATCTCGCAACATTTTTT
>JACCDG011778886.1_pt1 | contig 13161 bp, 9 predicted proteins | sample 7442471 | NCBI WGS metagenome assembly JACCDG01 (sample SAMN15323444, study PRJNA562643) | freshwater metagenome | isolation source: river surface water | place: USA:Blue River Watershed | collected 2017-08-17 | reverse complement strand
TCTTGGGCGGGCGCGTGGCGGTCTTCAACGAGCTGCGTCCTGGCGACAAGCTCAAGACCAACGAGGTGCAGCTCCTCTCCGGTGGCGACGGCATTCCCGCCAAGCCCATGTACAAAGACCCGCTGACCATCGAGCCGCGCCACCTGTGCATCCTCACGACCAACCACATGCCCGAGCTGTCAGAGGTGATCCCTGCCATCGTGGAGCGCCTGCTGTGTGTTCACTTTCCAGTCACCTTTGTCGACCTCCTCCCTGGCGAAGAGCCCACGCCGTTTCGCCGCCAGCGGGATAACACGCTCAAAGAACGTCTGCACAGTGATTTACCCGCGGCCCTCAAATGGCTTGTCGATGGTGCAGTGGCTTGGTATGCGAGCCGCGACCTGAAGCGCAACGCGCCCGAAAAGGTCAAGGCATTCAGCCGGCGCTACTTTGACGAACAAGACAAGATCGGTCTGTTCCTTCGCGAGCGCTGCAGAGTCGGCGCCGGTCTGCGGCAGCCCTCGGCGGCCCTGTTGGCGGCCTTCAACGAGTGGGCCGGTCGCGACGGACAGGTGTCAGACAAGCAGCTGCCCTCCCTCCTTCGCGCCAAGGGCTTTGAGAAGAAGCACGTTCGTGTGGGCGGTGGGAAATGCATGTGCTACGAAGGTTTATCGCTGACGGATGGAGGTTGCGAGATCGTAGATAGCGATTAAGAAAAAAGTCCTTTAGTGTGTTTTTGTTGTTGTTTTTGGTGGGCAGGGTGGGCAGGGTAAAAAGGAAACTCCACATATAGAACCGTTGTATAAGTAAAAAGTTATGTTTGGACCCCATCCACCCTATCCACACGCCGTATGATCGTTGTAGAGGACCTCGCGCGCAGATTGTCTAAAGGCAGCGAGGATTTTGATGAGATATGGCGATGCATCGCACTTACGTTTGCATGCGTGGAACTTGAGAAGATGCATTTCATGTGCAACGTCTCCTATGACCCCACACGGTTGTGAGTGTTCATGTCAGCGGCGTCCTTAATCTCTTGAGCGTTCGCCTTGACCGTCCTCCTCTGCATGACCACCGGAGCCATCTTGCCTAGCGAGTCGCGAACGTCTTGCATGAGCATGATGCGGACCGCCTTGACGGCTGGGTCTTGAGCGTCCGCGGCGTTTGCACACATGGAGTCCAGCTTACTGGCCCTCTCCTCGCTCCCACACACGGTCAAGCTGCTCTTTACGCACTTGAGTTGACCACATGTGCCGTAGAATAGATAGTCGTCGGGCGCATTCTTGGGCTTGTTGCCTCGGTATTTGTTGGGGCACATTGTCTTTGAGACGAAGCAGTATCCGTTGCATCGCACCGTGGTCACCTTGGCACCGGGCTTCTTCTTATGCTCGGGCTTAGGGTTTGTAGCCTTGCACTTCGTCATTCCTGTACACGTATAAAGAACCAGGTATTGTGGGTTAATCCCGGCATTGCGGGGGTTTTAGGGTTTTAGGTTTTAGGGGTTACCTTGGGTGCCTTGAAGCTTGTTTTTTTTTGGGTGCCTGGGATATGGGAATGGCCCGGATGCCGAGGCTTTTTATAACCTCTTGTTCTGCTGCAGTACAAAAACGGTTGCCCTCAAGTGTACGCGATCGCCACATGGAATTCGTTCCGCGGATCCCATGGGCCATTGTATACGCCACCGCCCCCCATGAACCTTGTGTTTTGGCTGTTGATGATGGACGCGTTGGCGTAGTCATCTGCGACTTCACCACGCGGGATGCGCCAGAGGTAATTTTCAAAGGGCACGCGGCAGTGCTTCACGAAAAAAATGTTGAGCCAAGTGTCGAACACGGCGCAATCGTAATCGTCCGCGAGCTCTTTGAAGAAGCCATGGTACGTGCGATGTGTCGAGTAAACATTTCTAAACATTTGCAAAAGCGCGCCGCGTCGCTTGGGTCCGAACACGCCCACGGGGATGTACTCGGCGCAAAAGGCGTCAAAGTCTTTCTTCGCGCGCGGGTCGCGGATGTAGCGAAGAAAAGCTTTGACATCGTCGGTCGCCGAGGGTTCTATCAACATCGCGCCGAGTTTTTTTTGATACCACGTCTTCCCGTGTTTGACGAGGTAGAACTGATAAAGGTGCACTCGCGCAGGCTGGCCGCCAATATTGTTCGCTTTGCACGTGATATGGCTGGCGTCCTTGAACCATACGTCGCCCATGTTGGGATACAGATGGTACAGGAACCAGATCGCTGTTTTTAGCATGATGAGCGTTCCGGACGTGTGTTCCAAATGTGCGCGCGTTACTGCAGTCTGGACGACGCAATCTCGGTCGTATCCCAAGCCGTCGATATTCGGGTTTTCGTCGTCAACGTCAAATCCAAAGTGCACACATTTTTTCTTCCCGATGCCGCCGAATCGGATGCGAACGAAGCTCCCCTGTTGCATCACGGTGGCCGCGAACGTGTAGGGATGCGCTCGCACGGTGTACTCGACCGCGTTGGTACCGATTTCAGCCATGGTCTCAATCTTGCTACAATTTCCATGAGTTTTTTTCTAAATTTCATCGTTCACGCCACGTTGATGTTGCCCTCATTCTTGTTCCTTGCGCCGACCTTTTACATATGCAGTACAACAAAAACCCATCATTGATTCTACAGCTCCCGCGACGGAATCACGCGACACGGGATTGAAAAGCGCATGAAGTGCGCCCTGTGGTGCGCAATCGCGGCCCGGAGCGCGTGGTTGGGGTAAAGCTCACGGACCGTCAACGGCCTCCCCCACGGGTCTTCCTCTCTCTCGCGCAGCGCCGTCTCAATGGCCACGCGCTCGTACGAGTCGCCGTATGGACTCATGACCGGGTCGACCATGAAGTGATTGTAGCTCAAACTGCACATGTAGTGCTCTGGAACTGCGGGTTCGGCATCCGCCTGACGAATGCGCTGAATGATGGTCACGCACCGCGCGGCCATCGCGCGCCAGTGTTGCGACAGTCGTCCCGATTGATGCAGTCGCTGCGCGGCCATCGTCACGGCCTCCTCTTGTCCTTCGTCGGCGTGGTACACGTCCTTGACCCTCCTGAAGCCCGCCTCCTCGAACACGCTCAGCGTCAGCGGGCCGACGCCGTCGATTGTGGACAGTTTGCTCTGCATGGTATACTCATCCACTCATCACGTTGGATGTTGTGCATGGTGTGTACGTGCCACGGGTGGACCTTTATGCGGGCTGTGGTGCAAGGTGACATGTTCTCCACCAACACACCGCCACGCTTTCAATTTTTTCATGCCACTGCAGTTGACGAAATTCATGGACACGCTCTTCATGGCAATGGAAAAAGCATAATTAAAAAGGAAAAACCCTTACAATTGCAAAAGAATGAAAATCAAAAAGACACACTTGGCGAGAGCATCACAGAACAAAATATAGGTCATGTGTGTGCAATGGTCGATGCGTCTGTGCAATCAATGAGCGTTCACCCTTATAGCGCGCCGTCGCCGCCATCCGACAACATGGCTGCTTTAATGGCGTCGCCGTGTCCGAAGAATGTTGCTTTACGAAGCGCCTTATCGCGCGCCTCTTTGCCGGTGCCGGCCTTGAGCAATGCTTTTACAACGTCGATGCGTCCTTGGCGGGCAGCGTCCTTGAGTGCCGTATCACGCGCCTCTAGGCTTGTGCCATCCCTCAACAGGGCTGTCACAACGCCTACGTCCCCAACGCCGGCAGCTCCATTGAGCGCCGTATCACGTGCCTTTTTGCTGGTGCCGACCCTCAATATGGCTTCGACGTGCCCATTGCAGGCAGCGTTGGGGAGCGCCCGATCGCGCGCCTTTAGGCTGGTGCCGGCCCTCAGCAAGGCTATCATGATGTAAACGTGGCCCAAGTGGGCAGCCGATCCGAGCGCCCGATCGCGAGCCTTTAGGCTGGTGCCGGCCCTCAGCAAGGCTACCATGATGTAATCGTGGCCCAAGTGGGCAGCCGATCCGAGCGCCCGATCGCGCGTTTGTAGGCTGGTGCCGGCCCTCAGCAGGGCGTCCACGACGTCAATGCGTTGTTTGTAAACAGCGTCCCCCATCGCCCTATCGCGCGCCTTTCTGTTGGTGCCGGCCGTCAGCAGGGCTGTCACAACGTCAATGTTCCCAAACCTTGCAGCTTTCACCATCGCCCTATCGCGCGCCTTTTGGCTGGTACCGGCCATAAGCAGGGCATCCACGACGGCGACGATGCGCCCCCACTTGGCAGCACACACAAGAGCATCATCGCGCACTCTTTCGCTGGCGCCAACGTGTAGGAGAGCCTTGACGGTGTTAAGGTATGGCATACGGCCGTCACAAACCCATTCCAAAGGAGTCTTCTTGGGTCCATCAACCATCATGACTCTCCGACATGAACCCTCCAACATCTCGACGACCTCATCTTGGCTGCGCGCGCCGGCGATCAAGCTTAGAATGACGTCGGGGAGCACGCCTTCCGCTTTCGAAATAGTTGACGATGATGTATCAGAAGACGATGCCAAACGACGCGTGGCGTACAAGATGGCGTCAAGACCGTGAGCGGCCCTGAGTTGTCGCGCGATGACGTCGGGTTGATGGACAAGGAAGCGCATGTTTTGACACGTCAAAGCCAACGGCCTTGGGCTGCTGTATGTGTTATCGATCGTGTTATCGATCGTGATGAACGTTGCAATGTGCTCGATGAGTTCCGGCGGCAACATGTAAAGACTCATCTTTGAAGTCGAGGCTCGATAATTTACAACGATGATAGGTGTTTTGCCCTCTTGTTGATAGAGTGATAGAGTGATGACCTCGGTGCAGTTTCCAAATCAAATTTTTTGATGATCACAGAAAAAATGTCAATGTCTGTGCAATCAATGAGCGTTCACCCCTATCGCGCGTCGTCGCCGTCATTCAACAACATGGCTGCTTTAATGACGTCTCCGTGTCCGAAGAGTACTGCGTTCCTCAACGCCATGTCGCGCGCCTCTTGACCGGTGCCGGCCTTGAGCAGAGCTTTGACGGCGTTGACATGGCCATTGCATGCAGCGCGGTATAGCGCCCTGTCGCGCGCCTCTTGGGTGGTGCCGTCCTTGAGCAAGGCGTTAACGATGTCAATGTATCCATGCATTGCGGCCCGATAGAGCGCCTCGTCGCGTGCCCCTTCGGAGGTGCCGGCTCTTATGATGGCGAAGACGACGAGCCTCCACACGAAGGCAGGCTCAGTCTCAATGAGAGCATGATCGTGCGCTTTTTCGGTGGTGCCGGCCATGAGCAGGGCATCAACGACTGCGATGTGACCCTGTTCTGCGGCCGCATAGAGCGCATCATCGCGCGCGTCTTCGGTGGTGCCGCCCATAAGCACGGCATCAACGACGGCGATGTGTCCATGTTTGGCAGCCTTAATGAGCGCCACATCGCGCGCCTCTATGGTGGTGCCGGCCATCATCATAGAATCCACGATGTCGATGTGCCCATGTCTGGCGGCCTCATAGAACGCCTCATTGCGCGCGTCTTCGGTGGTACCGACCATGATGAGAGCATCCACGATGGCGATGTGACCCTGTTCTGCGGCATGCATGAGCGCCACATCGCGCACATGTTCGGTGGTGCCGCCCATAAGTAGAGCATCCACGACGGCGATGCGTCCATAACTGGCAGCCTTAATGAGCGCCACATCGCGCGCCTCTATGGTGGTGCCGGCCATCATCATAGAATCCACGATGTCGATGTGCCCTCGTCTAGCGGCCGCATAGAACGCCTGATTGCGCGCGTCTTCGGTGGTACCGACCATGATGAGAGCATCCACGATGGCGATGTGGCCCTGTTCTGCGGCATGCATGAGCGCCCTACCGCGCGCCTTTTCGGTGGTACCGGCCATCATAAGAGCATCCACGACGGCGATGTGTCCATGGTTGGCAGCCTCAATGAGCGCCACATCGCGCGCTTCTACGGTGGTGCCTGTCATGATGAGAGCATCCACGATGTCGATGTGCCCCCGTTTAGCGGCCCGAAAGAGCGCATCATCGCGCGCTTCTTCGGTGGTGCCGGCGTGTAGGATAGCCTGGACGGTGTTGATGAATGGCAGACTGCATGCACACACCCGACCCAAAGAAGTCCTCATGTCATCTAAGAAGTTGCCCTCTAACATCTCGATGATCTCCTCTTGGCTGCTTGCTTTGGCGATCAAGCATCGAATGACGTCAGGGAGCACGCCTTCCGCTTCCGAAATAGTTGATGATGTTGTATCATAAAACGATGGCAAACGGCTTGTGGCGTACAAGACGGCATCACGACCGTGAGCGGCCCAGAGCTGTCGCGCGATGACGTCGGGTTGATGGACGAGGAAGCTCATGTTTCGACCCGTCAAAGCCAACGGCCTAGGGCTTCTGTGTTTGGGATCGATCGTGATGAACGTTGCAACGTGCTCGATGAGTTCAGGCGGCAACATGTAAAGACTCATCTTTGAAGAGTGTATGTTTGTGTTGAGGCTTTACAATCATAGGTGTTTTGCCATGTTGGTGATAGAGTGATAAGTCCAGGGCAGGTTTCGCAATCAAATTTTTTCGCAATCAAATTTTTTGATGAGCACAGAAAAAATGTCAATGTCTGTGCAATCAATGAGCGTTCGTTCACCCCTATCGCGTACCGTCGCCGCCATCCAACATTAATGCTGCTGTAATGGCGTAATCGTGTCCAAAGCGTGCCGCGTGCTCTAGCGCCCGATCGCGCGCCTCTTGGCTGGTGCCGGCCTTGAGCAGAGCTTTGACGGCGTTGACGTGGCCATTGCAAGCAGCGCAGAATAGCGCCGAATCGCGCCCCTCTAGGCTGGTGCTGCTGTCCTTGAGCAGGGCTTTCACGACGTCGACGCGTCCAACGCGTGCAGCGCCCCTCAGCGCCCGATCCCGCCCCTCTAGGCTGGTGCCGTTGTCCCTCAGCAGGGCTCTCACAACGTCGACGTGCCCCCGCATGGCAGCCTCAGAGAGCGCATTATTGCGCGCCTCAACGTTGGTGCCACCTATCAGCAAAGCTTCTACGACGCCGACGTGTCCTGAGACGGCAGCGCTAAACAGCGCTCCCTCGCGTGCCCCTTCCGTTGCGCCAGCCATCAATGCTTGGACGACGGCGCCACGTCCATTGTCGATTGCTGTCACCAGCGCCTCATCGCGCGCCCCTTGGTCGATGTCGGCCCTTAGGAGGGCTTTTACGACGGTGATGCATCCACAATGAGCAGATTTTCGCAGCGCATCACCGCGCGTCCTTTCGCTGGTGCCGGCCCTTAGGAGGGCTTCCACGATGTCGGCGTGCCCCCACACGGGGTCAGTCTCAATGAGAGCACGATTGCGCGCGTCTTCGGTGGTGCCGGCCATGAGTAGAGCATCCACGATGGCGATGTGCCCACGTTTGGCGGCCTTACTGAGCGCCACACCGCGCACGTTTTCGGTGGTGCCAGCCATGATGAGAGCATCCACGATGGCGATGTGCCCATGTCTGGCGGCCTTAACGAGCGCCACACAGCGCACGTTTTCGGTGGTGCCGGCCCTTAGGATGGCATCCACGATGGCGATGTGCCCATGCATCGTGGCCGCAGAGAGCGCCACACCGCGCGCGTCTTCGGTGGTGCCGGCCATAATGAGAGCATCCACGATGTCGATGTGGCCATGCATCGCGGCCGCAGAGAGCGCCACACCGCGCGCGTCTTCGGTGGTGCCGGCCATAATGAGAGCATCCACGATGTCGATGTGGCCATGTCTGGCGGCCGCAAAGAGCGCATCATCGCGCGCCTCTATGGTGGTGTCGATGGCATCCACGATGGCGATGTGCCCATTTTCTGCGGCCCGAATGAGCGCCCTACCGCGCACCCTTACGGTGGTGCCGGCCATAATGAGAGCATCGACGACGACGATGTGGCCATGTCTGGCGGCCTCAATGAGCGCCTCATCGCGCGCCCTTACGGTGGTGCCGGCGTGTAGGATAGCTTGGACGGTGTTGATGAATGGCAGACTGCATGCACACACCCGATCCAAAGCAGTCGTCACGTCATCTAAGGAGTGGCCCTCCAACATCGTGACGACCTCCTCTTGGCTGCCTGCTTCGGCGACCAAGCATCGAATGACGTCAGGGAGCACGCCTTCCGCTTCCGAAATAGTCGACGATGTATCATAAGACGATGGCAAACGGCGCGTGGCGTAGCGGATGGCGTCCAGACCGTGAGCGGCCCTGAGCTGCCGCGCGATGGCGTCTGGTTGATGGACGATGAAGCGCATGTTTCGACACGTCAAAGCCAACGGCCTAGGGCTTTTGTGTTTGGGATCGATCGTGATGAACGTTGCAACGTGCTCGATGAGTTCCGGCGGCAATATGTAAAGACTCATCTTTGAAGTTGAGGCTCGACAATTTACAAGGACGATAGGTGTGTATAGCCTTGTTGCTAATAGTGATAGAGTTATATAGCCACAATGCAGTTTCAATGTTTTTGTTCCGTACGGGAAATAATCCGTACAGAAAAATTGAAATAATGCTCACGACTCACTATCAGACTCACAATAGGACTCACAATCCTAACCCCAACAGACCCAAAGAGAGAGAGAGCCATGGCAGACATGTATCCCATAGGGTACATCGGGTATACGCCGTATCCCTATGATGAGCACGGCAAGACCAACACGTTTGCAAGGTCGACGGTGGAGATGGATGGCGCCACGATTTCCGCGTTATCGCGTTGGAAGGTTCCCGGCGCACGCGACGCTATCGGTCGCCGATTGAACGCGTACAAGGTGCCCGCGGACATTGCCGAGAGGACAATCAACGACGTCGACGGCAACATGATAACCAGGGTATTGGACCCCGGCTGCATGTTGCACGTGGTCGTATACTATACGGACGACGACAAGAAGCATGTAGCCTACATCGACGGGATCCCCTTGGAGTATTGGTCGTGGACCATCAAGTCGTACAAGGTGTGCTTCGGCGACAAGCGCGGTCAACATGTGCCCACGAACCTGCGCTTGTACGTCGTCAACGGCGGAGACAAGACGCGTCCCGCAGGCTGCCACTACGTTCCGCTGCGGCGCAGCTCGAAGCCTCTTCTCGCGCCGCCCCCGCCGCCGCCGCCGCCCCCGCCACCATCGATTGCAGATGATGCCCAAGAGGAGGTTGCCCGCCAAGAGGAGGTTGCCCGTCAAGAGGAGGTTGCCCGCCAAGAGGAGGTGGACGCTGATGCGGAGGTCATGGTGGATCCTATCGCTGATGATGCCAACACGGAGGTTGCCCAAGAGGCGGTGAACACAGATGTGATGGTCATGGTGGAGCCTGTGGCGGCGGAGGCGGACGCGGAGGTTGCCCAAGAGGCGGTGAACACAGATGTGATGGTCATGGTGGAGCCTGTCGCGGATGATGCTCAAGAAGAAGAGGTGAACGTTGTCGAGGACGACGCCAAGGAGGTCCTGGACGCCAACAACGATGTGGACCCGACAGAGATGGAGTGCGACGACGCGCCGGCTCTTGATGATGCCGCCATGGATGCCGATGTCAAGCCGCTGCCGTCCAAGAATAAGAGCCGCAAGCGCGACATCGAGGCGTCATACGCCAAGGCCGCGGCATTGGACGGTTCGGTGATCTTTGAGGAGTTTGTGATGATGCCCCACCGCAAGCGCCAGTGCTTCCGAGGGGTCGCCAAGTTCAAGGGGCGCCAGGGCAGCGCGTACGTGTACGACGTGACATACGACGACGATGAAACGATCACGATGCACAAGGGGCACCTGGAGTATCTCCTCGCATTGACCCCCAAGGTCCAGGAGAAGTACGGCCGATCCTAGCAAAACATGTCACACGCTTGCGCAGACCATGATACACTCTTTTGTTTCCCGCGCCGACCTTCAGGGTTTTAGCTGACAAAGTTGAGATGGCCCATCATCATACAAAAAGCGTTTTTTTGTCATGCCTCGATGTTGTGGTGTCGCCATGGTGAATTCTTCAAAGAGAGTCTCTACGGGCACATGATCATGAGAACAGTGTGTAATATCATATACGCGGCTGTGTAAACTCACCGTACCGCGGCCACCAAAAAACAAAGTCCATTTCATCAACCAGCCTCGGAGGTAGGTACCGAAGAAGCCCAGCAGTACTCGCGCGCCGCCACGTCGACCATAACGCAGTCGCGCATCATTTAGCGGTTGTATACGCGGTTCCAGCAGTAAGGGTTATCCAGAGAGACTACATGGATAGCCAGCTTGACGCCATCGACGCCGCATAGCAGAGCAAGTTCATTGCGAATGCGCATGGGCACCTCTTGCTTCAGCAGATACGTGTTGACCGCGACATGCTCGTGCGTCGCAAATTGACAATATACGTCCACTACGTCGCGTGTGTCGTTTGACGGATCATCATCATCATATACATGATGATTGAATCGATCCACATGAGCGTAGGAGTATGTTGTGACTCCGTCGTCATTTCGATTAGCGACAAACTCGATTTCGATACGATCTGGCTCCAACCCAGAGAGGTTAAATGCGATGACGCTCTGCAGCACGCACTTGGCGACCGCTTCCCCATCGACGCCCCTCGACCGTTTCGGCATGATGTCTGGCCGTTGGTGTGCGTCACGTCGAGAAGGTCGGTGTACAGTCCCGTGTGAGAGTCTTTACTAATCAATTAATTGTTTTGAAAATCAATTTTTTTTCACATAGGTCGCCGTCAAGCCTAAAACAACGCCAGCATCACTTGAGCCATCCAGCCACAGGTTTGGTTGCGTAAACGCGCGTCGTTGTTTGGCCAAAATAAAGTAGGCATGCATCATATAAGGAGGCACAATCTTACCACAATGTCGATTGATTCTCATGATATGAATACATCGTCAGTTGAAGATATGCGTCCGTGCGCGACGTTGTCAAAAAAACGCTACGATGCGATCGGCGCGGGCGTGCGTGAGCTTGTCAATGATGATGCAGTCTGTGATGCCATCATGCGCCACGTGTGCGAAGTGATGAACTTCGACCCATCTCTTCCGACGTACACGAACGAAGTAAAGATCAAGTCCAAGGCGGCGCGTGAAAAGAAAATGGCGGAGCACGGCAAGTCGACGTACGAACTGACGCGCGCACGCGAGTATTACCTTGCAAACAAGGAGCGTTTAAACGCGCGTCGCACGGAGAACGCGCGTTTGAAGAGGCAGCTCGCTGCCAACGTTCCATCAGACGTGACGCGCGTTTGCACATAAAGATATCGTGTTTGATTTTTTTTCTAATTGTATAACATATAATTAGACAGATGGATGCATCGATATGGGCCTCCCCAAACGTCCACGCAGACCTTCGTTCGATGCGTGATTGGCTCATCGCCAATGCCGACACCGTGGGCAACACAGTATTGATGCCGTTGGTAGGGAAAGGCAAAACGAAAAAGAATCCTTTGCACAAGCACGCCACACAACCTTGGACTTGGAAGGAATGTGACCAGGCGCTGGCCAATGCACCCGCGCACAAAGAATGGTCGATCTTGCTTGACAAGATGTGTGTTGTGGATGCCGATACGCTCGACGCAATCAAAACGATCGAGCGTCACTGTGATTCCGACCCGGTGGCGCGCCTTGCACTGTCGACGTGTCCCATACAACAAACGAAGCAAGGGCGCCATTACTTTTTTGCGCGCCCCTCTTGGGCGGATGAGGAAGGCTATTGGGATGGCGCGCGTCAGCACCGAGACAAGAAGAGCATCGATGCGGACTTCAAGTCGCGCTGCAGCACCGGGACGCGTGGTGTCCTCGTCGTTTCGCCGTCGGAGAACAAGACTTGGCTCGCCGGGCGCGCGCCGTGGTCTCCCGGTGTGTCGCTCCCACAGCTTCCTCGCGCGTTGGCCGACCTGGTCGCAAAGCCACGCTCGAACGCCAAATCGCGCAGTTCTACAAAAAAGATGGTGCCGCCCGCTGTGGACGCTGCCGAATCCTCCGCGGAGCGCGTGGTAGACGCCGCACTTCGCCAACCGCAGAGCGCACAGGCTGCGTCGTCCGTGGAGCGGCTGCTATTGCTCCTGACCAAGACGCGTTGGGACGACCGGTCGTCTTGGCGCGACATCGCGACGGCGCTCAAGAACGAGTATGGCGATGCGTACAAGGACCTCTGGAAGCGCCTGTCGCAGATCAGCGCCAAGTACGATGAGGCCGCGGCCGATGTGCTGTGGGAATCGGTGTCGCGCAGCGATTACAGCGGCCCAGCGCTGACGATGCGCACGATCCACGCGTGGGCCCTTGCCGACAACCCCATCGGCTACCATGTGTACAAGATGAGCACGATCCCAACGAGCGTGAAGGACAAGTACGATCAAGACGACCGCGGCCTGGGCGAGATCGCCGGCGATTTGCTAAAACACGCTGTGAAGCGCGTGGACAAATCTTCGTACTACTACTTCGACCCGAGCGTCACGGCGTGGGTGCCATGCGACGATTCCCGGCTGCGCTTGATCGTGAGCCATGCTCTCGAAGAAGCGCTTACCGACCTGAGCGCTTGCTTTTCGCTCCAGCTCTCTGGCGCGCGGCGCGCGACGACCCTGGACGACCCCGACCGCGAGATCGCGGCCTTGGAGGCGAAGCGCGACAAGGTCCTGTCGACAATCAAGTACGTGCGCACCTACAACGGCATGTCGCGAGTCATGCACGTCGCGTCGCCGCTCTTTGCCGACCCCGACTTCAAGCAAAAGCTGGACTCGGTGCGGCACCTGTTGGGCGTCAAGAACGGCGTTGTGGATCTGCGCGACGGCAAGCTTCGCGCGCGCGTGCCCGAGGATATGATTTGCAACATCCTGGACGTGGAGTACGACCCGTGTGCCGACACATCCGTCATGGACTCGTTGGTCCTGTCAGCCATGGCGGACGACGCTGAGATGGCCCGGTTCTTGCAAAAGATGCTGGGGTATGGCATCACCGGCGAGGTATCTGAAGAGGTGTTTCCGGTTTGGACGGGCAGTGGCAGGAACGCGAAAGGTACCCTGAGTCAGCTGCTGCAGCGCCTCCTCGGCAACTTTTACAAGGAGATGAATTGCGCGGTGATTGTAGATCGCAACGTGTGCAACATCGATGCCGAGCGCGCCAAGCTCTTGGGCGGGCGCGTGGCGGTCTTCAACGAGCTGCGTCCTGGCGACAAGCTCAAGACCAACGAGGTGCAGCTCCTCTCCGGTGGCGACGGCATTCCCGCCAAGCCCATGTACAAAGACCCGC
>JACCDG011025220.1_pt1 | contig 13164 bp, 28 predicted proteins | sample 7442471 | NCBI WGS metagenome assembly JACCDG01 (sample SAMN15323444, study PRJNA562643) | freshwater metagenome | isolation source: river surface water | place: USA:Blue River Watershed | collected 2017-08-17 | reverse complement strand
CTACGGCAACAACCAGGGCAAGCTTTCCAAGCCCCTGACCGAAATGACGCTGGACGAGGTGCAGGCCGCACAGCGCCGATGGTCCAAGAACTACGGATCATCCGCCGCAGGCCGCTATCAGTTCATGCGGGCAACCCTTGGCGGGCTCATGGCCGAACTCGGGTTGCGAGGGTCGCAGCACTTCACCGCCGATCTTCAGGACACGCTTGGGCTTCACCTCCTGAAGCGTCGCGGGTTCGACAGGTTCGTTGCCGGTCAGATGCCGCTGAAGGCGTTCGGGCTCGAGCTGGCGAAGGAGTGGGCATCGCTGCCGGTGCTGGAAACCGTCAAGGGCGCACACCGGACGGTCGAACGCGGGGAAACCTACTATGCCGGCGACAAGCTCAACAAGTCGCTCGTCAAGCCGATGGATGTTGAGGTGATCCTTGCGGAAGTGATGAACGAGGCGGGGCGTAGGCCTGCCCCACAGCCCGCAAAGCCTATTCCCGCACCAACTCCCGCCCCCGCACCGTCTAGGCCCGCTACGGGCTTCTGGCAGGCCGTGGTGGCGTTCCTGCTGTCACTGTTCGGAAAGAGGTAGCCATGCTCCCCGTCGTATCCCGTATCGTCCTGCGCTACGCAGCCGGCGCGCTCGTTGCCAAGGGTCTGCTCCCTGATGACATCGGGCGCGGTCTTGCCGTCGACGTGGACGTGCTCAACCTGATCGAGATCGGCCTTGGGTTCGCGCTCGCTGCGGTCAGTGAGGGGTGGTACTTCCTTGCCCGGCGCTTCGGATGGGCAAAATGAACGCCTGCGACCTCAGCTTCAGCTTCTCGTTCGTCGCGTGTGCGTCCAGCCTGTGGGACTGGCTCATGGCCTTCATCCCCGGCGGCTTCCCCTCGTGGACGTTCCTTGCCGGTCTGACGATGGGCGCGCTGCTCGGGCCGAAGGCTCTGGCGATCGTCCTTCTGGTTATCGGCGTCTTGTTCGGCCGCCGGAGCGTATCCAGCGAAGAACAGTATCCGCACCCGGATGAGAAGCCCGCGAAGAAGAAGCGCAACTCGATCCTCGGCAGGCTAGGGGAGTAGCTGTGCGGGTCTCTCCCCGCTGGTCACCGTTCGGTCTTTTGTCGCCTTTCGGCCCACAGCGGGATCGTAGTCGGTTCAAGACCGCTCGCCGAACACAATAGCAGCGCCAGCCTGCTTACTCAACTGGCACCCTGGACCCGAAACCCAGCAATAGCGGCCCCGATCAGCGTGCACGCGCCGACCGGTGCTATAATGAGTGGCAGGTCTACTGCGAGAAACAGTAGCCACATATGGGGAGTTTCGTATGCCTCCGGTTTCGGAAGAACAATTCGCGCAAGTTCGCAGCCACGTTGAAGACCTTCGCAGGGATGTTGCCGTGCGGGCAGAGATACACCGGACAATCGAGAAGCGACTCGATTCCATCGAAAGTGTCCTGTCGCGGTTGACGTGGCTGATCATCACGGCGGTCCTCGCCGCTGTCCTGTCTATGGTGGTCTATAGTGGAGGGATTCCCGGTGTCACCCGCTGAACGACGACATGCGTCCCTCTGGGTGTGGTCGTGGCCATCGCTCACGGTGGTCGTGACTGTCTTTCTGCTCATTACGTTCGGCCCGTGGTTAGGCGTGGTCGAGGGCGCGGTTGCGCCTGTGACATCGAAGATCACCTTGACGAACGTTCAGGAACGGGACCACCGAACATATTTCGTCATGAACTTCGAGAAGTTCCGAAACTGCGAGCTAAAGGGGATCACCGTGCGCCGCAAGGGCGTGTCGGTCGTCGCTGGCCCCGCCAAGGATGATTCGGTGACAGGTACCATCTCCACAGGCCCCCGGCGGTCGCAACTGTGGTTCGTCGAAGGCGGGTTGCCCGTCGACGACATGGAAATCCTCTGGTCGCACAGTTGCAGCTTTCTGTGGACGACGGTCACCGCAGCCTACCCATGACCAGAAACCGAAAGGACAGGACATGCGCCTTGCTCTAGCGGCGGCGGTTGCCGTCTTGTCCTCGTCTGCATTCGCACAGGAATGCTGGGTCACCTACGATCAGCTTCTGGACGACATCGCGCAGGCGCATGGGACCATCGTCGGGAGCGCCACCTATGACGGTTCCGCTACCGTCCAGATGATCGTGGTCGACATCAATGGGCAGATCGTGATGTTCGGGATCGATGCCAGGGGCTGCTTGTTCGGGCAGATCATAATCGAGGCATCGAAGTCAGGTGGCGAGAGCGGGGGCGTAGGTCTGTAGCGGCAGTCAGGATTTGCACCTGACATTTCGGCGGGTCACAGTCCTAGGCACCGTTGTCCCGTCACGGCGGCTGGCTAGCCGAGGCTGTAGAGGTAGGACAGCGCCTTACCGTACTTTAGCTGTCGGTTCCAGTCCACTTCGGTTGGGTTCGGTATGCGGCTCATGTCCGGCCTTATGTAGCAAGCGCACCAAGTTTCCGCGCGCTTTTTTGGCCGGGTTTCCCCAAAATCAGTTCACCTGCTCCGGCTTTGGATGCACCAGCGCAAATGCTGCATCGATGGCTGCTCTCAAACTTTCAGCCGCAGGAAGGCTCATTCTCAGATGCGCAACGATAACCCTGTCTACCAGAACACCAGCTTGACCGCCCGGCTGGAAACGCAAGGCTTCCAAAGTCAGGTTCATTACGCCGTGGTTCACGCCGTAGTTGGGAACACCATCAATGTAGATGAATGGCGCGTTGGCGCTGGCGATAGCAGATATCGCGCCAGCGTGGGACGGCAAGGTCTCAGTGAGTACCGGCACGACGGTTTCGCTCTCGGGTGTGTCGGTCATGATGGAACGCCTTTTGTTTGGGACGGGCAACAATCACGCTGGCGAAAAGCAGAGTCGAGTCAGTGAGCGACACACCACAGGTAATCAACACCCTGCGCACCAAGGCGGCCAAGTTGGAAAGCCTGATCGGAAAGCTAGAACACGACCTGGCACAGGCCCGCGCCGATCTTTCCCACGTCAACGCCACCATCCGGCTATTCGAGGCGCCAGAAGCCGGGGCACAGTTCCCCATGCACCAGAACTTAGACCGGCTATTCAAGCGGCGGGAGATAGGGGCTCTGTGCGCTGAGGCACTACAGGCTGGACCACAGTCAACGCGCGAGCTGGCGCTGGCGGTAATCCGGGCCAAGGGCTTTGACGAGACAGACCGCCACCTGCGCAGCGCTGTGGCCTACAGGATCGTGCAGGCGCTCAGGATGCAGGAAAAGCGGCAGGGCGGGATCGTTCGGGTTGGAAAGGCGGGGAATGCGATCAGACGGCGACCAGCCTCTTCCCGACCCGCCTGAGGGTCGAAATTCAGCCAAACAATGTCGCAACTGTCCGGACAGTATGGTGGGGCGCTAGAACTCGTTGCCGACGCTAGGCCCTGTGCTGGTTTCAGCATGAATGTTCTCTGCTGTGATTCCCGATAGCAGAGTATCTAGGTCGAACTTCTTTTTTTCAACGGGCCGAACGATCAGTGCGCCATCGCGCACATCGAAAAGCACCGAGGTTTGCTCCCGCAAATCCAATGCGCGAGCTATGCCGTTTGGGATACGCAGCGCTAGGCTGTTTCCCCACTTGGAAACGATCGCGTTCATGTTGGTGTTCCTCTTCTTCCGTGTCCGGTAGGGACACGCCTACACCGCGTGAGATGTAGATACGATGAATAAACATACTAAGCCCATACCTGTCAAAACATTGTTAGCAGGGGGCGTGATCGATCACGCGTTTCGCTGCCAGTAGCCAGCCCACACACGGCTCACCGGGTGAGCCATCGCATTAGCGACAACAGCGTGAGCGTTCGTGCCGTTTGACCGGCGGCGGTGATCTTCCAGCCAAGCGGCGTGAGCCGAGTACTGGTGGAGGTACTTGGGCGAAACGCCGTGGTGCTGGCCAGTTGGTTGATGCGTCCGACGATCCAAGCCTGATGCAGGCGGTCCCAATGGCCAGCCTCATCGGCAAACACGACCGATTTGCGCGACACGACCTGAGCGGCGATCTCAACGCCTTCCGCTTCGTTCATGGCGACAAAGGTACGGGTGCGGCCACGACGCTGGCGAAGCGCAACCACAACGCGGCGCTTGCCGGTCTGGTGTTCGGCAAGGCGGCGGTCGATACGATCTTCCGCGAAGTTGGCCGGGCGGATATGGCCGCCAAAGTATGCGCCGTCGATCTCGACTTCGCCGTCCAGCTCGTGGTTCGCGACTTCGGCCGCCAGCGACTCACGCAGCTTGTGCGCAAGAACAAACGCCGTTTTGTACTGGCAATCCAGATCACGGCTGAGCTGCAAGGCTGAAAGGCCCTTCACCGCATTGACCATGATGCAGATGGCCGCCAGCAGATCAACAAAGGCCATCTTGCGGCTGGCGAGGATCGTGCCGCTGGTGACAGAGAACTGGCGATAGCAAGCCGAGCACTTGAACTTGCGGCGGGTGGTGATCTCGTAGCACTCAACACAGCCGCAATCCGGGCAGACCGGCTCGCCGTCCTGCCAACGCATGCGCTTGAACGTCTCGTAAGCAGCTTCTTCGCCAGCCTTGTAGATGTCGCGCAGAGACAGGGTGCGCGCGGCGGCTGAAAGGAGGAAGTGCTGTGCCATTTGTCATCGTCTCCGATACCTATGCATCGGATATAGTACGTTGACGTATCACTGGCAAGGGCATAGGTATCGTCTGCGATACATTTTTTATCACGGGCGATACGATGGCAGAAAAGACGGACTATGAGGTCAAGGCAGCCAACCTCCTGAAGGCGGAACTGAAGCGCAAAGGCGTCACCTACGCGCAACTGGTGGGAAAACTGGCGGCCATCGGGATCGTTGAGGCTGAGGTGAATATCAGGAACAAACTCAGCCGTGGAAAGTTCACGGCCGCGTTCATGCTCCAGTGCCTGACGGCTATCGGCGCTACCGATCTCAGGTTGGACTAGGCAGCAGAGATCGATTGCCGGATTTCGATGAGCTTTTGCCTCACGTCTTCACGCCACACAATGATGTTTTTCATGGCCTGTTCGGTTCGGCCCACGAATTGGCTGTACATGAAGTTAAGATCGCTCATGGCGGCTCCTTTGGACACCGCCGCCTCAACGTCCCGACAAGCGTTTTGATACTCTGCCAGCCGCTCAAGCGCGACGGGATAGTAGGTTTGGGCAAGTAGAACCGCTACGTCAGGATAGAGAGCCACACAGTCCAATCGCAGTGCGTCGATTGGCTTTGCGAATGCAATTAGGTCCTCTCGCATAGCGCCGATCTGGTCCGAAAAACTATGCATTTCCGGAAAGGATTTCCCACTCGTTTGCCAGGGGTCCCGAAACATCACAGACAAACGCTCCAGAAACATCGGCGCTCCGCGCATTAGTTCTATCGCTTGATCGATCACCTTCACTTTCTGTTCGACGGCGTGAGGCGTGAGCGGCCTTGCTGCGGCTGATGCTGCAACTCGCTTCTCTTTGGCCGCCAGTCGTTGCTGTTTGATCAGGTCAGCTTCGGCGCTTGTACTGGTTGAAGTTATCGGTGTTGGAACGGGTCGCCAAGCCCACCAGATCAACCAAGCGGTGACCGCTGCAGCGATCAAGAGAGACAGCCACGCAGGAACAGTGAAAGCCCACGCGATCCCCTTCTCGAGGAGACTCTGCGCAACCTTTGTATCTTCTGGTATGGTTGAATAACCGATGAGATCAAGCAAGGCCCGCGCTCCGGCAAATAGCCAGAGCAAGATGGGGACGACGATTGATGCGGCGCGCGAAAGAATTAGCTTCATGCGCCCAATCTGCATGGAGTCTACGAAATAGTGGAGTCCGCATCATGCGTCTGCACCGGCTATCGGACCTTGGTGCGTTTGATACATAAGGCCGCTCATGTCGGTGTTGTCGCGCAAGTCGGCTATCTTCACCAGCCGACCGATGCCGTTGCGCGCGGAGCGTTTGATAAAGGCGTCGTAGCTCTCACCTCCACGCCTCGTCACCGCATCAATGGCGTCCAAGGCGGTCCCGGATATGCCTTCAGCCCGCAGCCGCTCCAGCGACCACGACGGGCAGTCTTCCACCACGTCGTGAAGCACTGCTGCTATCCGGAAATCTTCGTCTGGCGCCATCGCCATCATCACCCGCAACGGGTGGAGAATGTATGGCTGTCCGGCCTTGTCGACCTGTCCGCTGTGGGCCTCAGCCGCCAACGCTATTGCCTGCTCTAGTCGGCCCATCTTGCTTCTCCTTCGCTGCAAAAAAGGTGCGGGGAACGCTCAAAATACCGCAACGGATTCAAAGGCCCCGCATTCCCCGCACAACTGGCCTAACCCGTTGCAGTGCATGGATTGTTGCGCCCCTCCCGAGGTCGCCATCCTAGCAAAACACCATTGATTTTGCTATCAATTTCGCTCCATTCCCGCACCCGCGTCAAAGGTGCGGGGAATGCTGCGCCGGGCTACGTAAGCGCACCCCCAAGGAGGTGTGTCTGACGGGAAGTGCCGCAGCCAGAACGAATGCTCGAAGAATCGCAACGCGCGTTTCCACGCCCCGCGCCGCAGTAGTTCGACAGCGCGCCGGGAGGATCGACGCTCAAGCGTTACGTACATGTTTCAATCCCCGCAAACCCGGCCTTTTGCTCCGCAAACCCGGCCATCAACTTCGACGCCGCAGTCGTCCCGAGCCTCTTCCGATCCGCTGCCCGCGTGTACAGTTCCGCCTGTGCCAGCGTCGTCCATCCCCACATTGCCATCAGTTCGTGCGCCGATGCTCCGGCAGTTTCTTGCGCATGTCCTCCATCAGAGTCGGATGCGCCTCGGCTCGTCAATCTGCGGAACGGGTTCGGGGTTCTCCGGCCTGTGATCAGCGGGCACAAGTCGGATGACGCCTTGCGGGGTGATCTCCACCACGCGCAAGCTGCCGGCTTGGTCTGCGGCCCGGATGGCGCGTGCAACATCGGCCTGTGTGATGACGGCGGGTCTGCGGCTCACGGCAGCACTCCCATCATCTTCGCGACGATCAGCACGACGAACCCGATGCCGACGAACCACAGGACATAGCGGATGTAGCGGCGGGTCATGGCATCATCTCTGGAACGATGCGTCCGATCTCCATTAACCCCTCCCTTTGACGTGCGGCTGGCCTTCGAACCGAGCCAAGACCTCTTTGAGCGCGACGATCATGGCGCGGCGGTCGGAGTTGCTGATGTAGTTCGTACGCTGGCCGTCCGGGCCACCAAACGGAAACACAAACAGGGCAAAGCCGACCTTGCGGTCAGGTCCTTTGGCGTCGCCATTGAATACGCGGTCGAGCGACCCGGCGACCCTGTTCATCTGCTCAAGGTATTCCGCACTGATGGGGTCACTCATCCCGTCTCTCCCTGTCTGGTGAGAGCGGCGCGAACCCGTGACGTGCGCCACGCCTCATCGGGGTCCGTGACCACTACGTCCGTGCCGTAGGACAGACCGTCGCGGAAGGCTGTCTCGACAAGGCTCTTCAGCCTCTCGACTTCTGCTTTGGAGGCGAGGTGCGCTTTGCGTTCGGCGTCCCACATGGTGACCGCATTGTCGCGGTGGAACTCAGCAGCTTCGGCAGAGGCCAAATAGGTTTCACCCCGAAGCTGTTCGTTCGTCGCCCGCGCTTCCGCCAGTTCCCGCTCAAGCCTCGCCACCAGGTCGTCCGTCACAGGCCCCATGCTGTCATCTTGAGGCATCGTCCGTCTCCTTCCATGCGTTGTCGACTGCGCGTCGGAACCGAGCGAAATCAGTCCCATGCAGCGGGCACCCTTCGGTCATCACGAACACGTCGGGCTGTCCCCGGTAGCCGCGCCCGTGTCCGTTATCGAGAACGGGGCAGGTGCATCCGAGTGCGATAGCGTGCTTGCTGCCGGGGTTGGGCGTACGGCCAATGCTGTCATCTGGCATCACGGCCTCCGGGGTTGAGGGCGGCTTCGAGGACGGCGCGCATGCGTTCCATCTTGCCGTAGCCGGCGAGCTTGTCCCACGCCTCAAGCGCCGCGCGTAGCACCTCGTCGGTGACCCTCACCCCGTCCCAACGGGGTTCAGGGTTGGCGTCTTTCGCCGAGAGGACGCCTTTCCGCATGAACGACCAAGCGCCAGCACCACACTCTTGCTCCACCCGAGGGGCGACGGCATCCAGGCCGTGTTCGCGCTGTAGGCGTTTCCCTTCGGCAAGGAACTCGTCTCGCATGTGGGCCGACGACAACAGAGAACGTATCTCCGGCGGGGCGATTTCAGGCAATTCTGCCAGCGCCTTGCGGAACACGACGCGCAGATGAGATCGCTGGTTCATCTCGATTTCGCGTTGGTCAAGCACCGGCTCCCCCGCCCCCGCTTTGGGAGGGGAAGTGAGGGCGCGTAGCCGCAGAATTTCATCGCGAGCCCATGCGGGGAGCGCGGCCATCGCCAAGCGCTCCATTTCGTCAAGGTCAGCCAGTTCAAAGCCGACGCCGATCTCGCCTTCATCGGGGTCACGCTCGATCTGGCGGCGAAGCGCCTCACGGTCGATCTTCAGCCCCTTGATCGCGGAAGGGGAGGCGAGGGCGTCCACCGGCTCCCCCGCCTCCGCTTTGGGAGGGGAGGTGAGAGCGGCGCGCAGCATGTTGCGGACCTTGGCCACGCCAGCCTGCACGGTCGGTAGGGTATCGTTTCCCCAATCGGCGTTCCCATCCTCGTGCGTCGGGTTGTGGCAGATCGACCAGACGGTGAAGCACAGATCGCGGATAAGTCCGCCGTTCAGGTCCGTACCGCAGATTTGGCGGATAAGTTCCGCAGCTTCTGGCGATGTGCTTGCCTCAGACATCAACGTCGTCCTCTTCCTGTGCGTAGGTGCGTTTCAGGGGCGGCCGGGTAGCGGTGTGCTGCGGCTCGCGCTTCGGAAACCCGCGCGATTGAATGCGCCACGCGGGCTTCGCAATCCCAAGGTGGCGGTCGGAAACCCGCTTCGTCTTGGCCTGCACCGGAATGTCAAAGGTTTGCGTCTTGTGCGCATGGCAAAGCGTGCAGCAAACAACCGCGTTATCGAGAACATCGCTGCCCGCCTCGGTTGCCGGGACAGGATAGTGGTCAATCTCGAAACCGCGTCCTAGATCGGCCCCACAGCGCTGCCCAGGCTCTAGGCCATAGACAGTGCCGACAGCTTCGCAGCGGCCATTGGCACGGGCTACAGCGGCCCGTTTGACTGGCTTGGGGAACTCATGGCGAGCCATCTATTCCCCCACCGTTCTTGCGCGCTGGATTGCAGCCCATGCGTGACGTTTCAGCGCTTCCCGGTGGGCGAGCGCTGCTCGTAGTGCTGCCTCCTTGTGCGTCACGCCACCGCGCCCGCCGATGTAGTATGCGAATGGGACATGCGCGGCGTTGGTGAGCGCGGTTTCAAGTACCCGTATCCGTTCCCGCAGCGCTTCGATGCTTGCGCCGGCATACTTCGCGGCTTGCTTGGCGAGGGCCTTCTCGTCCGGCGTCATGCTGCCCTCCACCATGCGGATTCCATCCATCCATTCTCACTGGTCTCGGTCAGCGGGATGCCGTTGCTGTCGCAGTAGGCCAGCGCATAGGTGATGAGGCTGCCGGCCCGACGCACCGACATGAGCGCCGTGCTCTCGCGGATGTTGACGAACTCGGATTCGATGCCGGGGATCACCTCCGCGCCTTCGCCCGTCGCAACGGCATGGCCGGAGATCAGCAGCACTTTCCAGGTTGCGGCCGATCTGGGCTTGCCGCCGAACTTGTGTCCGGACTTGGCAATGTCGGAACAGATCGCGTGAAACATAGCCGACTGATCCAGCGACCTCTTGGGCTCGCTGATGGTGACGCGGTAGCCCTGCGGGGCGCGCTTGATGGCCTCGATTGCGTTCGCGCGGATACGGTCGTTCAGGAGGGTGTATGGGGTCATTCCAGCCCCCCGTAACAGTGATATGCAGCAGCAATGTAGAGCCGCGTCAGGGTGTTCTGTTCCCGCTCGGGCAGGGCTTCGCACCGCTCGCTGTCGAGTAACTTCGCCGCAGCATTCAGGTCGGATTTCTTGCGGCTGGTGAGCGCCGTTTCAATCGCGGCCTTGCACTGCTCGTAGTACACTGAGGCACGGAGGGTCAGGCGCAGATCGGCTTGGGCGTTGATCATGGTAGCTCCCGGCCTCCCACTCTCCCCGCTTGGCGAAAAGCCGGGAAAGTGGGAGTGCCTGCTGGTGTCAGAGAGGTCCGTCATGCGGCCCGCGCCTTCAAATGGTGGCGGGCATTCGCTTTCACGTCGCGGTCCATGTCGGATTTGTTTGCGAGCCAATCGAGGTAGTCCGTGGGCACGTCTTCCCACTTGGCACCCTTGTGCTTGCCGAAGTTCACCCGTGGAAGAAGGGCCGGCCCGTCCGACCATCGAACCATGTCCTGCGCCGAGGCGCTGGCATCCGACAAGATGCGAGCCATGAGGACGGCGCCAAGATATGCATCCGGCCCTGCGCGGTGTGGTGGCTGGCAAAGATCGGCGTCCACCTCAAGTGCAAGGTAGTAGCGGAGAAACTGGAGGCCATGCGATGGAGCATCAGGCCACAACCGCAGTGCGACCTTATATGTGCAAATGAACGGGATGACGGTCGGGAAGAATTGACGCTCATAGTCAGCGTTGTGGGCGACAAAATAGTCAGGGCTCCCGAGGTGGTCTAGAGAACCACTGGCCCCAACTACCATTGCGTCGGTGATGTGGTGGACAGCCATTGCTTCATGTGGGATTGGCCGCTTCGGGTCGCAAAGAACGCTGCCGCGAGCATCATTGATCAACCCAGCCCAACCCATGCCGTCGTAATCGATGTCCTGCCAGCCGATCTCAACGATTGCGTGCTTATCGTCGGCTGTGGGAATGCCCGTTGTTTCGAAGTCGATGGCGCGCAAGATGGTCATGCGGCAATTCCTCTGTCCTGATAGGTGCGGATGGACGCGACGATTGCGGCAAGTTCTTCGTTGAATGCCGCGACGGCAGACGCCAGTCGGTCGATGTACGTCTCGTCTCGCTCAACCTTGACGATGAGCGGCGGAAGCTTCGGGCAGTAGGACACGAACGACCACGTTTCCCGTTCGGTGACCCATAGGCTGCCCTGAACCTGGGCCACGTATTCGGCGGGCACGGTTCCCCGCTGCAACCGTTCGATCTGCACGGCGGGGATTGCCACCTTGATCTCAAGGCCAGACGTGGTGCCGATCAGGCTGTCGGGGCTGCACCCCGCATTGCCATTGCGGACAAACCCAACTCGCTCCGGTTCGCTGTCCGTCATGAAGGCGAACAGCGAGCGGGCTTCGTCCTCCAATTCCTTGCCGCGTTCCATGAAGGCATTCGTATAGCCTTCAGGTGCAGGTTCCCCGGTCAGGATTTCGCCGGCAAGCTGGCGCAGATACTTTGCGCGGGTGACGCTGGCCCCGCCGTCCTTGCCCTTGGCCATGACGGTGCTAAACTCTGAAGCGGTGGGGATGCCGGCGCGGGCGGCGAACCAAGCGCTGCTTCCCTGGTCGCAATCGAAAATCTCAAGCGAACTCACGGAACAGCTCCTTGCGTTTAGCCAGATAGACTGCATGCGCTTCCTCAGGCGTGTCGAACGCTCCAAGGTGCATCTGGCGTTTGTGGTAGCTGATGCGGGCCTCGTACCGGCCTGACCTCGCTATTCGGCGCACCCCCATTGGGAGGTCGATGCGCCGCGCCCGTCCTTTGTGGTTCCATGCGTTCTGCGTGATCGTAGCCTCTCTGAGGTTGACCAAGCGATCATCCTCAGAGTCGCCGTTAATATGGTCGATGCACTCAAAGTCGTGCCGGCCGGTCGCCGCGAGATAGATCAGCCGCCCGCGCTTGTATGCTTTGCGGCCGATCTTGATGTGCCAATAGACTTTTCCGCTTTGTGCGGTCCTTGGGCTACCTGCCTCGGAGCCGACCAAACGAGGATGGTTCTTCGGCGGGCACTTCCAAAATACCCGGCCTCTCTCGAAGTCGAAAGTGAAGATGGCGTGTAGTTCGTCGATCTCGATCACTTGCGCCGCCTCTGCTCAAGCAGCCGCACCGCCTCGGCAAATCGGGGCGCCGGCAATCCGGCAATGGCGTCTATCCGGAAGTAGGCACAGAACTTCGGAACGTCCGCTCCCACCTCATCGATCAGCGACAGCAGCTTGTCGCGCTGTTCTTCGGAGATCAGATCGTCGGCATTGACAGAAGCGCCGTCATCATCCGACGACGCAGCTAGGCCCAGCGCCGCCTTCAGCGTCATGCGCTGAAGGTAGGTGAGCGTCGACCCGATGGCCTGAATGCTGTTCTTGTTCCCGCTTTCATCGCGGCCGGCAGACAGCGTGTTTTCTTCCGAATACCCCTGCCGGTGTGATACGATGCAGGTAACGGTAACGGGTTCATTCGCTGCCGACGTGGTGCGGAACCTGTAGCTCAGACCGTGCTTGCCAAGGATCGGGTTGATGGTCTTGGCGATCTCGGCAAGGTCTTCGTAGCGGTAGTGCGTGCGGCCCTTCGCGCTGGTGAAGTCGACTTCCCGGCTCTTGAAAATGACGGGGATTTCCACCTTGGCCGCAGCCATGGCCTCATCGAAGGCCTTGCGGCCCTGGTTTGCTTCCCAGCGTTCGTGCAGCGCCATCAGCTTCTCGACAACCTCGATGCTGGCGCCGCTGGCGACTGCCCGGCCAACCATGTCCATCGGGGTGAGTGCGGTTGACGGGGCGTCGGCCCGTTCCATGCGTTCGACTACGGCTTGCGTCGTCATTTCGTGACCTCGTTGTGAAGGTTGTGTTCCGCAGCCTTGAACTCCCAGCCGAAGCCCGTGTGCCGGCAGATGACGGTTTCCCACTTGCCGCCGCCAGAGTAGACGTGCGTAGGAGACATCTGCTCGCCGCACCGCTTGCACACGTCAAAGGCGAAGTCGGAGACACCCCCACAGTCGGGATGGCGAAAGCGCTTCTTCCAGCCGCCATAAAGATCGCGTCTGGCAACAACGTGTGCAATCGGTATGGCGGCACCGGCGAGCGTCAGGCCCAGAAGCAGCAGCAATCCGTTCGTCATTTCGTGGCCTCGTAATATGCAATGAGAGCTGCGAGCAGGGCGGCAATGCGCCTGCCTCTCGTGATGATGGGGAGGTCGGGGATCATGACGTTGCCTCACGACGGTCTGCGTCCATGTACGAGCGGATGACAGATCGG
>JACCDG010257663.1_pt1 | contig 13170 bp, 21 predicted proteins | sample 7442471 | NCBI WGS metagenome assembly JACCDG01 (sample SAMN15323444, study PRJNA562643) | freshwater metagenome | isolation source: river surface water | place: USA:Blue River Watershed | collected 2017-08-17 | reverse complement strand
TCGACGGCAAGGAAGGTGTTGAGCCTCAGTCTGAGACCGTTTGGCGCCAGGCTGACAAGTACGACGTTCCTCGTATCTGCTTCGTCAACAAGATGGACAAGATGGGTGCGGACTTCTACTTCACCGTAAAGACCATCATCGAGCGCCTGGGTGCCAAGCCATTGGTTATCCAGATTCCTATCGGTGCCGAGAGCGACTTCCAGGGTGTTGTTGACCTAGTTGAGATGCGCGCGCTGACCTGGCGTGGAGACGTTGAGATGGGTGCCAAGTACGAGATCGAAGAGATCCCTGCTGACCTCAAGGCCAAGGCCGACGAGTACCGCGCTCAGCTAATCGAGGCCGTTGCCGAGACCAGCGAAGAGCTAATGGAGAAGTACTTCGCTGGCGAAGAACTAACCGTTGCCGAGATCAAGGCTGGTATCCGTCACCTAACCGTGAACTCGCTGATGTACCCAATTCTTTGTGGCTCTGCCTTCAAGAACAAGGGTGTACAGCCAATGCTTGACGCAGTTATCGACTACCTACCTTCACCGCTAGACGTTCCAGCTACCGAAGGTGGCGACCCTCGCGACGAGGAGAAGCGTCTAACCCGTAAGCCTGACACCAAGGAGCCGTTTGCTGCTCTGGCGTTCAAGGTTATGACCCACCCATTCTTTGGTCGCCTAACCTACATCCGCGTTTACTCCGGTCACGCAGAGTCAGGTGCTCAGGTCATCAACTCAACCAAGGGCCGCAAGGAGCGCATCGGAAAGCTATTCCAGATGCACGCCAACAAGGAGAACCCAGTTGACTCGGTAACCGCCGGCCACATCTACGCTGCGATCGGTCTAAAGGACACCACCACCGGTGACACCCTTTGTGACCCAGATCACCAGATCGTTCTAGAGACCATGACCTTCCCAGAGCCAGTGATCTCGGTTGCTATTGAGCCGAAGACCAAGGGCGACCAGGAGAAGCTAGGTCTAGCTATCCAGAAGCTTGCCGAAGAGGACCCAACCTTCCGCGTTGAGCACGACCACGAGACCGGCCAGACCGTTATCTCCGGTATGGGTGAGCTTCACCTAGACATCTTGGTTGACCGTATGCGTCGCGAGTTCAAGGTTGAGGCAAACGTAGGTAAGCCACAGGTTGCCTACCGCGAGACCATTCGCCGCACCGTTGACAAGCACGACTACACCCACAAGAAGCAGACCGGTGGTTCTGGTCAGTTCGCTAAGGTGCAGATCAAGCTTGAGCCAATGGAGGTCGAGGGCGACAAGACTTACGAGTTCGTTGACGCCGTTACCGGTGGTCGCGTTCCTCGCGAGTACATTCCTTCGGTTGATGCCGGTATGCGCGATGCGATGCAGTCCGGTGTGTTGGCTGGTTACCCAGTAGTAGGTGTCAAGGCGACCCTGCTAGATGGTGCCTACCACGACGTTGACTCTTCCGAAATGGCATTCAAGCTTGCAGGTTCGATGGTCTTCAAGGAGGCCGCTCGTCTTGCTAACCCAGTTCTGCTCGAGCCGTTGATGGCCGTCGAGGTACGTACCCCTGAGGAATACATGGGTGACGTTATCGGTGACCTAAACTCCAGGCGCGGGCAGATCCAGTCCATGGACGACGCCAGTGGCGTGAAGGTTGTCCGTGCACTGGTTCCACTATCCGAGATGTTCGGTTATGTTGGTGACCTTCGTTCCAAGACCTCTGGACGCGCGGTGTACTCGATGACTTTCGAGACCTACGCCGAGGTTCCAAGGAACGTCGCTGACGAGATCGTTCAGAAGGCAAAGGGCGAGTAGTCAATACTCGCAACTTTGACTAAGATAGAGAGTCTGTAAACCCCAAATCAGAGTCGGCCTTCCGGTCGATGATTTACAACGGATCCATCAGGAGGACCCACAATGGCTAAGGCGAAATTCGAGCGCACCAAGCCGCACGTCAACATCGGAACCATTGGTCACGTAGACCACGGTAAGACCACTCTGACTGCGGCAATCACCAAGGTACTTCACGACAAGTACCCAACCCTGAACGCTTCTTACGCGTTCGACCAGATTGACAACTCCCCAGAGGAGAAGCAGCGCGGTATTACCATCAACATCTCCCACGTTGAGTACCAGACTGAGAAGCGCCACTACGCACACGTAGACGCTCCAGGTCACGCTGACTACATCAAGAACATGATCACCGGTGCAGCTCAGATGGATGGTGCCATCCTGGTAGTAGCAGCAACCGACGGTCCAATGCCTCAGACCAAGGAGCACGTGCTTCTTGCTCGCCAGGTTGGTGTTCCTTACATCGTTGTGGCTCTAAACAAGTCCGACATGGTTGACGACGCCGAGATCCTAGAGCTCGTTGAGGTTGAGGTCCGTGACCTACTATCTCAGTACGAGTTCGACGGCGACAACGCACCAGTTATCCAGGTTTCCGCACTAAAGGCACTTGAGGGTGACGCTAAGTGGGGCGAGTCTGTACTAGCTCTTATGGATGCAGTTGACAACAACGTTCCAGAGCCAGTTCGCGACACCGACAAGCCATTCCTAATGCCTGTTGAGGACGTTTTCACCATCACTGGTCGTGGAACCGTTATCACCGGCAAGATCGAGCGTGGCCAGATCAAGGTGAACGAAGAAGTTGAGATCGTTGGTATCCGCGACAAGCAGAAGACCACCGTTACCGGTATCGAGATGTTCCGCAAGCTGCTGGACTTCGCAGAGGCTGGTGAGAACGTAGGTCTACTACTTCGTGGAACCAAGCGTGAAGAGGTTGAGCGTGGTCAGGTTGTTGTAAAGCCTGGTTCCGTAACCCCTCACACCAACTTTGACGCTAACGTCTACATCCTTTCCAAGGATGAGGGTGGCCGTCACAACCCGTTCTACGCGAACTACCGTCCACAGTTCTACATCCGTACCACTGACGTAACCGGTGTTATCACCCTGCCAGCTGGTACCGAGATGGTTATGCCTGGTGACACCACCAACATGACCGTTGACCTAATTCAGCCGATTGCGCTTGAAGAGGGACAGCGTTTCGCTATCCGTGAGGGTGGCCGCACTGTAGGTGCTGGTACCGTCACCAAGATCAACAAGTAATTCTGTAAAGAATTAGTCAAAACCCCCTCGGTTTTCCGAGGGGGTTTTGCTTTGCCAGGAATCTTTACATTTTCATGGGTTTTTGCCAGATTTAACTTGCACTGCACCTTCTAGATGTGGCAGACTTGCGGGGTTCATGAGTATTCATGTCTTTTTGGCATGAACCACTGTTGGCAGGGTGCACAGGAAACTGGGCCGGCCGCAGCAAAGGACCAAAAAACTTATCTGAGATCTTTTCTTTGGTAATCGCGAGTGAAATCCTGGCGACACGCCCGATTCAAGGTGTCGGAACGAGCCCTAGAAATAGGGCGTTGACAGAAGAACAGTGCATCAGCATTACGGCAGTCAATAAGGTTCGCAATCCTGCGAATTGAGTTGGCTCCAAAACCTGTGTGGCTCGAAAGAGACACCTGACCAAATGGAAGCGAGTCATTATGGCGGCTAACAAGATCCGCATTCGACTGAAGTCGTATGATCACGAGATCATCGACTCCTCGGCGAGCAAAATCGTCGACACAGTCACCCGCGCCGGTGCCAAGGTAGTTGGTCCAGTACCACTACCCACCGAGAAGAACGTTGTGACGGTTATTCGCTCGCCACACAAGTACAAGGACAGCCGTGAGCACTTTGAGATGCGTACCCACAAGCGTCTCATTGACATCATCGACCCGACTCCAAAGGCCGTTGATTCGCTGATGCGCCTGGACCTCCCAGCAGATGTCAACATCGAGATCAAGCTCTAAGGATTTAGAAATGACTACAGAGACTAGGACCGTAAAGGGTCTGCTGGGCACCAAGCTCGGCATGACTCAGGCATGGGATGCGAACAACAAGCTTGTTCCTATCACCGTTGTTGAGGCTGGCGAGAACGTCATCACTCAGATTAAGAATTTAGACGTCGACGGCTACGAAGCAATTCAGATTGCTTACGGAGCGATCGACCCACGTAAGACCGACAAGCCAACCGCTGGCCACTTTGCCAAGGCGGGCTCAACCCCACGTCGCTTCCTTGCAGAAATCCGCACCGCAGACACCGCTAACTACTCAGTTGGCCAGGCTCTCGGCGTGGACATCTTCGAGGTCGGCACCAAGGTTGACGTTGTTGGAACTTCAAAGGGTAAGGGCTTTGCCGGTGTTATGAAGCGCCACGGCTTCGCCGGTATCCACTCATCCCACGGTGCTCACAAGAACCACCGTAAGCCTGGTTCCATCGGTGCCGGTACCACCCCTGCAAAGGTCATCAAGGGCAAGAAGATGCCTGGCCGCATGGGTAGCGACCGCGTAACCACCCTGAACCTCACCCTGCACGGTGTTGACCTTGAGCGCGGCTTGCTGCTGATCAAGGGTGCCGTGCCTGGTCCTAAGGGCCAGTTGGTGTTCGTTCGTAACGCCGTGAAGGAGAGCAACTAATGTCTACCGTTGACGTAATTGACGTTAAGGGCAAGAAGTCTGGCTCTGTCGACCTGCCTGGTGCACTGTTCGATGTTCAGACCAACGTTCCGCTAATCCACCAGGTGGTAGTAGCTCAGCTAGCAGCTGCTCGCCAGGGAACCCAGTCTGCGCTGCGTCGCGGCGAGGTTTCTGGTTCTGGTAAGAAGCCTTTCAAGCAGAAGGGTACCGGCCGCGCTCGTCAGGGTTCGGTTCGTATGCCTCAGCACCGCGGTGGTGGCGTGATCCACGCTCCAAAGCCTCGTGACTACTCGCAGCGCACCCCAAAGAAGATGATTGTTGCCGCACTTCGCGGAGCACTATCTGACCGCGCTCGCAACGGTCGCGTTCACGTTATTGACCAGTTTGCTCTTGGAGAGCAGCCATCGACCAAGGCAGCTGCAAGCTTCTTGGCTCAGGTTGCAACCAGCAAGAACATCTTGGTTGTGCTAGACCGCTCCGACGAGCTGTCTTACAAGTCGCTGCGCAACCTGCAGACCGTCCACGTGCTAGCTGTTGACCAGCTAAACGCGTACGACGTACTGCACGCCGACGACATCGTATTCACCGCCAGCGCCCTAACTCAGTTCGTTGAGGCTGCTGCAGGAACCGAGGAGGCTAGCGAATGAGCGCCGTAAACAAGGACCCACGCGACGTCATCATCAAGCCAATCATCTCTGAGAAGAGCTATTCGCTGATCGACCAGGGCAAGTACACCTTCGAGGTGGACCCTCGCTCGAACAAGACTGAGATCAAGCAGGCTGTTGAGTCCATCTTCAACGTGAAGGTAGACACCATCAACACCCTGAACCGTCAAGGCAAGACCCGCCGCACCCGCTTCGGACTAGGTAAGCGCAAGGACACCAAGCGTGCCATTGTGACCCTGAAGTCGGGCTCCATCGACATCTTTACCTACATCGGCTAAGGGAGAGACAAATGGCAATCCGTAAATACAAGCCAACGACTCCAGGTCGTCGTGGTTCATCTGTTGCAGACTTTGCAGAGATCACCCGCTCGACTCCAGAGAAGTCGCTGCTAAAGCCACTACCTAAGACCGGTGGACGTAACTCAGCAGGTCGCATCACCACTCGTCACATCGGTGGTGGCCACAAGCGCCAGTACCGCGTGATCGACTTCCGTCGCAGCGACAAGGATGGTGTACCAGCAAAGGTTGCACACATCGAGTACGACCCAAACCGTACCGCTCGCATTGCGCTAATTCACTACATCGATGGCACCAAGCGTTACATCATCGCTCCTAACAAGCTAAAGCAGGGCGACGCTATCGAGCAGGGACCAAACGCCGACATCAAGCCAGGTAACAACCTGCCTCTTCGCAACATCCCAGTGGGTACCGTTATCCACGCGATTGAGTTGAAGCCAGGCGGCGGTGCCAAGATGGCTCGTTCCGCTGGTGCATCTGTTCGTCTAGTTGCTAAGGACGGCCCTAACGCACAGCTTCGTCTACCTTCCGGTGAAATCCGCAACGTAGACGCAAACTGCCGCGCAACCATCGGTGAAGTTGGCAACGCAGAGCAGTCCAACATCAACTGGGGTAAGGCTGGCCGCATGCGCTGGAAGGGCGTTCGCCCAACCGTTCGTGGTGTCGTTATGAACCCGGTCGACCACCCACACGGTGGTGGTGAGGGTAAGACCTCCGGTGGTCGTCACCCCGTTACCCCTTGGGGTCAGAAGGAAGGCCGCACTCGTAAGCCAAACCTTCCATCTGACAAGCAAATCGTTCGTCGTCGTTACGTCGGCAAGAAGTAGGAGATCTCTATATGCCACGCAGTTTGAAGAAGGGCCCCTTCGTCGACGAGCACCTAATGAAGAAGGTGCGCGTACAGAACGAGGCCAACACCAAGAACGTGATCAAGACCTGGTCTCGCCGTTCGATGATTGTTCCAGCCATGCTGGGCCACACCATCGCGGTACACGATGGTCGCAAGCACATTCCAGTTTTCGTCACCGAGACCATGGTTGGTCACAAGCTTGGCGAATTCGCACCTACCCGCACCTTCCGTGGACACGTGAAGGACGACAAGAAGGGTCGCCGCGGCTAAGCCGGGGCGCCTAGAGAGTAAAGGAGAAAACGATGGAAGCAATCGCCAAGGTGCGTAACATCCGCGTGACCCCAATGAAGGCTCGCCGTGTCGTCAACTTGATCCGCGGCAAGCAGGCCACCGAGGCCCTGGGTATCTTGAAGTTTGCCCCACAGGCAGCATCTGAGCCGATTTACAAGCTCGTTGCAGCAGCTGTGGCTAACGCCAAGGTAAAGGGCGAGAACGCCGGCACCATTGTGGACGAGGACGACCTAGTCGTTTCGGCAGCTTTCGTGGACGAGGGAGTAACGCTAAAGCGTTTCCGCCCACGTGCACAGGGACGTGCATTCAAGATCAACAAGCGAACCAGCCACATCACCGTGGTTGTTGCAACTCCTGACGAGCTGCAGAAGAAGGCAGGTAAGTAATGGGCCAGAAAGTCAATCCCTACGGCTTCCGCCTAGGAATCACCACCGAGCACCGCTCTCGCTGGTTCACTGACTCCACCAAGAAGGGTCAGCGCTACGCAGACTACGTGATCGAGGACACCAAGATCCGTGCCTTCTTGCAGGAGAAGCTGGACCGCGCAGGTATCTCTCGCATCGAGCTAGAGCGTACCCGTGACCGTGTTCGCGTTGACATTTACGCAGCTCGCCCAGGTCTAGTAATCGGTCGCCGTGGCGCCGAGGCTGAGACTCTGCGCAGCGACCTAGAGAAGCTAACCGGCAAGCAGGTGCTACTAAACATCCTCGAGGTTAAGAACCCAGAGGCTGATGCACAGCTAGTTGCCCAGGGCATCGCAGAGCAGCTTGCTGCTCGTGTGGCATTCCGCCGCGCAATGCGTAAGGGCATCCAGGGTGCACTTAGAAGCGGTGCCAAGGGTATTCGTATCCAGTGTGCCGGTCGTCTAGGTGGCGCTGAAATGTCGCGTAGCGAGTTCTACCGCGAGGGTCGTGTGCCACTGCACACCCTTCGCTCCAACATCGACTACGGCTTCTACGAGGCCAAGACCACCTTCGGTCGCATCGGTGTAAAGGTTTGGATCTACAAGGGTGACCTAACCGCTAAGGAGCTTGCAGCAGTGCAGGCAAACCAGCGCGGACCTCGCCCAGCTGGCGCTGGCCGTCGCGGCCCACGCCCTGACGCTGCACCAGTAGCAGCAGGAAGTGAAGGCTAAGAATGCTGATTCCTCGCAAAGTAAAGCACCGCAAGCAGCACAGCCCGAAGCGCTCCGGTCACGCAACCGGTGGCACCAAGGTTTCGTTCGGTGAGTACGGTATCCAGGCACTAACCCCTGCTTACCTGACCAACCGTCAGATCGAAGCTGCTCGTATTGCAATGACTCGTCACATCAAGCGTGGTGGAAAGGTTTGGATCAACGTATTCCCAGACCGTTCCCTAACCAAGAAGCCAGCGGAAACCCGCATGGGTTCCGGTAAGGGTTCACCGGAGTGGTGGGTAGTAAACGTAAAGCCAGGCCGCGTGCTCTTTGAGCTATCCGGTGTATCCGAGACCATTGCTCGTGAAGCAATGACCCGTGCGATCCACAAGCTTCCGCTAAAGGCTCGCATCATCAAGCGTGAAGAAGGTGACGCATAATGATCGGTTCAAAGAACCTCAGCCCTGAGGACCTAGACAAGATCGAAGACTCCCTGCTAGTTGAGGAACTGCGCAAGGCGAAGGAAGAGCTATTCAACCTACGCTTCCAGTCCGCAACCGGACAGCTGAACGCCCACGGCCGCCTAAAGGCAGTCAAGCGTGACATCGCTCGTATTTACACCGTGCTACGTGAGCGCGAGCTCGGCATCCGTGCCGTGCCTGTTGCTGCCGCAGCTCCTAAGACCACCAAGAAGGCAGCTGCTGAGAAGCCAGCTGAGGAGGCATAAAGATGGCCGACGAGAAGAAGCCAGCAGCTAAGGCTGCACCAAAGGCCGCTGCCAAGGCAGCGCCAAAGGCAGCCGCACCTAAGGCAGCAAAGCCAAAGGTTGCAAAGGCTCCTAAGGAAATCAAGGAAGTCGAGCGCGGTTACCGCAAGTCACGTCGTGGCTATGTAGTCTCCGACAAGATGGACAAGACCATCGTTGTAATGGTTGAGGACCGCAAGAAGCACCCGCTATACGGCAAGGTTATGCGTGTTTCGACCAAGGTCAAGGCTCACGACGAGAACAACACCGCAGGTATCGGCGACCTCGTGCTAATCAGCGAGACCCGTCCACTGTCTGCCACCAAGAACTGGCGCCTAGTCGAGATCCTCGAGAAGGCCAAGTAACAAACCCCTAGGGCTAACGGTCGGAAATCGTTATCCGTAAAACAAGGAGAAGAAAGTGCTTCAGCAAGAATCCAGACTCAAGGTTGCCGACAACACCGGCGCCAAGGAGTTGCTGACCATTCGCGTATTGGGCGGCTCGCTCCGTCGCTACGCAGGTCTTGGTGACATCATCGTTGCCACTGTTAAGGACGCAATCCCAGGCGGAAACGTCAAGAAGGGTGATGTCGTAAAGGCAGTTGTCGTTCGCACCGTGAAGGAGACCCGTCGCGCAGATGGTTCCTACATCAAGTTCGACGAGAACGCAGCCGTAATCATCAAGAACGATGGTGAGCCACGTGGAACCCGTATTTTCGGACCAATTGGTCGTGAGCTTCGCGAGAAGAAGTTCATGAAGATCATCTCGTTGGCACCGGAGGTAATTTAATCATGGCGAAGATCAAGAAGGGCGACCTGGTTCAGGTCATCACCGGCAAGAAGCAGGACCGCGGCGGCGACCGTGGCAAGCAGGGCCAGGTGCTTGCAGTACTAGTTGAGCAGAATCGCGTAATCGTCGAGGGTGTCAACATCGTCACCAAGCACACCAAGGCCGGCCAGACTGACAAGGGTGCCTCCACCGGTGGCATCATCACTCAGGAAGCCCCAATTCACATTTCAAACGTTGCTCTAGTTGACCCAAGCACCAAGAAGCCAACCAAGGTTGGATTCAAGCTTGTTACCGCCAAGGATGGCAAGGTCACCAAGACTCGTGTTGCTCGTAAGACTGGGAAGGACATCTAATGGCTACCGCAACCAAGAAGGCTGCCGCCGAAGCTAAGGCTCTTCCTCGCCTAAAGGCTCAGTACCGCAAGGAGATCGTTCCTGCGCTGAAGGCTGAGTTCAACTTTGCCAACCCAATGCAGGTTCCAGGCCTCACCAAGATTGTTGTAAACATGGGTGTTGGTGCTGCTGCTAAGGACGGCAAGCTAATCGAAGGCGCAATCCGTGACCTGACCGCGATCACCGGTCAGAAGCCACAGGTAAACATTGCGAAGAAGTCGATCGCTCAGTTCAAGTTGCGCGAGGGCCAGCCAATTGGTGCTCACGTTACTTTGCGCGGCGACAGAATGTGGGAGTTCCTAGACCGCCTACTATCGCTATCGCTACCTCGTATCCGCGACTTCCGCGGTCTATCGGACAAGCAGTTCGACGGCCGTGGCAACTACACCTTTGGTCTATCCGAGCAGTCAATGTTCCACGAAATTGACCAGGACAAGATCGACAACGTTCGTGGTATGGACATCACTGTCGTTACCACTGCACAGACCGACGATGAGGGCCGCGCACTGCTAAAGGCGCTCGGCTTCCCATTCAAGGCATAACCCACCCCAATTGAGAAAGGTCCCTGAGCTTGTAAAGCGCTGGGAAACCACCTCGAGAAAGAAGACACATAAATGACAATGACAGACCCGGTAGCAGATTTTCTGACCCGGCTGCGCAACGCGAACAACGCACACCACGATTCGCTGAGCCTCCCTTATTCAAAGCTAAAGGGAAACATCGCCCAGATCCTAAAGTCCGAGGGTTACATCGCGGACTACAAGGTTGAGGACGCCAAGGTCGGTAAGACCATGACTGTTTCCCTGAAGTTCGGCCCAAACCGCGAGTCCAGCATCACTGGCATCAAGCGCGTTTCTAAGCCTGGTCTTCGCGTTTACGCAAAGTCCACTGAGCTACCAAAGGTCCTCGGCGGCCTGGGTATTGCAATCCTGTCCACTTCATCCGGTCTACTAACTGACCGTCAGGCTGCAAAGAAGGGAGTAGGCGGAGAAGTCATCGCCTACGTCTGGTAATCGCGCATGTCACGTATTGGAAAAATGCCAATCCCGCTTCCAGCGGGTGTAACCGTAACTCTTAACGGCCAGGATGTCTTGGTAAAGGGACCAAAGGGCGAGCTATCGCTAACTGTCTCCGAGCCAATCAAGGTAATCCTTGAGGACAACACCGTTATCGTTTCCCGTCCAGATGACGAGGCTAAGTCCAAGTCACTGCACGGTCTAACCCGTACTTTGATCGCAAACAACGTTCACGGTGTTTCGACTGGATTCTCAAAGGCACTAGACATCATCGGTACCGGTTACCGTGCTGCTGCTAAGGGTTCGAACATCGAACTTGCCCTAGGTTTCAGCCACCCGGTCGTTGTAACCCCACCGGCAGGTATCACCCTGACCGTTGAGGGAAACACCAAGATCATCGTCTCCGGTACCTCAAAGCAGGCAGTTGGAGAAGTTGCCGCAAACATTCGCAAGCTACGTAAGCCAGAGCCATACAAGGGCAAGGGTGTTCGCTACGAAGGCGAGAAGGTACGTCGCAAGGCTGGAAAGGCTGGTAAGTAAGAATGGCTGTTAAGTCAAAGTCAGCTGCCCGTGACAAGCGTCACGGCCGCCTGCGCAAGAAGATTGAGGGCACTGCAGCTCGTCCTCGCCTAGTCGTAACCCGTTCGGCACGTCACGTGTTCGTCCAGGTTGTCGATGACTCCAAGGGCCACACCCTAGCTTCGGCTTCCACAATGGAAGTTGAGCTACGCAAGGCCGACGGCACCAAGACCGACAAGGCGACCGTAGTTGGCAAGCTAATTGCCGAGCGCGCCAAGAAGGCCGGTGTCACCGAGGTGGTATTCGACCGTGGCGGTAACCGCTACGCAGGTCGCGTTGCAGCAATTGCTGACGCAGCCCGCGAGTCAGGATTGACACTGTGAGCGAAGAGAAGAAGGAAATGGACGTGGCAGAAGCTACCGTGGTCGCAGAGGCCACAACCGTTGATCCAAACGAGCGCGAGCAGCGTCGTGGTTCCCGTGAGCGTGGGCCAAAGACTGAGCGTCGCGACCGCGAGGACACCAAGAGCCCATTCTTGGAGCGTGTTGTAACCATCAACCGTGTATCCAAGGTGGTCAAGGGTGGTCGTCGTTTCGCATTCACCGCACTAGTTGTGGTTGGCGATGGCGAGGGTCTAGTTGGTGTTGGCTACGGCAAGGCTAAGGAAGTTCCAGCAGCTATTGCCAAGGGTGTTGAGGACGCAAAGAAGAACTTCTTCCGCATCCCACGCGCCGGCTCCACCATCCCTCACCCAGTTCAGGGCGAGGCAGCCGCAGGTGTTGTACTACTTCGTCCAGCCGCTGAGGGTACCGGTGTTATCGCCGGTGGTCCAGTTCGTGCGGTTCTGGAGTGCGCAGGTGTTCACGACGTACTTTCCAAGTCCCTGGGATCGTCAAACACTCTAAACATTGTTCACGCCACCGTGGCAGCACTAAAGCAGCTCGAAGAGCCGCAGGCAGTTGCTGAGCGCCGTGGCAAGGCACTGGTTGAGGTAGCTCCGGCTCGCCTACTACCAGCAAAGGCTGAGAAGGCAGGTGCCAAATAATGGCAAAGCGTCTGAAGGTTACCCAAGTAAAGAGTTCAAACGGTGGTAAGCAGAACCAGCGCGATTCACTTCGCACCCTGGGTCTGAAGCGCATCGGTGACATCATCGTGAAGGAAGACAACAAGTCTGTTCGCGGTCTGGTGCTAACCGTTGCCCACCTCGTCAAGGTTGAGGAGATCGACTAATGGCTGAAGAAAAGAAGCCAGCCGCTAAGGCTGCTGCAAAGCCTGCAGCGAAGACCACCGCAGCTAAGCCAGCTGCAGCAAAGGCTGCTCCAAAGGCAGCCGCTGCTAAGGCACCAGCCGCAGAGAAGGCAGCAGCTCCAAAGGCTGCCGCTAAGCCAGCTGCTAAGAAGACCGAGGAGAAGGCTGAGAAGAGCCAGATCCTGAAGCTTCACCACCTTCGCCCTGCCAAGGGTGCCAAGAAGGAGAAGACTCGTAAGGGTCTTGGTGAGGGTTCGAAGGGTAAGACCGCAGGTCGTGGTACCAAGGGAACCGGTGCTCGCACCACTACCCGTTTGGGCTTCGAGGGTGGTGGCGTGAACCTAGTTATGCGCACCCCTAAGCTTCGCGGCTTCAAGAACCCATTCCGCGTTGAGTACCAGGTGGTAAACCTAGACAAGCTGTCTGAGCTTTACCCGAAGGGTGGCGCTGTGACCGTAGCTGACCTAGTAGCCAAGGGTGCAGTCCGCAAGGGCGAGCCTGTCAAGGTACTTGGAAACGGCGACGTCTCGGTTAAGCTTGAGGTCACTGTTGACAAGGTTTCCGCGTCAGCAAAGACCAAGATTGAAGCTGCCGGCGGCAGCATCAACGCCTAAGAAGATTCACTAGGAGAGGTTCACCATGTTCCAGGCCATTGCACGCGCATTCCGCACTCCGGATTTGCGCAACAAGCTTGCATTCACCCTGGGCATGGTGGCCATCTTCCGTCTAGGTTCCTTCATTCCAGCACCAAACGTTGA
>JACCDG011524637.1_pt1 | contig 13171 bp, 6 predicted proteins | sample 7442471 | NCBI WGS metagenome assembly JACCDG01 (sample SAMN15323444, study PRJNA562643) | freshwater metagenome | isolation source: river surface water | place: USA:Blue River Watershed | collected 2017-08-17 | reverse complement strand
GGGGAGCAAGAGAACATAGAAACAGAAACCTTTCAGAATGATGGACAAACTATATCCCCGGTATTCATTTACAAAAATGGGGTTCTAAATCAGAACAAAAGAACTTATGTGCCGATGGGGACTGAAACCTCAAAGGGTGGAATATTCATTAACAATGGGTTCGGTAGTGACACTGCTGGCGGAACAATGGAAGGGCTATACAACAACGAAAACCAAACCATTAATGCTTCTGGCGGCATGGACTTGTTTCTTCTCCAAGATGGAGAACATATAATGATTTACAGCAAGCTTATTAATTATGATTTTAAAATTGACGGCCTTTTAAATGAAAAGGGGTGGCAATATTCTGATTCAGCTATTATGGCGGTTAGTTCTCAAAATTTTGGGGCGTCTTGGGGGCTACCATTTTTATCTCAGGGCATAAACCCATTGGATAAATCCAAGCCTGACAAAACTAACGCGACTTATTTCCCGATTATGCTGGCATATGCTTGTGAATATCAATGCGGAGTATATGATAGATTTGCAAATATCATGTTTTTATTTGCTAAATGTTATAACACTGATGGTGTTCCGTTTTTGGGTTTGTTTAAGATCAATGTTTATTCCTTATTTGACAGTGTTCATTTGGGCCATCATGCTGGTATTACTTCCAGCGACATACCAACTATTTTGAATCCGGCAACATTCAAGGAATTCGACGCTCCATTTTTATATAGGCCATTGAATTTGCCCACTGAAGTTACCTCTAGCGATTTAAGACATTTTACAAGTCAAAAAAACACAGTAAATGCAATAGCATCCACTAAGGCGGCATTTCCAACAGACAACTTTATGCGCGTAATGGGAAACTCCAAAACAAACGCAAATGTATTTGAAACAGAAACTTACTGGGGAACAATTTCATGCAAGCAATTGTCTACTGGACATTTGATTTTGTTTTATGATAGCCCAGTAGGCATTAGAATTTTATATTCCAACTCTGGAGGGTCAACATGGGTTAAATCAGATCTGATTATTTCAAAGAATGGCAAATGTGGATTTATGATAGACGATGAATACATATTCTATTTAATTCCGGGTCGAGGAGTTGTATTTAAAAAAATATCATATGCAGAAATACAGAATTTTATTAAAGCTACAGTTGATAGAATAGAAGGGAAGGCGGGAGCTAAAGAAGAAATAGATGGTCTGCAAAAGATGCTAGATTCTACTAAAGAATTTGAAATAGGAACTGGGGTTGTGGACGAACAAAGATTCACAGGGTATAAAACCTCAACTGGCCTATATAAGATATTCTACTATGACGCTTTAGGAAAGATTTCTTGCGCTCAGTCTATAGACAGATCCATATGGAATCCAGCCCCAAACTTTTAAAATAAAATGGCAACAGATACAGGAAAAAATTTAGGAATAGCAAGCATAAAGGTTGAAATATTGCCTGTTTTGCCGGGTATTGTCAAGGACAGTAAGAAGAGAGACTTTGATATTCCAGCTTCTTATTTCGAAACGGTCGTTAACTCGCCAACAATTAGGCCGTTCTTTACCGAGTATCTTAAAGATCCACTAGGTACATTTGCGTCTGTTTTTCCAAAGAAGCGTATAAAATATGTTGACAATTTTTTAAAAGGAAGCTCAAGGGAGTCTGGCTTCAAGGCTCTTGCGTCCGACGCCCCATATATTAGTTGGACTCCAAGTCAAACTCTCCCAGCCAAGACAGTTTTTAATGAGTTAAAATCTAAATTTAGAGATGTAGCCTATGACCCTGAAAAGATAGTGGCGGCTAGTCAAAACAATGCCACTGATGAATACAACGGGCCTATTTGGGACGATCTGCCCCAACCATATACTGCCCCAACGGATGATAAGTCAACAATCTCTAAATATTTGGCTTATTTGGCTGGAGCAGACACAACGGAACAGGAACCAACACCAGCAGAAACACCCTCAACAATTTTACCACAACATCATCAAATAATACAAGAGAAAGTCTTAGATGGTTTATGGTGGGGAATTGAATCTGATCCTTTTATAACACCGCAAATGCCCTTTTGGATAATTATTGATAAAGATGGATCTCCATCTTCCTCGCAGTATGAAACTTTGTTTATTATTAGCTTGGGGACCGATACATCTGAGAGGTACGATATTTATCTAAGCGCAGATAATCATCCTCGACTTATCGATTATGACGGCCCCGCAGATGCAAAGCCTACCGACATGACATGGGAAAATGACGTTTCAAGAATAATCAAGGAAGAAAGTCACATAGAAATCGGGGTTATGACAGTTGCCGGAAGATTGGTTGTATATGTGAACCAAGAACCAATGGTTTATTTAAGAATAAATAAAAGCAGCGGAGATAATAATGGAAAAGCAAAGCCTTGTACTATCCCAGCGGGCAAGGTAAAGCTGTTTGGAACGAATGTTAGGGCAAAAATCTATGCTGGGCCAATGACTTTTGCGCCAGTTTCGGCTTTTGCCATTCCTTTACCGTCGAAAGCAGCATTTGAAAAAGAAGGTGGCACAGATTTAGCATGGAAGGGAATATCTCATCAAGGAGCCCCATTAGAATGTGTAGCGATGATTCCATTGTCTACTGGCAAAATAGGTTATGGCGTTGATTGTGAGAGTTTTGACGGGGATGGAGGAGAGTGTTCGCCCGATGGAACTGGATTCCATAAACTAGGTAAAATAACATTTAAAAATGCAAGTACAATAAATGCGATTAATCAGGTAGAAACTGCCGAAAAATCAAGCTTGGAAAACTATTTGGTAGCAATGTCAACGGGGAACGGAAAAATGATGAGTTCTTCAGGGACCGAAGTAGATGTGGAAAATTCAGGATGTCCCTACTTTTTCAGGTTGAAGGGTGCAGTTTTTCCCGAAGATCCAATAGACAATACGGCATCGGGGGTAGATATATCTAATCTTGTTATTTCCGCTAATGAAACCACATCGACATCAGACTATTACTCGATTAGAAAAACCGCCTCTGTAACTTGTTATAACCCAAATGGAGCATTGTCTGGATTACTAAGGGGACAAAAAGGAATAAGAATTTATTGGGGATGGAATGGCGAAACAACTCTTTCTCTTACTGGGATTGTTTTGTCAACATCGGTGTCGCAAAAAGCAGGAATGGAAACCATCACGCTAGATTGTCAAGACTACATGTTCATTTTAAAAGAGGGTAGAATCCTTAATAGCCCGCACTATGACGGCATGTTGGCAACCTTTGCAGTCCTAGATTTAGCCAAAAGAGCAGGGTGTATCGCGCCAGTAGAAGATGCGAACGATGATGGATCTAACAATAACTTTTTCCTACCAAGTGGAGAGGTGTATACTTCCCCTAGATGCAAGTTGGGACAATATGACTCATATGAGTCTGGTATGACCAAATTTGCACAGCAATGGAGTCTTGTGTATTTTTTTGATAATTATGGCGTTTTCCACATCAAAAGGCTAAAGGGTGGACTTTTTGGTAATTTTAAAACCGCAACCGCTGCATTTTTTCAAGATCCTAAGCATTCAGCAAAGGATAAAGTCATACTTGGAGAGAAAAATATAAAAGTAGATTATGCCAGCACCGCCTCTAATATATTGTGCTTTTCTGTTGACAGAGAAAGCATGAATTATATTGTGGCCGCTACAGAGAACAAAAACAATAATGTGCTTTACAGGAGGGTAGTTGTCATTCAACAAGGTATGTACGGAGAACTAGAAGTAGCTAGAGCAGCCGTTAAAGACATGGGAACGCGATTATTCTTCCCTATACTTCAATGCAACTTTAAAACCGCTGGTGGTGATGCAACCATTCAACCATTAGACTTTGTAACTGTAGACGGGCAACCATTTAGAATCATGTCAATTAAAAGAGATTTCAACGCGGAAAACAATGACTTCACTCAAACATATGACGCTGAATGGAAATCTGGCAACAATGCAAAAACCGCCAGCGAAAGATTAGATGATAGTCTTTCAGCAGAACAACCATAAAATTCACAAAACATGGCACAAATTTTAAAAATAAACAATTTAGGAAATACAATAGCACTTGCTAAAAATCTTGATGCAAGAACCGGACTTGGATTCGTTTCTAGTCCGGAATTGGCGTCTTTTATGGCGAACTTTCCCGCAGGGGCAGCAGATGCCGCCATGGAAAATGCGCGAAACAATCCAAGTCAGTTTGTTTTTGGGGTTGATTCTTGGGGGTCTTCAACAGAAAAGGTAACAAATTAATGTCCAGTAGAACAACAAAATATCAATTAGGCTACTTCCAAAAGGGAGATACAACAAGGGACGATATCGAACTCCAAAGGTTCGAAACGCTTGATGCTCAACTATATGCGCTATTTAATGTTTTAGGAAATGGAACCATATCCGGATGGAATTTAGTCGTTTCTAGCGGATTAGCGGTTACTATCACCCCCGGTAGTGGACATGTGGCATTCGTAGCTGTAAAATCCGCACAAAATGTAACAATAAATAATTTAACACCAAATGCAACAAATTATATTTACGCTCAGTTAGAGCCAGATTCATATTGGAATCAGACTGTTACTTTTGGTGCCTATGTCTCACCTAATGCCGAAAATGTAAGCTTGCTTTTAGGCGTGGTTACAACAAATGCAACCGCTGTCGTTTCTATTGATACTAGTGGCAAAAAAGAATTAGGGTTCATTGGGTTAATTAACTCTGCGGTTAAAAACCATAAACATATTGGGGGAACAGATAACCCGCCACCCATAGACCTGTCAAGCGAAGTTCAAGGCGTATTAAATCAAAACAACCTTCCCGATTTAGATGCCAGCATTATTCAAGCCGGGGTTCTAAGCAACTCCGTAATTCCAAAATTAAGCCATTTAACTAACTTAAAAGATCAAGGAACTTTTACCCATGCGCAAATAGAGAGCATGTTGCAGTCATTGGCACTAGAGAACAATGACTTGCTGGGAGAAGTTGCAATTGTGAATCTTCTCCAGTTAATCTTGGCGTTAAAGCACATTTACCCCGAAATAGACGACTATTTAGTAAATGAGATTGCCATTATACCCGGAATAACTCCAGACAGCTATATCGATTTCACAAATAGCACGGCGGTTATTGATTCTAGAACGGCAGCAGAAGGCGGCACACACACAATCACTGGGACGCCATTTACTGCGAAAAGCTTATACACTAAAACTTGGAATACTACTTCAGTATTTGACTCCGGGGTTTTGCAAGGGCTGTACGCAACCAACAATTCTTTAAGTCTAGACACTAAAGTAGACGACCTTCTAATTGACGACCTTCTAATTGACGACTTTTCATTAATGGAAGGATGGTCTGTTGGAACAACTGATGATTCCAATATTAAAAGCGATATAGCATTAGATACTAATGCCTCATTTACTGGTGGGCAGAGTGCAAAAATAACATTGGACGCCGAAGAAATAAAAATGTCTTTCTTGGCAAAAAAAGAGTTTGCTCCACAGGACTGGTCGGACTATAACACAATTAGATTTTACATTTACACGCAAAGCGTAGAGCATGGGGATATTTACTTTTATTTGAGTGACGCTGTTTCAGGAATACAAAACAGTTACGTTAAAATCTTGGAAAGAAACGTTTTAACGACGAACTTTGAAACGTTAATGAATGGATGGCAAGAGGTTGAAATTGACATCTCCGGTTTTGAAAGATCCGCCATTAACCTAATTGCTATTTCTACAAGTACACAAGATGGCTGGAATTCCGCCAAGTCTTTTTCATTCAATATTGATGATATATCGTTGACAAATGGCAATGTATATGAAGACAATGGATACTGTCGCTTTATTTTTGGTGGAACAACCTCATATAACTTTCAGTCGGTTAGATGGCAGGGACTCATTCCTCCTACGACCAACGTTAAATCAAGAGCAAGATTCGCAAATACAGAATTGGACTTATCGCTTTCCCCTTGGACGCAGTACTCTGAAATAAGTGGAAATGCCTTTACTGAAACGCAACTGTATAAATACGCAGAAATCGAGATATGGATGGATTCATCCGACGACAATTTGCTGTCTCCCTATTTAAATGCCATATATTTAGATTTTTATTCATATGATAGTGAAAACAGCTATGAAATAACAACCCAAGAAGATTTTGAAGCTGGGAGCCTATATAATATTGATGCCAAATCTGCCCCCGGATCGATTAAAGTTGCAGGCACTGAAAAAATAGGAAATATATACTATGCCGCAGATGGTTTGGTTGGGACTCTAGACAGCAGCCTGTCCCCGATTGCAGGAATTAATTCCGTTATCGGGTCATCGCTTCCGAAAACAACCCGCCAAGCAAGATATGGAAAGCAAGCAGCGATGGGAATGATAACTGGAATGGATTATGGGCAAAATGGAAGTTTATGGATTGCCGATATTGATAACGATAGGGTAATTGAGATAAACCAAAATGGAGAACTTATAAGGGGCTTCTATGGCAGTTTTGTTAATGACCCGACAGATGTGTACGGCACTGAGGAATATGGTCCGGGGTCAAATATCTATGACGCTGAAACATATACAAGAGATGTACCGTTGACCACTTCTGCAACAGGAATTGAACCAAACTACGATCTTGAAATATTGCATTCCATTTACAACAGAGAATCAAATGTATTGTATGTTGTTTTTAATAAGGACATTGAGAATATATATGCGAGTAGCAGTTTCGACATCTCCTCTATTCAGATTCGCATAGGGGCAAACATTGTTAGGTTGATCAATGCAACCGTTGAATTGCTAGGCGTTGACGAAGCCAAATACAATGCGTGGGTTGAGCAATATATGGCAACCGCAAACGAAGCAACAACTCATTTAAGACAGTTTAAGTTTTCTTCTCACATTCTTAAGATCGCCCCCAGCTCTCCAGAAGCAAGTTATCTTAATAAATTGATTACCAATACGACCCCAAAAGTTTGCATTTCAAATCCAAACGTAAACGGAATGATGCCCCCAAGCTTTACACTTGGCCTTGTATTTTATAATTTTGAATTTGAAGCCAATGGCGTAGGGCAATATGCTAGAGTTACAATAGACAACTCTCTAACATATAACATATATGCCAACACTTTAGACTTAACAGGTTTGTCAGAAGGAAGACATTTGGTTGAAGTTCAGTTGGTCGATGAGTTCGGAGATGATTATACGCATGTTGGGGCTTATGCAAAATGCGATTTTGTGGTATATGACAAATATAATGAACCTATTTTATCAATTGTGTCTCCAAAGCCCAATCAAATTTTCTCTACATCTACTGTTAACCTAAATGTAAAATCTAAAAACTATCCAATCCTCCCTTCTGGACAACACTACCAATATTGGATAGATTCAGGAGAAAAGATAAATGTATACTCATTAAATCAAATAGAAATAAAAGATTTAAGCGGGGGAGAACATACTTTAAATGTACGACTTGTAAATTCAAATAATGCTCCGGTTGAATATGAATATGCATCGGCGTCTTGTAAGTTTATTGTTGGCTTAAACGTTAGCGCGACAGCAAATCTACACTGGAGATCCAAATTTATTTATAGTATTGATAAAAGCTCAACCATTTTTGCCGGAAAACAAGAAATTGACATTGCAAATATTACAATGGCTAATATATTTGCGCCAGTTGATGTGCAAGTTATTTCAGATCCATACCTTTCAAATTCATTGAATTCCCCATCGATACTGATTTCTAAATTAAGAAGTAAAACGCATGGAGGTTATTTATCTGATGGTCCCAAAGACGCAGCAACTTCGGTGTTCGGATCATCTCTTTACATGGATGGACATAGCGTTTGTCAACTAGACACTCAAGGAAATGTCACCTTCTCAAATAATGCGGCTCAATTCGCTGGAACAAGAGAAGAAGCCAAAAATCTATTGGGAAGTGCAAGAAAAATATCCAGTAACGAACTACTCATTGCCGACTCCAAGAACAAAAGGACAATAATTACAAAAACTGAATTAATTACGCAAAAACCACTTATCGTTTGGCAATATGATTCGGACAGGTATATTGTTGACGCCCAAATAACAAATCGAGAAGATAATGTTATAAATGTCTATGATGGGCATATTGACCTGTCCAGTATTTTGATTTCGTCCGGAATGCAAGTGACATGGAAGAACCTATCTTCTTCTCCAATTCAGATTTACTCTGGAACGACAAGTGAAGAGGCTTTCGCCGCCGACCCCGATTTAAATCTATATGGAGATGCATTCCAAAGTGAATCCTTGGCACCCGGTGAAACTTTCACGCATCAATTTGACGAATATGGAGACTTTGGCTGGTTTGTATATCCTCAGATTTTAACAGGAACAATACATGTGTCTGAACAAAGAATATCAGAAAATGACAAAATATATATGATCGAAAGCGATGGCGCAGAAAGCCCATATACCAGTAGAATCATTAAAACAGACATGTGGGGCAATGTGCTATGGTCATTTGGCGACGGCTATTTAGTGAAACCTCGCGACGTAAGAATAATGACAGATGGCAAGTTACTAATAAGCACTTAAAATGTATAATCAATAACAATGTCACGTAAAAAGCAAACATATGAGTGGGACATACCAATATCGCAAGTTCTTTCTGGTAAAACAGTAGGAATCGAGATACAATTATCGCAAGATGCCAACTTTAAAAACATATACAGTCATTACAGTTCTTTTGATGAAATAACTGCTGGACCAGCCGGGAGACTTACCTTTAGTCTTGACGATGGTGAAACTTGGGAAGACTTTGAGACATTATCCCCTGTTACCTTGGGTGAATCCTTCACAAGTAAATTCAGATTAAAGTTTGAGATTTTCGCATCAGATGTTGAATGTATTTATGCCATAAGGGGCGGAGTTATATATAAAATATCACCAGATGGAAGATCAATTATAAACAAAATAGATATTAGTGGGATTGGCGAATGCGTGTCGCTGGAATATAATACATTAAAGTCAGCACTTTGCTTGACATCTGAAAAAACCACGATGTTTAGGATTTCCACTAAAGATGGTTTGTCCTATTATGATAAATCGATTAACATCGGCAGTACACCTCTGTCTATTGCAATTGATGAAAGCAGAAATAGTTTTTGGCAAATTGATCGCGACAAGATATGTCTAAAGAATTGGAAAGGGGAAAAAATATTTTGCCTAAATAATCCTTTAGATGAGCTACTTGACATGGACAATTCTAGCTCTAGTTCTTTAAGTAGCGTGTCGAGTTTATCAAGCTATAGCACTGCAACTTCCACTTCTTCATCTGAATCTTCGGTTTCGTCACCTTCGTCGGTTTCTTCGAGTTCTAGTTCTAAATCAACAGAAAGCATTGGTAACATTTCAAGCTCGTCTTCCACTGAAAGCATTTTAAATTTCTCAAGCTCTTCAAGTTCTGACTCTTCACCTTCTTCTGTAAGTTCTGAAAGCTCAACTAGCTCTGAGGCATTAAATGGGGTTACGGGCATTTTAGTAAGATGGGAGGCTAATGATCCACCCAATTACACTTTTGATGACATTTCAATGGTGATTAATGGTCAGTCAAATTGCAGATTTTCACTGTTAAGCAACGGCGCAGATTCAAATAGTGAAATAGCGAGAAGGATTGAGATCTCTGCTGCCGGAACGGCCCAAGTGACCGGACAGAGTAATACTTTTGCTCCACAAAGAATAACTATATACCTGAATGGCGTCAATGTTTTTGATGCAAGTTCTATATACTATGCTCAATCTTTTAGCTATTCCTTTACGTCATTACAGACTGGAGACACAATAGAGATTAGACTAAGAAATAACGATGGTTATGATATTTATAGTCATCAAATTCATCCAGATGGACGAATAAGGGCAAGAACAACAATCGCATATTAATATGAATCAACTATTTAAAACAATTAGCAGATATACTGGGAACCTGTGTTTCGCCGGATCTACAGCTAATGGAGACTACATTTTTGAGGTTTCTAGAAGAAACAGAACAATCCAATATGTTAAGTTGCCAGATGGGGTTATGATACAAGGGATATGCTATGAAAAATTTGACGGAGGATTTGACAGTTACTTGGTAAACACAAACACAGAGTATATATCTCAATACTCCAATAACATTTTTGATGATTCTTATCTTTGGGTTGCGCCAACAAATGGTCTTTGCAATATTTGCAGCGGAGTTGATTGTGGCTTTGCGTGCTTCGACTCTCAAGAGAATCAATTATACAAATTCGACAGGTCGTTGGGGGTGACATTTATATTAGATATGCCAAGACCTATTTCCGATAATATAGAACTATTTATAAGAGAATCTAATAAGGATATTATCTATAATGACGGGAATAGCGTTTACACAATAAGAGACAATTCAACTGATTTATCCGTGGTGTCTAAGATTGATATTGTCGGTGTTGGCCCTATAAAAGCGGCTATTGGCGAATCATATATGCCTTTATTTTCATATGCTAGATATCGACAAGTAACAGAAGAAGATTTAGATTGCACTTCGTCTTCCACATCGTCTGAATCTAGCTCGACAAGCTCTACCTCTTCTTCTGAATCCTCTTCTGATTCGGAAGGTAATTTCACCACCTCATCTAGTTCTACATCTTCTGAGGAAAGTGTCGGCAACGTGTCAAGCGATAGCTCTCAATTGTGCAACTTGCTAGAAATAACAATGACAATATCTGCCGTGCAAACAACAGAAGATTTTTATTGGACAGAAACATTAACATATGACGGCAGCCCCGGATATGAAACAATCGGAGCTACGAAAACGCTTTGGCGTAACGATACCCAATGGGTAATGCTTGATGCTGGGTTTAACTCTATATTCTTTACCGACCCTCTTGTTATTTTCGGGCCTGAAACCGAATTGGCAGGAACTGAAGCAGACTGGGAGGGTGTAACTTTTGGAGATGTAATAGATTCAATAGTATGCACGGATTAAAATTATGATAACATCATGGAACAACTTATTAGGACTGGTACAAGGCGATATATCTTATAACTTAAGAGTATTCGACATTCAAGACGGTTATGTTGATTTTCTAATAACCGCATTTAGTGAAAGATGGTCAGAGTTCGACGCCTCTTTTGAATACAAACTAGATCTTGAGTTTAAATGGAAAGACGACATGGCCGTTGTGTCCGACAATTCAAAACAAGTTGAGAAAAACAAATTATATGGACTTTCGGCGTCAAAATATGGCTCCGCAAATATTATTCGTTGGTATTTTGAATATAATCGGGTTTTTATTGGACAGAATGTTCATGTTAGAGTGAATATACTTCCGAGAATAAGAAGCTTTTCAACTTCTGGAAGGCACCACCTAGTTACAGAAACTAATAATGCCAACATGATTAAGGCAAATGGATCTTCAAATGAAGAGATTGTCATAGGCGTTAATCAAAGTGGACAACATATTTGCAAAAGTTCAGACTACATATGTATTCGAGATATTCCAAATGGAGACGTTATATATACAAGCAAACAAGATCCGATCATATACTCATTAAACGATCCTCAATTTGCGATGCAAAAACTGGATGGCAACTATATTATTGCAGACACTGGGAACAATAGGGTTATTGAAGTTTTCTCGAATCTTTCTTCGATAATTAAAGAGTTATCCGTTAGCAGTCCAGTATTTATTGATATATTTGAAAAAACCAATTCTATTTTGATAACTAGGAGAACCGATGATTTAATTGAAGAATATACATGGGACTCAGATAATTATGGCGTAAAAATATGGGGGTCTGACGAAACGTCGCTAGTTCTTTCTTCTCCTGAATCAGCCACATATAAAGAAAACGACTTGCAAAGTATAATTATTTCAGATACTGGCAATAATAAAGTCGTGTTGTATAATAAAACAGATGATTCATCGCAAGAAATAACAAGCATTAGTCTTTCCGATGAAACACCAACATCTATAGTTGCAAATGTCACAGCCCCCTTTCGTAGTTACTGGAAAGGCGATAAGATTAATGATATTTGCATAATAGAAAAAACAGGCAAACCAATAACATTATAATGACATACACGGACGACAACTTAAGCATAAAAAGAATACAGGCAGCAAGAATTGAAGATTTCAATTCTGGAGTGATTGATTTAGAAACATCTAGTGCTTATTCCAACTTATTTTATCCGTTTATTACTTCACATGGTGGCATAAAGAGCAACATATCATTAACAATTGATACGAAAATTGAAAACTCAAAGTCCGATAATGTAAGATCAACGTACATAAGAAGCGATTATCAAAACATAGGGAGCATAACCGACAATAAACTGAATTGGGTTTTTCATGAATGTTCCAATCAGAGCATGAGTCAAACAAATGTCTCAAATGCGTTTTGCTTTTGTGGGCAAAAAATAAACATAAAGGTGGCAAGGCGAGGACACATTGCCGGGGAAATATATGGAAATTGGGTTTTTGGAAAAATAACGTTAAGTGTTTATGCGAAAGATATCATTAGAGGCACAGAAACCTTATTGAAGTCGATGGATTCATTTGATTCGCCTGACGATGATGAATCAAGATTGATTGAGTATCAGATTCCAAACGAAACTCCCGGATTATATGGGGTTTTTGGAATGGTTGTACTTTATGTTGTAGCAACTACAGCCTTTTACAACAATGCCGATTTTACAAGCAGATTTAACGCCATGCCAAGCATGGAACAAAGGTCTTTTTTACAAATATTAACGTATTCTGCTGCGAAAGAAGCAAAGCATGTGAAATCTGGTAATGCGAGAGTAGATGTATTTGGAAACGGCTTAACTGGCGCAGAAACACTCGAAGAGTTATTTGATGCCAGCTTGGTTTCCAATTTTGAAGGAATTGATAGCATTCCTCTTACCATAGAACAAAAGAAAGCGGTAATTACCGATCAGATTGCCGTTTTATTTATGTCTCAACATCCAGTGGCCACTTGCGATTTCCATCCTGTAAAAATATTAGGTTTGGGCGTACACGAAATAGACAAACCCATATTTAGAAGAAATAGCATGCAACATATTCTTGAGCGACAAGAGCAAATTATACCCCTTGTCAAAAACAGACTGTTTGGCATGTTATGTGATTATGAAACCTTCGGATACTCTTTTGAAATAGAAAAATATTTTTCCAGCTTTGATCAATCGATACAGATAG